>Ga0129306_1003180_pt1 | contig 12780 bp, 12 predicted proteins | sample P827metagenome_FD_94438 | JGI IMG/M metagenome (GOLD analysis project Ga0129306, IMG submission 94438) | Capybara group fecal microbial communities from Wisconsin, USA - P827 metagenome | ecosystem: Host-associated > Mammals > Digestive system > Large intestine > Fecal | place: USA: Wisconsin...
TGGCGGCATCATGGCTGCCGAAGGGAAAACGGCGATGACCGGACAGGCACATGGACGGCACCGTAATACCCGATGTCAGCACCGCCTGCACGAATTCCAGCCGCTGCGCCCGGCTCCAGTCCAACCGCGCCAGACGTTCATCGGTTTCATCCACCGACATTTCCACGAAATCGAAGCCGCAGGCTTTGGCTATCGCCAACCGTTCTCCCCAGCTGATGTCCTTCGGCAGCGCTTTTTCGTAAATCCCCAGTTTATGTGTTCTCACGGCGTTCTCCTGTGTGCTGATAGATTAATGTAAGGTTTTTAATGCCTCAACCAGTCGGACATACTGAGCATATTTTTGCTGATATGCCGGATAATTGTCGGCGTTCGGCTGAATTTTCCGCATGTTACCGGTCAATTTAACCGAATTTTCACCCGCACTTTGCATCGCCATCAGGGCGGCGCCTAAGCAGCCGGTTTCTTCCGCCGGCGGAATTTCCAGCGTCATGCCGGTGAGATCCGCCAGCATTTGTAGCCATACGGCCGATTTCGTCGGCCCGCCGGTGATTCTGAGTGTGTTGACAGCGGGAAAGCGCTCCAGCATTCGGGTTAAATGATACATGACGCTGAATAATACGCCTTCATACACCGCCTGCATGAGATGCATCTGCGTATGATAGGATTGGATGCCGTAAAAGCCCGCCTGCATGCCCAGTCCGGCGTTGGAACCATACAGGAACGGAACGAACAGCACCGAGCTTGCAGCCGGCGGCAACTGCGCAATGCCTTGATTGATTTGCTGATAATCCAGATTCCATTGTTTGATGAACCATTCCAGATTACCGGCCGAGGTGGGGCTGGCCTCGTGAACCAGAAATTTGCCCGCCTGCGCATAACGGCCGTAAACAAAAGGAATGCTTTGCGTCTGATCAATATGATCGGTAAGGCCGCTGACCACCGACCAAGTGCCTAACACCACATTCAGCTTTTTCTCATCATCTAGTCCGGCGCAAAGTGCGGTGGAAATTACATCAAATAATCCGCCCACCACCGGCGTACCCACTGCCAGCCCGCAGGCTTGCGCCGCCTGTGGGGTTATATATCCGGCGATCTGATCCGGTTTAATCAGCGGCGGAAGTTTTTCGATTATCCCCGTTAAATCCAGCAGCTCCGCCAGCGCCGGATCATAGCCTCCCTGCTGCATATTGTAGAGGTTGGATTCGGAAATATTGGTTTCTTCGCAATGCAATTGGCCGGTCAGACAAAAACGCAAATAATCATGGGACATCAGCACATAAGCGATATTTGCATAGCGTTGCGGCTCATGTTGTTTAATCCATTGCAAAATCGACACCGGATGGCCGGTCCATAACGTCTGCCGGGTGAGCGGATATAATTTTTCCGGTATGCCGCGTTGCTGCCATTGTCTGACAATCTCCAGCGAACGCTGATCGGAAGACAAAATTGCGCGCCCTAAGGGTTGTTTGTGCTGATCCAGCAGGAATGCGCCTTTGCCTTGGGCGGAAATGCCGACGCCTTTGATCTTATCCGGCGTCAGCGCACTTTCCGTGATCGCACGTTTCACTACCGAGGCGCAGACCGACCACAGCTGCGCCATATCCCGTTCGGCGTAACCGGCTTTTTCGCTGATGACCGCCAGACTTTCCCGTACGGAAATCCGCATGGTGCCCTGTTGATCAAAAAGTGCGGCCTTAATAAAGGTGCCGCCGCAATCAATTCCTAAATAATAATCCATATTGTCTCCGACTGATAATCATGCCGGATTACACCCGCATAGGCATAATCCGGGCCGTGCTGAGATTATTCGGCTAATGCGTCAATCTGTTTAACCAGTCCGTCACCGTTTTTCTCAATAAACGATTTACGCACATCCGCTTCAATAAGATCTTTGAACGGTTTGGTATCCACTTGTTCCACCACTTCGACGCCCGCTTTTTGCAGTTTGCCGATAATCTCTTTTTCGTTATCCAAATTCAGCTGACGTTGATATTTGCCCGCTTCCTGTGCGGCTTCAACAATCGCGTTTTGCAGCGCCGGGCTTAAAGCGTCGAATTTGGCTTTATTCATCACCACAATTAACGGCGTATAGCCGTGGTTGGTCAGCGATAAATATTTCTGCACTTCATACAGTTTTGCCGACCAGAGAATACCGATAGGATGTTCCTGCGCATCAACCGCTTTGGTTTCCAGCGCGGTATAAAGTTCCGACAGCGGCATCGGCACCGGATTGGCGCCCAGTAATGTAAAGGCTTGAATATACATCGGATTCTGGTTGGTTCTGACTTTTAAGCCTTTAATATCGGCCGGCGCGTTGACCGGGTGTTTGGAATTGGTGAAAGAACGGAAGCCGACTTCCCAGAACGCCAGTCCTTTTAATCCCTGCGCTTCCAGATCTTTCAGCAGTGACTGACCGATTTCGCCGTCCAGCACCGCATAGGCATGTTCGCGGTTTTTGAAAATAAACGGAATGTCAATCACGTTTAATTTCGGTTCCAGCCCTGAAAAATTCGGTGAACCGGACATTTCGATATCAATGGTGCCGCCGCGTACGGCGCTGATCATGGTTTGCGAATTACCCAGCGTACTGTCCGGGAACAGGCTTAATTTTAATTCGCCGTCGGTTTTTTCCTTTAATAAATCGTTGAATTTTTTCGCCGCGATATGTTGCGTATCGCTGCGCGGCGCTTCGTAACCAAAACGCAATGTGGTTTGTGCGCCGGCACTACCGCTGAAAACTGCAACACTTGCCACTATCATCGCCAGAGTTTTGAGATTAAAAAGTTTCATAGAGGTCTCCTAATTGGGTCGGTATATTGTTGTATGGGATTGTTCTCATACGTTAAGGTTGCATCCACGAAAGTGGGGTTAAAATTAATGACGGAATGAAGATGAAAGCAAACAGTAATGCGATCATCATCAGCATATACGGCAGAATGCCTCTCACCGCCTGATCAAACGGTAACTTGGATACCCCGGTAATAACGTTCAATACGTTGCCCACCGGCGGGGTAATTAACCCGATGGAAGTGTTCAGGATAAACAGCACCCCGAAATACACCGGATCAATGCCGGCTTCTTCCACCAGTGGCATCAGTACCGGCGTCAGAATCAACACGGTCGGGGTTAAATCCATCACCATACCGATAATAAATACCGCGAACATAATGACAATCAGTAACAAAGTCGGCGAATCAATTAACGGTTCCAGCAATTCGGTCATGGTTTGCGGCAGTTCGGCGATCGTAATCAACCAGCCGGTGACATTCGCCGCCGCTACCAGCAGCATGACTACCGCCGTGGTTTTTCCCGCATTCAGCAGCACTTTATACAGATCTTTGATTTTTAATTCGCGATACACGAACAGCGAAATAATCAGCGCGTAAAACGCCGCAACGGCACCGGCTTCGGTCGGGGTGAACATGCCGGTACGAAAACCGCCGATAATGATCACCGGCAACAGCAGCGCCCAGATACTGTTTTTGAACGAAATGCACAATTCCGCTTTGGTTGCTTTCGAGAATGTCATTAAATTCAGGTGTTTGGCCTGCCACCACCAGAGTAACGCCAGACAAACCCCCATTAAAATGCCCGGAAAGATCCCGGCCAGAAAGAGCTTGGTAATTGACACGCCGCTTGCCACGCCGAACACGATAAACGGAATTGACGGCGGAATAATCGGTGCGATGATGCCGGCCGTGCCGATCAAACCCGCAGAGCTGTTTAACGGATAGCCGGTGGTTTTCATCATCGGCAATAACATTGCGGCGACGGCGGCCGTATCGGCAACCGCGGAACCGGAAAGACTGGCCATAATCATGGCGGCTAGAATCGCAACAAAGCCTAAGCCGCCCCGTTTATGTCCGACCAGTTTCATCGGCAGATCGATAATGCGTTTGGATAATCCGCCTTCATTCATGATCTCACCGGCGAGAATAAAAAACGGGATCGCCATTAACGAGAAACTGTCCGCACCGCTGACAATATGCTGCGCCAGAATTTGCGAATCGAATAAATCCAGATGCACCATTAATGCAATGCCGCAGACTAACAGCGAAAACGCAACGGGAATGCCTAAAATGATTGCGCCTAATAATACGGAAAGGAAGATGATAACCGTCATTGTTTCGCTCCTTTAATAAACTCGCCGACAGAGGTGACGATTCGGAGAAGAAGTAAAATGCCGATGCCGAGACCGGCGATCACGCTGGCAAGATAGGTCAGCCCCTGCGGTAAACCGGAAATGGGCGCTAAATTGTTAAGATTAAGATTGAATTGAATCCAGCTGCCGTCAACGATGAGATAACAGCAAAACAACATCGCCGCATCCGTAAATAAATGCAGAATTTTCTGTGTTCGCGGCGAGAGCTTGTCGGTCAGAATGGTGACGTTGACATGTTGGTTGTCGTTAAAGGCCAGAATCGCCGCCAGAAAAACCAACCAGACGAACATATAACGGGAAACTTCTTCCGTGACATTAATGCTGCTGTTAAAACCGTAACGCAGCACCACATTTAAAAACACCAGCGTGGACATAATCGCCAGAATGGCGACCACCAGCACTTCCAGCGCTTTGCCGATAAAAACCGCAAGAGATTTCATAATCCACCTCGAATTTCACTGATTGCAATTTTTACGACCACCTTCCGAATTTTACCGCGTTCTCCCTCTATACAGGCCGGGCGGTGCACATCTTCCGGAAAAAACACGGCGAAGCTGCCCGGCTGCATAACCAGCTCGCTTTCGGCTTGCGCATCTTTATAGAAAAGAATGTCGCGCTCGGCATCGTACGGCGTCGCAATTTCATTGGTACCTAAATCGGGGGCGACCCCGATTCGTTCTTTACCGGCATGCAAATATTGCACATCTAAAAAAGTGCGGTGGATTTCCGGCAGATTTTCCGCTTTCGGTTTGGTTTCCAGATCCAACACCTGCACATACATCGCATCTTGTTTAAGCACATAGCGTCCGGGGGCTAATTTATCGAAATCCGTCTTACTCAGATATTCCAGCGCAATTTGAATCGCGTTGGGATAATCATGCGGATTCATGGTTGTGATGTGTCCGAAAAACATAAGATTACCTATAAGGATTTGAGTTTAGCCCACACGGTATCGTCCACCGGAATACCGTTCGCTTGGTTATCGGCGAGAATAGTGGTGAATTCATGCCCCGGCAAACGCACTTCAACGTTCGGATCCGCTCTTTCCGCCGTTTTAACATAATCCATAATACGCTGTAGTTTTTCTTCTTTGGTTTTGCCGTCGATCAGGCGATCCACTTCAATCGCGATAAATACCTGCGAGACGCAATATTCATCGTCTTTTTCTTCGGTGACTTCGGCGGTGGATAACCCGTTGGACAGTAAGGTGGCGATCATATCTAAGACGATAGAAAGCCCGGAACCTTTCCAGAATCCCATCGGTAATAAACGGCGATTGCGCTCTACGGTGGCGGGATCTTTGGTCAGATTGCCGTCATCATCAAAGCCCGCATCGACGAAGGTTTGCCGGCCGGCTAAGCGATTGACTTCCAGCATTCCGTAAGAATACATGGAGCAAGACATATCGACCATGGTAATCGGGTTGCTCGGCACGGCGATAATTAACGGGTTGGTGCCGATGCGGCATTCTTTTGCCCCCCAAGGCGGCATAACAGCCAGCGCGTTGGTCCAGCAAATACCGATATAGCCTTTTTCCGCCGCCTGCCAGCCGTAACCGCCGCCGCGCATCCAGTGATTGGCATTTTTCAGCGCTACCACACCGATCCCGAACTGATCGGCGATTGCCATCGCTCTGTCCATCATTTTGCGGGCGGTTAGATTACCGATAGCCTGATGGGCGTCCCATTGTTCAATGGCGCCTAATGAAAGTACTTTGCTCGGTTCGGCGTCCGGAATCACATCGCCTTTTTCCAGCTGCTGAATAAAACGCGGAAAACGGTTTACCCCGTGCGAATACGCGCCGGCTTGTGTGGTATCGGCAAACAGGCCGGCGCAGTCTTCGGCGATATCTTCACGCACATGACGTGCAAGTAGAACGCGTTTAAATTCGGCTTTTAATTCATCGTAAGAAACTTTCATAGACACCTCTTTGGTTTTAAATTTCATATAGTGGAATTACATTTTATAATTTAAGACTTTGACTCTTTATTGTCAATGAAACGGAATAATATTAATTTTAATAAAATCAATTGGTTATATACAAATTTCAAGATCTGTGATCTTGATCGCATTTTAGGCACATTAGATTTCAATATGTAAAATGATATTTTGATATTATAATGACGGCATGAATGGAAAATTCGCTTTAAGAGAGGTTTACGATGGCGGATGAAAAACAGGGCGGCAACCAGAGTTTAATTCGCGGGTTACGCATTCTTGATATTTTAAGTAACTTTCCCAACGGCTGCCCGCTGGCAAAGCTGGCCGAAATGGCGGAGCTGAATAAAAGTACCGTACACCGCTTATTGCAGGGATTGCAAAGCGAAGATTATGTGCAGACGGCCGGTTCGGTCGGCAGTTACCGTTTAACCACCAAATGCCTGAGTCTCGGTCAGAAGGTGCTTTCGTCCTTAAATATTATTCATATCGCCGCACCGCATTTGGAAAAACTGAATCTGGTTCTCGGGGAGACCGTGAATTTCTCCAAACGGGAGGGCGAACGGGCGATTATGATTTATAAACTGGAACCGACGGTAGGCATGCTCAGAACGCGGGCATATATCGGACAGCATCTTCAATTATACTGTTCCGCAATGGGGAAAATTTACCTTGCCTACGACAAAGACAGCGGCTATCTGGAGCGGTATTGGGCCTCTCACCAGGATGTTATCCGCAAACTTACCCATAATACGGTGACGGAACTGGAAGAAATGCGCAACGAATTAGCCGATATCCGCAAAAAACAGTTTGCGATGGATAAAGAAGAAAACGAATTGGGCGTAGTGTGTCTTGCCTGTCCGATATTCGATTTTTTTGGTAATGTGGATTATTCGGTGTCGGTTTCAATGTCGATTTACAAGCTGCAACAGTTAGGCATCCAGTTCTTTTTTCAGGAAATCGCACAGACCGCTCGTGATATTTCCCTCGAGCTGGGGTATTCTGCCGACGCGCCCCGCATTAAATGAATGGTGCAAAAAATAATAGCCTCTGCGGTAAGAGGCTATATTAATTCTACGCGGCAAATGCTTACCAGTATTTATCAATTTCCGCGCGAATAGCCTGTGCGGTCTCTGTACCTTTGGCACCCACTAAGGCGCGGCCGGCGATAAAGGCTTTGGCGTTTCTGATTGCTTTAAATAAGTGAATATCCTGCGGCACGATACCGCCGGTAATGGAAAGCTCAAGACCTAAATCGGAAAGCTGTTTCATTAATTCCACATCCTGCGGCGTCCAGCCGTTACCGGCCAGTTCCGCATCACGGGAACGGTGATAAATCGCCTGTTTTACCCCTAAAGCCACCCAGTCTTTCGCGTCGTCAAGGGTCCAGTTACCGTAAATTTCGATCTGAATTTCTTTCGGGACGGTTAATTCCGGATGAGCGGCGTTAAATTCATCCGCCACTTTTTTACAGGCCGCTTTGGTGGCCGGATGGGCGGCGGCGGATACTGTCAGCCAATCGGCACCGGCCTCAAACGCCATTTTAGCCAGAATCGCACCGCCGTCCGTGGTTTTTAAATCGCACACGATAATGTGATTCGGGTGCAGTGCGCGCAGCGTGGAAACGGCTTTCATGCCTTCCGCACAGGCGAGAATCGTCCCCACTTCAATAACCTCAACCTGACTTTCCGCCTGTTTGGCATCGGCAACCGCTTTTTCGAGCGTTAGGGAATCGAGGGCAATTTGCAGTAATGGTTTAGTCATAATTAAGTCTCTCCTGAATGTAAATTATCCGATATGTTAGGCATTAGCCCTCAAGTACGGTGTCAATAACCGCTAAAATTTCAGCCGGGCTGTTGCAACGCAGAAATTTATCGATATTCACGCCGGTTTCGCTGTCCGGATCATCCAGCACCTGAGTAATTTCCATCAGCCCTTCCATATGTTTATCGCTGTCGCTGCCCGCCAAGGCAATCATCATCCGCACCGGTTCGCTTTCTCCGTCGAAATAAATCGGCGTATCAAATGTGACTAACGAAAAGGCGGTTTTCAGCACGCCGTCTTCCGGTCGGGCATGCGGCATCGCCAAACCGGGCGCCAGAATAATATAAGGGCCGATATTGGTGATGCCTTCAATAATACGGTCATAGTAACGCGGTTCCACCGCACCGGACGCAATCAGCATATCTATGGCAATTTTAATCGCCTCCTGCCAGCTGGCCGCGGATTGATGCAATTTAATCGCATTGTTATCGATAAGAGATTGTTTTAACATTTTTTCTCCTTAATGAGTTACACCGTTAATAAGGTAAGACCGTGCTTATCAGGCGCGTGCGTGATGTTTATTGATCAACGCCTGCAGTTCATCACCGAATGAATTCGGATTCAGCATGTTCTGTACGCCGAGCACCGAGACATTATCATTGACCACGATTTCATCCTGTAAATGTCTGGAGCACACAATAATATCCACGCTGTCCAGTTTGCTCTTATAATCGGTTACCGCACATGAATCCATCACATTCGCAATACCTTTTTTATCCAGATACCCTTTGATCTTCATTTTCATCATCATCGAGGAACCCTGTCCGGAACCGCATACCGCCAAAATGCGTATGGCTTTATCGGAAGATGCCGCCGGCGTATTCTGGCATGCGGTCTGTTCGTTTACCGCCGGTTCCGGTTCATCATCCAAATTATAACCGTCCATTTGTTCCAGCGTTTTGCCGGCAAGCGCGGCAGCCGCTTCATCGGCGCGCAGGCGACGGGAGGCGAAGAACATATACACCATGGATAATGCCAGAATCACGAAGAAGAAGCCAGGAATACTGACAATACCCTGCAACACCGGCGGGAAGAATAACGCCCAGTCGGCCATTCCCATCCAGCCGTTAAATTCAGTACCTTGCGTCGCCAGCAAATGAATAACCCAGGCGGAACCCAATACTTCGATTATCCCCATGACGAAACAGATTTTCAATACCGCTTTCCAACCACCGAACTGGTTTGCAAAGACACCGATCGTGGCATTGGAGAAGAACATCGGAATAAAGCCCGGAATGATTAACACCGGCGCACCGACGGCAAGCAAAATCCCGACCGCAACAAACTGACCGATCGCCCCCCACATGAACCCGAATACCATAGCGTTCGGTGAAAACGCATAAATGGCGGCACAGTCGATAGCCAGCACCGAATTAGGGATTACACGTTCGGAAATTCCTTTAAACGCTTCCGACAATTCGGCCACGAACATCCGCACCCCGGTCACAATCACCTGAATCGCCACTGCGAATTTCAGCCCGGTTTCAAGAATATACATAAACCAGTGGGTTTTACCCGCCATGATTTGCAAATTGTTCAAGCCGAAAGAAAGCAGAATAATGCCGAAGAATACGGTCATCACTAATGCGGTGGCGGAGATACTGTCGTGGAATATATGCAGCCATTTCGGCAGTTTCATATTATCGACGGTATCGTTTTTATCCCCCAGTTTCGGCGCCAGTTTGGTCGCCACCCAAGAGGCGATCTGCTGCTGGTGCCCGATAGAGAAGCCCGCACCGCCGGTCACCGCCTGAGTCGGTTTATACATAATATTCGACGAAATTCCCCAATACAACGCCATCAGTACCGCGGTATAAATCACCGTTTCCCACATCGAGGCGCCGATAATCATATAAAAGACGGCAACCAGCCCCGCCTGTTGAAACATAATGTGGCCGGTAAGCATAATGGTGCGGATACCGGTAATGCGGCGGAACACAACCAGTAAAATATTTAATGCCAGCGCCAGCAGTACGGCATAGCCGACCCAACCGTAATTTTCGCCCATGGTTTCAATGGTGGACTGCATGCTGGTATAAGGGTCGATCACGGCACCGGTTAATCCGTGGAATTCGGACAGTTTTTCAATAATAGGTTTAAAACTCGATGTCAGTACGCCGGAGCCGACCTGCACCATCATAAAGCCCACAATAGTTTTAATGGTGCCTTTAATGATTGTGGTGGTATCTTTTTTGAGCAGAATATAACCAAAACAGGCTACAATCCCCAATAAAAAAGGCGCTTTAGACAGAACCTGAGCATTAAAACCCAGAAACAGGTTATAGAGCGTTTCCATAATCAACCTCTTCGAATCGTTTATATAAAGTTTTTACGATGATTTTTATCAGCAACGAATTGCTTACCGCTTCCAAACGACATTCAAGCAGGGCTAATCATAGCACTTCGCATATGATTGAAAAGATTATTTTTGACAATATGTGATTATTATCACACTTTTTAGTGTTCAATATATTATTTATATTTTGTTAACCATTTCTATATTTTAATATTAAACAATGAGTTAATCCTGATTTTAGGATTTTTATACTAAAGCGGTTTACAAATCTTATTTGATTGTTTATGATTTATTATGATTATTTCGTCAGTTGGGTATATGAGGAGATCCTATGAGCAAAGTTAATGAAATCACCAGAGAAAGCTGGATTCTGTCCACTTTTCCGGAGTGGGGTACTTGGTTAAATGAAGAAATCGAACAGGAACAGGTGCCGGAAAACAATGTCGCTATGTGGTGGTTAGGCTGTGTCGGGCTGTGGGTAAAAACACCGGGCGATGCGAACCTGTGCATTGACTTATGGTGCGGACGCGGCAAAGCGACCAAAAAAGTCAAAGATATGGTACGCGGTCACCAAATGGCGAATATGGCCGGCGTACGCAAATTACAACCGAACCTGCGCAACTCCGTTGCCGTATTGGATCCGTTTGCCATTAATCATGTGGATGCCATCGTCGCAACGCATTATCATAACGACCACATCGACGTGAACGTTGCCGCGGCGGTCATTCAGAACCCTGCTTTAGATCACGTCAAATTCATCGGGCCGCAATATTGCGTGGATATGTGGACAAAATGGGGCGTACCGGCGGAACGCTGCGTTGTGGTCAAACCGGGCGATACGGTGAAAATTAAAGATCTGGAACTGGTTGCCTTGGATTCTTTCGACCGCACTTGTCTGGTGACATTACCGGCGCGCGGCGCGGAAGAAAACGGCGGCGAGCTGCACGGTCTTTGCCCTAGCGATGAAGAAATGGGCTTAAAAGCGGTCAATTATCTGATCAAAACCCCGGGCGGGAATATTTATCATTCCGGCGATTCCCATTATTCCATTTACTACGCCAAACACGGCAAAGATTACGACATTGACGTGGCATTAGGCAGTTACGGGGAAAATCCGGTGGGCATTGCGGATAAAATGACCTCCGTTGACATTTTGCGCATGGCGGAATGCTTACGCGCCAAAGTGGTGATTCCGGTTCATCACGACATCTGGACTAACTTCACCGCCAGCACCAATGAAATTCTTGAGCTTTATCGTATGCGCAAAGATCGGCTGCAATATCAGTTCCACCCGTTCATCTGGGAAGTGGGTGGCAAATACGTTTATCCGCGCGATAAAAATTTAGTCGAATATCATCATCCGAGAGGCTTTGACGATTGCTTTGAACAGGAACCGAACGTGCCGTTCAAATCCATTCTGTAATTAATCCGACCGCACTTTTTAAAAGTGCGGTATGTTTTTTGTTCGTTTATATTGAATTGAGCAAACGGATATTGTAAGGTGCGTGCTGGATTGCCTGAGGAGAACGACACGGTGAATGAACAAATAAGACATAAAAAATTGCTTGCCCTGCTGGCGCAGAAAAATATGCTGTCGGTGCCGGAAATCATTGAATATCTGAATGTTTCTCCGGCAACCGCAAGACGGGATATCACCAAGCTGGATCAGCAGGGACGGCTGATAAAAATCCGCAACGGTGTCGAGGCGATCACCTCGTCGCAGCCTGCCGCGCCGCTTAAACCGATTCATCACTTCAGCGAAAAACAACGCATTGCGCAGGCGGCCTCCGCATTATGCAAAGACGGCGACAGCGTTATTCTGACCTGCGGTTCCACCATGATGATGCTGGGCGAAGTGTTATGCAACCGCCGACTACAAATCATCACCAATTTCCTGCCGCTGGCCAATTATCTGATCGAGCATGATCATGAGCAAGTGGTCATTATGGGCGGACAATACAACAAAAGTCAGGCGATTATGCTGTCGTTAAACGCCACCAACGAAACCTTCGCCGCAAACATCGTTTTTACCAGCGGCAAAGGATTAACCACCGCCGGGCTGTATAAAACCGATATGCTGATTGCCAATTCCGAACAACGTATTTTATCCGACACCACCAAACTTGTCGTCTTACTGGACAGTTCCAAACTGGGCAAAGCCGTCGGCATGCTGTTTACCGAACTGAAAAATATCGACATGTTAATCACCGGCAAAGAGGCCGATCCCGCGATTATCAACACCCTGCGGGAAAAAGGTCTGGCCGTCATTACCGCTTAAGCACACAGGAGAACGCCGTGAGAACACATAAACTGGGGATTTACGAAAAAGCGCTGCCGAAGGACATCAGCTGGGGGGAGCGGTTGGCGCTAGCCAAAGCCTGCGGCTTCGATTTTGTGGAAATGTCGGTGGATGAAACCGATGAACGTCTGGCGCGGCTGGACTGGAGCCGGGCGCAGCGGCTGGAATTCGTGCAGGCGGTGCTGACATCGGGTATTACGGTGCCGTCCATGTGCCTGTCCGGTCATCGCCGTTTTCCCTTCGGCAGCCATGATGCCGCCA
>Ga0129306_1003181_pt1 | contig 12774 bp, 10 predicted proteins | sample P827metagenome_FD_94438 | JGI IMG/M metagenome (GOLD analysis project Ga0129306, IMG submission 94438) | Capybara group fecal microbial communities from Wisconsin, USA - P827 metagenome | ecosystem: Host-associated > Mammals > Digestive system > Large intestine > Fecal | place: USA: Wisconsin...
TCGGCGGCAGCCTTCCTCGTCGCGCTTACCGGCGGCGTGGGGCTTCTTGACGGCTATTCGACCTACCTCGGCGGCGTCGCGAATTCCGTGACGACCATGTTCCCGCTGTTCCTTGGAGGCCAGCTTCTCGGCTGCTTCCTCGAGCAGAGCGGACTTACCGAATCCATCGCGAACGCCATCATAAAAAAGGCCGGGACGAAAGCGATCGTCGTCGCCGTGTTCGCGGTCTCCTGGGTCCTGGTCTTCTGCGGGGTCAACGTTTTCGTCATCATCTTCACGGTCTATCCGCTCGCCTGCGCGTTCTTCAAGGTGGGCGACATCCCGAGGGAGCTGATCCCCGCCTGCGTCCTCGGCGCCTGCGTTTCCGAGCAGGTCCTTCCGGGCGTCACGACCAACGCAAATGTGCTGACGACGGAGGCCTTCGGGATCCCGGCGGCTTCCGGGCCGGTCACCGGCATCGTCTGCTCGGTGTTCCTCTTTGTCATGAACGCGGGATATCTCTACCTGGCCGGCGAGAAGGCAAAGAAGGAAGGACGCCACTTCGTGCCGCTGGAGGGAGAGAGCTTTGAGATCGATCTCAACAAGGCGGGACTTCCGAATCCGCTGCTCGTGATCCTCCCTCTGGGCGTTACCCTCGGCGCGCTGAACATTTTCCGCGTACCGGCCTACGCCTCGCTGTATCTCGGCGCCCTGACCGGGATGGCCCTGTTCTTCCGGCGCCTGGGCGGTCTGAAGGGCGTGACCGCGACCCTCAACAAGGCGGCGAAGAGCTCCATGTCGGTCATGTCGACCTGCGCGATCATCGGCTTCAGCGCGATCGTCACCGCGGTCCCGGGCTATAACCTCCTGCTCGGAGGGCTTGAGAAGGTGTCGGGAGGAAACCCCTATGTCTTCGCCTTTATCTGTGTCGCGGTGATCGCCGTGGTCTCCGGTTCCGCTACGGGCGGCGTGAAATTCGTGCTGCAGTCCTTCAAGGACCGGCTCCTCGGTATGGGAGGGCATCCGGCGTCCCTCTGCAGGGTCATCTGCGCTTCCTCCCTCACCTTTGACTCACTGCCGCACAACAGCGCGGTGGTGCTCACCCTGAACGCCTGCAATGTTTCACATAAGGACGGCTACAGGCACATCGCCGTCACCACCGTCGTAAACACCGTGCTTGCCACCCTCATCGCGATCGTGTTCGCGATGCTCGGGATCCGGTGAGGGCCCCGGTAAAAGGCAAGGTAAAGAAAGATCAAGGAGAAGGACAGCTATGGAAATGAGAAACAGCTTTAAGAACGGATATACCTTCAGCCGGGTGATCAACGGGTGCTGGCAGCTTTCGTCGGAGCACTGCCTGAAGGGAAAGCTCGACTACGACGACGCGCTCCGCGCCTTCCACATGCTGGTGGAGGAGGGCCTCACGACCTTCGACTGCGCGGACATCTATACCGGCGCGGAGGAGCTGATCGGCCGCTTCGTCATGGACCTCAAGGGGACCGGACGCTACAGCGAGGAGGACATCCAGGTACACACGAAGTTCGTGCCGGACAATGACGTCCTCCCGGTCATCAACATGAAGTACACCGAGGGGATCGTGGACCGCTCATTAAAGCGGATGCACCGCGAGGCGCTCGACCTCGTGCAGTTCCACTGGTGGAACTATGACGTCCCGGGGATGCTGGAGACCGCCTTCGATCTTGTGAAGCTCAAGGAGAAGGGAAAGATCCGGAACATCGGCATGTGCAACATGGACACGGAGCATCTTAAGATGTTCGTCGACGCAGGCATCCCGGTCTGCTCGAACCAGGCCCAGTACTCCGTGTTCGACCGCCGCCCGGAGCGCTCCATGCTCGACTACTGCGCGGAGCACGGGATCCACACGTTCTGCTTCGGCACGCTGGCCGGCGGGTTCCTTGACGAGCGCTACATGGGGAAGACCTACGATTATCCGGAGACGCGCTCCCAGGTGAAATACATGCAGATCATCGAGGATTCCCTCGGCTGGGAGGGCCTGCAGAAGCTCCTGCCCGTGCTGAAGGAGATCGCGGACCGGCACGGAGTCACCATCGCGAACGTCGCCGTCCGGTATATCCTCGAGCAGCGCGGCGTCGGCGCGGTCATGGTCGGCACGAGAAATTCGAAGCACGTCCGGTCGAACCTCGGGACGCTCCGGTTTGCGCTTACGGAAGAGGACAGGGAGACCATCCGGAGCTTTATCTCGGCGTACCCGTGCCCGGAGGGCGACTGCTACACGCTGGAGCGCGAATCGCCGCGGTACAGGAATATCATCCTGACGGACAGGAACGACCCGAAGACGACAGAGATCAGGTTAAAGTGACACGGACAGGAAGCTTCACGGAGGAATGATCATGGCGAAAAAAACTTATCTTATCCACGCCCGGCTGGTCGACGGCGTAAGCGACCATGCCGTGGAGGACGGGATCCTCGTATTCCGGACAGAGCTTTTAAAACAGAAGGGCGGAAAGAACGACGTCATTCTTTTCGCGGGCAGCATGGCGGACTGTCCGGGGTATCCGGACGAGGTCGATGCCGGCGACATGGTCGTGGACATGACAGGCTATACGCTCATGCCCGGGCTTTACAATGTGCACGCGCACATCGGCCTTTCCATGCCGTACAAGGCATACCGCTTCGACGAAATGGGCGTGGCCTACCGGAGCCTCGTCATGCTGCGGCGCGCCTGCGAGTCGCTGAACGCGGGCATCACAACGGTGCGCTCGGCCGGCGGGCCGGACGATATCGACTACGCGATCCGTGATGCCGTGGACAATGAGATGCTGACCGCCTCGAGGATCGTCCCCTGCGGCGCGCTGAACATCGCAGTCGGCGGGCACGCGTGGAACAACTATATCTCCACCATGTACAACGGCGCCGACCAGTTCCGGGCGGCCGCCAGGGCGGAGCTCGCGAAGGGCGCCCAGTTCATCAAGATCGGCCTTACCGGAGGCGCGGCGTCGGCGCATGAGGGCATGGCGGACAAGCAGATGACGGACGAGGAGATCGCGGCGGTGGTCGAGGTGGCCCACGGCGCGGGAAAACGCGTGGCGGCGCACCTCGGCGGGGACAGGCCCATCCAGGAGTTCGTGAAGCTCGGCGGCGATTCCGTGGAGCACGCGTATCACATGGAGGAGGAGACCGCGTACCTCATGAAGGAGCGGGGGACCTTCCTCGTCCCGACGCTTTCGGTGACGAACTGCCACGATTACCTGGTGGGTCACGGAAGCCCCGAGTTTCAGGTCCGGAAGCTCGACGAGACCGGGGAGGCGCACAGCCGGTCCATCGGGAACGCGATCCGCGCGGGTGTCACGATCTGCGTCGGGACCGACCTTCTGCCGTCCGACCCGATCGACGGCACCAACGCGACCGTCCGGGAGATGGAGCTCCTGGTCCGCGCGGGACTCACCCCGATGCAGGCCATCAAGGCCGCGACCTCGAACAGCGCGCGGCTCACGGATACGATCGGCTTTACCGGGACGCTTGAGGCCGGCAAGGAGGGCGATTTTATCGCCGTGAAGGGCGCGCCGGACGTCAATATCAGCGACATGAGGAACCTTTCCATGGTGGCGAAGGGGTGCAGGCTCATCTGGAGCACCGTGCCGGGGCTTACGCTTCGCCGCTACAATACGGTCGCGCCCGGTATGGAGCTTGCGGGCGGCACATATCTGAAATGGTAAGGAGGCAGGAGATGGGCAGAACATTTTACAGGAACGCGAGGATCCTTACCGGGAAGGACGGGATCATTGAGAACGGCGTGCTCGTGGTCGGACACGCCCAGAAGGATTTCGCGCAGCCGGCGCAGGGAGAGAAGCCGGTGAAGACCGCGCCCTCCGTGTCGGACAGGATCGAGTTCCTCGGGACGGAGGAGGAGCTGAAGGAATACGGGAACCCTGCGGCAGAGGGGGACGAAGAGATCGACTGCCTCGGCAATACCATCATGCCCGGCCTCGTGTGCGCGGACACGCGCCTGGACACGCTGGCTCCAGCGGCGGACGACTACGTCGACAATATCGGCATCGCGATGAGGACCTTCATCAGCCTGAGGAGCGCCGCGGAGGCGCTGAACGCAGGCGTCACGACGCTCCGGGCGGAGGGCATGCCGAACAATATCGATATCGCCCTGAAGAACGCGGTCGCGAAGACGATGTTCTTCGGACCCTCGGTGCTGACGACCGGCCCTGTTTACGGCGTTACCGGGGGAAAGGGACATGAGAAGTACGGCATGGTCCAGGCGGACGGCGTCGACGCCCTGCGGGGAGAGATGCGCATCCGTATCTCCCGCGGGCTTGAGGGCATCGTCCTACAGGTCTCCGGGGACCGCCTGCCGACGCTCGGCGGGGAGTATCGCATGGAGATGAGCCGCGCGGAGATCGGGGCCCTCGTAAAGCACGCGAACGGCGCGGAAAAGCCGGTCGCGGTCAATGCCTCCGGGGACCCGTCCGTCTCGGCAGCCCTTGACGCGGGCGCGGCCTGCATCCAGCAGGGATACCGGATCGGGGAGGAGAACCTGATGCGGATGGCGGAGCGCGGAACGGCATATGTCCCCTGCCTTGTCTCGACGGAAGGGACGGATATCCACGATGAGCATATGGCAGCTGCGGCTGCGGCGGTGAAGGCCGGCGTGAGGATCGCGGCCGGTACGGAGATCCTGCCGTCCGAACCTGTGTCAGGGACCACGGCAGTCATCAGGGAGCTGGAGCTTCTCTGCGAAGCGGGGATGACCCCGGCAGACGCCCTGAAAGCGGCAACCGTCACGGCGGCGGAGGTCTGCGGAGCGAAGGGCGCGGGCGTCCTTAAGGCCGGAGGGAAGGCAGACTTCCTGATCGTCGGCGGGAAGCCGGACGAGGACATTTCCGCCATGCGGGGCATCCTCGCGGTCGTGAAGGACGGGAGGCGCGCGTTCTCGGTGCTTGGCGGAGCGAAGGAACGGGCGTTCCATATCCACGCGCCGGGCTACGAGGTGGCAGGCGGTACGACGTTCGACTGGACGGAGGGGACTGTGCGCGGTATCCGCGCGCCGGAGAATTTCAATACGAAGTGGAATCTTGTAAAGGAGATATGATCCCGGGAGGAGCCTTATGAAAGCGGAGCTCTGTATCAGAAACGGTCTTGTCTATGAGGACTGGAGCGGATCGTTCGTGAAAAAGGATGTCCTCGCCGCCGGCGGAAGGATCGCGGGATACGCGGCCCCCGGGACAGGGGAAGCGGCGGAGGTGATCGAGGCGGAAGGGAGCTACGTCCTTCCGGGAATGATCGATTTCCACTGCCATATCCGCGAGCCCGGCGTCGAGGCGAAGGAGGACTATGAGAGCGGCACAAAGGCAGCGGCGCACGGCGGGGTGACGACGGTTGCCGTCATGCCGAACAACCTGGCGGGCAGCATCTGCAGCCCGGAGGCCTTCCGCCTCGCCGCGGAGCGCGGGGCAAGGTCCGCCGTGATCGATTTCGCCCCCGTCCCGAGTCCGCTCGCGTTCCGGGAGGGGAGCCTTCCGGAGCTGATCCGCCTCGGCGCTTCCTTTTTCAAGATCATGGAGATGAAGAGCGCGAAGGCGCCTCTCTCCGAAAGCTTCCGCTGCGGGGACACCTGGGACCTGGACCAGTGCTTCCGCGCCGCCGCGGAGACGGGAAAGTACGTCGCCATCCATCCCATGGACATGGACTGGTATCTCGGGAACGTAAGGTCCATCCGGGAAGGCGGGGGTCCCATGGACCTCACGCACGTCCTTCCGCGGCTCTACGGCGAGGAGGAGATGACCTCCGCCGCGTACCAGCTCGCGTACTTTTTCCGGAAGGACCGCTGCAGGTGGTGGGCGCTGCACGTTTGGCATAAGGGGTACATCGACCTCATCCGGATGGTGAAGCGGGACGGCAGCACGGACGTGCTCGCGAGCTGCGAGATCCTTCCGTCCTCCATACGGAACTTTGACGTCCTGTACGACCGGAAAAGCGGAGCGGAGATCCGCCTCGGGCACGCGGCCATGCCGGACTGGGACTATGTGTGGGAGGCTGTGAACGACGGGACGATCGACGTCCTCGGGAGCGACCACAGCCCGCATCTCCCGGAGCATTACAACGAGAACGAGCCCTTCTCCTCGGCGCAGGGCGTCCCGGCGGAGGACTACTACGGGAGCCTGCTTCTGGACGCGGTGAACCGCGGAAAGCTTACCATGGAGCGGCTTGCCGAGGTGACGGGCGTACGCGGGGCGCGGCTTCTCGGCTGGAAGGAAAAGGGTACGAACAAGGTCGGGACGGACGCGGACTTTACGGTCTGCGACCTTAGGAGGGAGTGGACTGCGGACATGGATTTCCCGATCTATTCGAAGCCCGGGCTGGATCCGCTTTTCGGGCAGACGCTGAAGGGAAAGGTCACGCATACTGTCGTCCGCGGGAAGGTCGTCATGGCAGAGGACCGGATCCTTGCGGCGCCCGGCTTCGGAAAGATGGTCCGTCCGGAATAAGAACGGTACAAATCCTGATGGATCCGGGTTATAATAAAGAAGTACCCTGACACGCTTCAGACATGTTCCGGAGGAGATTCCGGGAGGAGGTAATATGGTCATAAAGTTCGATGAGGCAGGCTGGACGCCGGAGGAGCATTTCAAGGGCGGTGAAGGCACGATCTTTATGAAGGTGACGAATGACGGGCTTAATAAGATCCTGCTCATAAAGATCCCTTCGGGATGTTCGATCGGGCTCCATAAGCATGAGGGCAACAGCGAGATCATTTATATCCTCGAGGGAGAGGGAAAGACCTGGCAGGACGGCGTGCTGGTCCCGGTGAGCGCCGGTATGGCAGCGTACTGCCCGGAGGGCGAGACGCACCAGATGATCAATGATTTCGACAGGGACCTCGTGTTCTTCGCGGTGATCCCCACACAGGTGAGAAAGAACTGAGCCCGGCCGCCGGCCGGTCCGGAAAAGGATTATTTCAGGAGAAGACGGAACATTTGAGAAGAAAAGGAGGCAGACTATGAAAAAAGCTGCTGCAGCGCTGACCGCGGTTTTCCTTTCCGCCGCCCTTTCGGTTCCGGCGTTCGCGGGTGTATGGCGCCAGGACGGGCACGGATGGTGGTATGACAACCAGGACGGCACGTGGCTCTGCGACGGCTGGCACTGGCTTGACGGGAACAATGACGGCACCGCGGAATGCTATTATTTCGGGAACGACGGCTACCTCCTCGTGAACACGAGGACCCCGGACGGGTTCCCGGTCAACAGCGCGGGCCAGTGGACGGACGGCGGCGTCGTGGTCACCATGTCCCGCGACGAGATGGAGGGCCGTGACGAGAGCCAGGCGACCCGGCCGTACGCGTGGATGAACGGGCAGTACCGGGCGGATGACGGCCGCACGATCACGCTTGACGCCGCCGGCGGCGATACGATGTGCGCCGCGATGTACGGCTACAGCGAGGACGGCTGGAACACGAGATATCTTTCCGGTCCGGTCCGCGAGGATCTGCACGCGATCATTATCTGGAACGATTACGGATACTACAGGATCAACATCGACGGGGAAGCCAGGGAGCTCTACGTGCAGACGTATGATCCTGCTGACAGCTACGTCGGAAGCTGGTTCGACGGGGAGTATGACCTCGTGAGCAGATGATCTTTACCGGATCTGGCAGCTGCGGCCGCGCTGTGTCATGCGCGGCCGCAGTCCTTTGGGAGGAAACGGAAGGCTTATGAGATTCAGGCCATGCATCGACATCCATAACGGCAAGGTAAAGCAGATCGTCGGCGGGACGCTCCGCGACGCGGGCGACACGGCGGAGGAGAACTTCGTCTCGGAACGCGGCGGCGCGTGGTACGCGGACCTTTACCGGAGGCTTAAGCTTCCGGGCGGGCACGTGATCCTTCTGAACGCGAAGGACAGCCCGCACTACGCCGCGACCAGGGAGCAGGCCCGTGCGGCGCTTTCTGCGTGGCCGGGCGGCCTTATGGCAGGCGGGGGGATCACCGCGGACAATGCCGCCGGATTCATAGAGGACGGCGCGTCCCACGTGATCGTCACCTCCTGGGTGTTCCGTGAGGGGCGGATCCTCTACGACAGGATCCGGGCGCTTGAAAAGGCGGTCGGGAAGGAACGCCTGGTCCTGGACCTTTCCTGCCGGAAGCGGGACGGGAAATATTTTGTCGTGACGGACCGCTGGCAGAGCTTCACCGACGAGGAGGTCACACCGGAGCTTCTGGAACGCCTCGGCGGCTTCTGCAGCGAGTTCCTGGTCCATGCGGTGGATGTCGAAGGAAAGGCGAACGGCGTCGAGGCGCCGCTGGTCCGCCTCCTGGCGGACGCCTGCGGGCGTCCGGTCACGTACGCGGGCGGCGTGGGGAGCTATGAGGATATCCGGATCCTTAAGGAGCTTGGAAAGGGCCGCGTCGACGTGACGATCGGCAGCGCCCTGGATCTTTTCGGCGGAAAGCTGGAATTTGAAAAGGTACTGTCCATGTTTCAGGGAGAGGACATATGATAAGGCATCAGGGAGAAAAAGCGGAGGGGATCCGCCTGGCGTATATCGGCGGAGGCTCGCGCGGCTGGGCCTGGAAATTCATGACAGACCTTGCGGACGAGCCTTCCATGAGCGGGGAGGTGGTCCTCTACGACATTGACCGGGAGGCGGCAGAGGCCAATGCCGTCATCGGCCGCCTGGTGGACGAGGACCCGGAAACGAAGGGGCACTGGACCTATTCCGTGGCGGACACGCTTGCGGAAGCCCTTATGGGCGCGGACTTTGTGGTGATCTCCATCCTGCCAGGCACCTTCGACGAGATGGAGACAGACGTCCACATGCCGGAACGGCTGGGCATCTGGCAGTCCGTCGGCGACACTGCCGGCCCGGGCGGCATGATCCGCGCGCTGCGGACCCTGCCCATGTTCGTCCCGGTCGCGGAGGGGATCCGGGACCTGTGCCCGGATGCCTGGGTCATCAACTATACGAATCCCATGTCTCTCTGCGTGAAGGTGCTGTACCATGTTTTTCCGGGCATCCGCGCGTTCGGCTGCTGCCATGAGGTGTTCAGCACGCAGCGCCTGCTCGCGCAGGCCGCCGCGGAGATGCTGGGCGTTCCGGAGCCGGGGCGCAGGGACATCCATGTGAACGTGACCGGCATCAACCACTTCACCTGGTTTACGGAGGCATCTTACCGGGGGACAGACCTGTTCCCTGTCTACCGCGATTTCGTCAGCCGTTATTATATGGAAGGTTTTACCGCGCCGGACACAAACTGGATGAACTCCAGCTTCGACTGCGCCCACCGGGTGAAGTTTGACCTGTTCCGCCGTTACGGGATGATCGCCGCGGCCGGGGACAGGCATCTGGCGGAATTCATGCCGGGAGACGAATATTTAAAGGATCCTGAGACGGTGCGCTCGTGGAAGTTCGGGCTTACGCCGGTCAGCTGGCGGAAGGCGGACCTCCTTGAACGCCGCGAAAGGTCCCGCGCGATCATCGCGGGGGAGCGTCCCGTGGACAGGGAGCCCTCGGGAGAGGAGGGGATCCTTCTCATGAAGGCGCTCTGCGGGCTCTGCCGTGTGATCAGCAACGTGAACCTCCCGAACAGCGGGCAGGCGCCTGACCTGCCGCTTGGCGCGGTCGTCGAGACGAACGCGGTCTTTTCGGGAAACAGCGTGCGTCCCGTCATGGCGGGACCCTTGCCGGAGGAGATCCGGCAGCTTGTCCTGCCGCATATTGAGAATCACCGGAGGATCCTCGAGGCCGCCTTTACCTTTGACCGGGACCTCGTGACGGAGGCGTTCCTGAACGACCCGAACACCGCGGCAAAGTGCAGGGACTTAAAGGAACTCCGGAAGCTTGTTGACGATATGATCGCCGGGACGGCAGCGTACCTGCCCTCCGGCTGGAAAGAATACTGAGGGGAGCAGAGTAATGGGAATCAGGGAAGATGTCCACAAAATGAAGCTTACGGCACCGTACCTCGCCGCGGTGAGCGGGGAGGGAAGGAACGCCGCGCTCGCCGCGGTCAGGGAGGCGCTTGCCGCGAATAAGGAGGAGATCTTCGCGGCGAACCGCCTGGACGTGGAGCGCGCGAAGGAGAACGGGATCTCCGACGCGGTCATAAAGCGCCTGAAATTCGACGAAGGGAAGCTTAAGTCCGTGATCGAAGGGATCACGCAGCTCATTGCCCTCCCGGACCCGGTCGGGAAGGTGGAGATCGACCGCGAGCTCGACACGGGGCTCCGGCTCGTGCGGAAAAGCTGCCCGATCGGCGTGATCGGCGTGATCTTCGAGGCGCGTCCGGACGCGCTCGTGCAGATCTCGACCCTGTGCCTGAAGAGCGGGAACTGCGCGGTGCTGAAGGGCGGGAAAGAGACCGCGGAGACGAACCGGAAGCTGTTCCGCGTGATCTATGAAAGCGCGGTGAAGGCGGGGCTCCCGGAGGGGTGCCTCCTGCAGGCGACCGCGCACAGTGAGATCAGCGAGCTCCTTTCCTGCGAGGGCGATGTGGACCTCCTGATCCCGCGCGGCTCGAACGCGTTTGTCCGCTACATCATGGACAACACGAAGATCCCGGTCATGGGGCACGCGGACGGGATCTGCCACACCTACGTCGACAAGGCCTGCGATCAGGAGAAGGCCATCCCCATCCTGATCGACGCGAAGACGCAGTATACCGCGGCCTGCAACGCGACGGAGACGGTCCTCGTGGACCGCGCGATCGCGGAGGAGTTCCTGCCGAAGGCGGCGGAGGCGCTGCGGAAGGCGGGCGTCAGGCTCCGCGGGACGGCGGAGGCGGGAGAGATCCTCAGGCGCGCGGAGAAGCACAGTGAAAAGACGGCGCAGGATACGTACGAGGTGATGGGGCCGGACGACTTCCGCCTTGAGTATCTTGACATGATCCTGTCCGTGAAGCTGGTGGACGGGGTAAAGGAGGCAGCCGACCACATCAACCGCTTCGGCTCCCACCATACCGACGCGATCCTGACGGAGGATCCGGAGGCGGCGGAGTATTTCATGCAGATGGTCGATTCCGCGGGCGTCTACCAGAACTGCTCGACCAGGTTCGCGGACGGCTTCCGCTACGGCTTCGGCGCCGAGGTCGGGATCAGCACGTCCAAGATCCATGCCAGGGGGCCGGTCGGACTCGAGGGACTTATGACCTACAAATACAGCCTGTACGGCTCCGGCCAGATCGTGAAGGACTACGCGGACGGGACGAAGGAGTTCCATTTCCGGGACCTGAAGGGCTAAGGTACAGAAAACTACGAAATTCTACAGAATAATACTATAAAGATTTTCTGAAACATTCTGTAACTTTTTGAAAACCCCCGAATAGGATATGTGCAGTTAAAGCATAGTGCTTTAATGCCCGCCGGACGGGCGGGCAGGCGGACTATTTAATAATTTGGGGGTAAAAAAATGGTTATTGATCTTAACATGTATCAGGCAGCAGCCGTAGCGGCTGTCATGCTGGTCATCGGCCAGTTCCTGGTCGACAGAGTCGAGTTCCTCAGAAAGTACTGCATCCCGGCACCGGTCGTCGGCGGCCTGATCTTCGCGCTTGTGCACTGCGCACTGAAGGGCGCCGGCATCCTCGAGTTCAACCTTGACACCACGATCCAGGGCATCTGCATGACCGTCTTCTTCTGCTCCGTCGGATATACGGCAGCCTTCAGCATGCTGAAGAAGGGCGGCATCGGCGTTATCAAGTTCCTGGCCCTCGCGATCGTCATCGTTATCATCCAGGACGCTGTCGGCGGAACGCTTGCCGGCATGTTCGGCCTTGACGCAAGACTTGGCCTCGCAATGGGTTCCATCCCGCTGGTCGGCGGACACGGCACCGCAGGTTCCTTCGGACCGTTCCTTGAGGAAATGGGCGTTGCGAACGCTTCTACCGTCGGTGTTGCGGCAGCTACCTACGGCCTGATCTCCGGCTGCATGATCGGCGGACCGATCGCAGCTTCCAAGATCAAGAAGTACAACCTGAAGAGCCACGGCTACGCAAAGAGGGAAGACGCTGTCGCTTCCGTCGAGGTCGATAAGGATACCGACACCGGCGCGATCGATTCCTCCAAGATGCTGAACGCGGCGGTTTACCTGCTCATCGCAGTTGGTATCGGAACCGTTGTTACCCAGATCCTTTCCAACCTTGTTACCCTTCCGGGCTACATCGGCGCAATGCTGGTCGGTGCTGTTATCAGGAACGTGAACGATGCTACCGGCAAGGATATGCCGATGAACGAAATGACCACGATCGGCAATGTCTGCCTGTCCATCTTCCTTGGCCTCGCAATGATCAACCTGAAGCTCTGGCAGCTGGTCTCCCTTGCGATCCCGATGATCGTCATCCTGCTCCTGCAGACCGTCATCATGTTCTTCTACGCTTCCTATGTCGTCTTCACCGTCATGGGCAAGGACTTCGACGCGGCTACCATGGCATCCGGCTTCTGCGGCTTCGGTATGGGCGCGACCCCGAACGCGATGGCAAACATGCAGGCAGTTACGAAGGAGCACGGCCCGGCACCGGTCGCATTCATGATCGTCCCGCTCGTCGGATCCCTCTTCATCGACTTCTTCAACGCAACGATCATTACCTTCTTCGCAAACATCTTATAAAGCAGCAAACCGAAAACAGACAGAAAACAGGGCGGACAAGTTCACTTGTCCGCCCGTTTTTCTGTCTGTTTTCGGTTTGGCCAAGGCGCGGAGCGCCTCGGCCAAACCGGAGTCCGGGACGCAAAGCGTTCCGGACCGGTTTGCTGCTTTATGCAAGCCAAGGCGCGGAGCGCCTCGGCCAAACCGGAGTCCGGGACGCAAA
>Ga0129306_1003185_pt1 | contig 12752 bp, 12 predicted proteins | sample P827metagenome_FD_94438 | JGI IMG/M metagenome (GOLD analysis project Ga0129306, IMG submission 94438) | Capybara group fecal microbial communities from Wisconsin, USA - P827 metagenome | ecosystem: Host-associated > Mammals > Digestive system > Large intestine > Fecal | place: USA: Wisconsin...
GATCTTTTGTGCTGGCGGCCGGCCGCGGCGGGCCGCTCTTGTTTTGGGTTATTCGTTGTCGACGAGCACGGTCACGTTGCGTTCGATCAGCTCGGCGCGCAGCCCCTTTTTCAGGGGATCGGCAAAGGCGTCGCCGGATTCGACCAGAGCGGTCAGACAGGCGCCCGCCGCGGCCGCGTCGATGTTGGCCTTGGGGTCTGCCAGCGAGATGGTGCGGGTGTCTTCGCTCTCAAGCTCGAATTTCATGGAAAGAGTACGGGACATGGGTTTCACCTCCTTTCGTGTTCATGCAAAGGCGCGGGCGGTTTATTCGCCGGCGCTGACAAGGTTCTCATCGATGCGCCAGACGTTGAGCACAGGATTGGCGATGACGGCTCCGATGGCGTCCGAGACGCCGAGCAGAGTGGCCGCCGAGGCCTCGTCGCTGATGCCGGACAGGGTGATGCTCTTCACCTTATCCTTGCCGCTGTCGAGAGTACCTGCTTTGGTACGCATCTGCAGTTTGCAGTTTTGAAGCTGGATGGTCGCTGCCATGGTCGGTTCACCTCCTTTCTTTGGTGTCCGCTGTAAAGAGTGGGCCGCGGTGGCCGGAAATACAACCTGTATACGAAAACTTTTGGCGTAACTTTACAGCGAGATATGCACATAGCCGCGGCGGGGATCGGGCAGGGCGCGCCGCATCCCGCAATCGCGGGCGCAGTCGCAGAAAGCGCGCTGCATGGCTGCGGGCACGGCCACGTCGGCCGCCTGACCGCGCAGGTGACGGCTGCGGGGAACGCCGCCGACGCGTTTGTTGTGCGCAGGGCACCGCCAGCCGCTGGTAAAGCGCAGAGGCTGCATCCAGCGGCGTTGCAGGGCGTTCAGCCGGCGGACGAAGCGCGCGTCGAGGCTGAGCCGTCCGCAGCAGCGGCAGCGCAGGCTGCGCATCTGCGCGATCGACAGGCCGCTGTCGGCGCAGGCGGGCGCGGCGAGGGCGATCAGCAGCGCGGCGCAAAGGGCTTTGTTCATGGGGAAGACCTCCTTTCCGGCGCGGGGGCGCCACTGGAAAGAGTGGGCCGCTGTCCCCCTGTTTACAACCGCGAAAACCCGATCCTCGCGAAGGCCCAAAGGCCAGAAGGACGCGAAGAAGGGCGGGGAGTTGGGATAGATCGCGGGCGTGCGGCATCCTGTCTGGCAAAAAAGGTTCATTGGCACATTCGCGGGGCCGCCCGGCTTTCCGGTGTGGTAAAAGCCGCTGTTGGCACGGCCTGCCGAATGGGCTGCGCGCTCCGGAGACGGCAGGCTCCCTCCGGCACGGCGGCGGGCACAAAAAAAGACACGAAAAAAGACACGAAAAAAGCGCGGCATCCCGTGCTCGTTTCGTGTCTTGTGTGTTTTTTGCGCAGCGGCCGCGCGATTAGCATGTTAGGAGACGCTGATTCATTCGTTCGCGCCCTGTCGGGGCTTTCGCCAGTTCATCGAACTCATTTCATCAGCCTCTCCCTGGTTTTTTCGCGTTTGGGGCGCGGTTTTCAGCGTTTTCTCAAAAAAAGCATTCCTTCGGGCTCCTGTGGGGGCTTCGGGGCTTTGGGGTGAACGTGTTTTCGGCCGCGTCAGTACGTTTTCTGCCCCTTGAGGATCATCGCATGTTCCATGTCGGGCGCGACGAGGGCGTCGTCCACCTTCTCCTTCCAGTCGGCGGGCGGCACTTCCTCAAACGCGATCGTCACGGCCTCCGGCTTGCAGCCGAAGACGCGCAGCAGGGCGGCGTTCACTTCTTCGACCAGTCTGATGTTCTGTTCGCGGTCGCGGGGATAGGCTTTGATAGCGACATACGGCATCGATCTTCCTCCTTTGGCGCGGCGGCGTTTGCTCTGAGCGCTTTTCTCAGGGAAACGTCCTTCGCGCCTTTGCGTTGGGGCCGGGTTTTACGTCTTTAAGGAGACGCTGATTAAATAATATTATGCAAAAAATGACCAACGCACAGGAAACCTGAGAAAATGCGTCAGATCCGAAGAAACCTGTCCGGAAGGGGCTTCGGAGGCGTACTTCCGTACGTTGGAGAAGCCCCTCGGGCAGCGTTTCGCAGGAGATGACGTATTTTATCAGCGTTTCCTTAATCGTCGTCGCTCACGAAATCGGGCGAGGCGTAGCGCCAGCGCTCAAAGAACGTCTGCCGGTGCGCGTTGATGAAGCGGGCCAGCGCGGGCAGGTCGGCCAGCTCGTCGGGCGTGTCGGCGCTGATCAGCTCGCACCAGGCGCAGTCTTCCATGGTGCCGGCGCCGCCGTGGCAGCGGGCCATCACGAAGATGCGCCGCGGGTCATAGCGGGGCGAGTTGGCGCGGGCCGCGGCCATCCAGTCGGGCCCCAGCGTTTCGGCGCGCTCGGGCAGGCCCCACTCCGGGTCGTGGTCGCTGAGCAGGATGAGGCCGGCCTCCTGCGGGGCCATCTGCGCGTAGAGGTTCCACATCTCGTGGATGGCGTCGGGCGCGCTTTCCGTCAGTTCTTCCAGTCGTTCGAGGATGTCGTTTTCTTCCATGAAAAGCCCTCCTTTCGGCTGCGTCCATTATACCGCAGCGGGCCGGCGGGGAAAAGCGTGTCTTTGCGTCGCGGCGTTTTCGCGGCGGAACGCGGTTTTCGCGCGGCCCCGGTTATATCTGGTTAAAACCGGTTACTGCCCTGTGGATAACTCGGGCGGGCGCGCTTGAAAACGCGTTTGGCACGTAAAGAAATATCAGCGTAAGTCCCCTAATGTATCAGCGTAAGTACCCTAACATATCAGCGTAAGTACCCCGCGCATCAGAAAAAGTACTCTCTATCATCAAGACATTTTGAGCAAAAAAACAGACCGGCCGTTTGAGCGCGGCCAGTCTGTATGACTGTGTTGCGGTTCCAAATTCAGCGTTTCCACTCGACACAGAGACGGTCTGAGGTGTCGATCTCCCATTGCAGCCGCGTACCGGAGCATACGGCAAGGGCGCGGTCGATATTCTCCATGGCGGCACGCGTCTGATACCTGAACGCTTCCAGCTTCGTCACCTCGCTGCCCACGCGCTCGCGCAGCGTCTCCACGCGCACGGGGAAAGGGTGGGCGAACGTGCGGAAATAGCTCCACAGCGCCAGCGCCAGCTGATCGCGGCCCAGCTCCAGACGCACGTTCCACTCCAGCCGCTGCCATTCCGGCCCCACGAAAAATGGCTGAAACGCCTTGCCCGGCTGCACCCACAGGCGCCCGTCCGGGCCGTTCTCGCTCAGGTTGAGCAGCGATCCGCTGAAGCGGCGGCTCCCCAGCGAGATGACCAGGCTGGCCTCGCTGAGGCGGCGCAGGCGCTCGCGCAGCCTGGCACGGTTGTTTTGGCACGGCGACTGGCGCAGTTCGCGCAGCAGCATGTAATACGACAGCGACACGCCGGGGTCGTCGCGCCGGCGGCGGGCGCGGTAGAGGTTGAGCACCGCCATGTAGCAGGTGAGGTCGATCTGATCCAGCACCTCGCCGCGAAAGCGCACTGAAAAGCCGTCGGGCCCGCTGATGACGGCGTCGTCATAACGGGGCCGCGTCCCCCGCGCGCGCACGGCAAACAGCGGCAGCTGCAGCAGGCGTTTGGGCGCGCCGGAAGTGCCGGGCGGCGAAGGTTCCACCTGCAGGGGCTCGCCGCCGCGTTCGCAAAACGGCAGCAGCGTCTGCGCCCTCGCCCGTTCAGCCCCGGCGGCGCCGGCAAGGCGGCTCAGCTTGCGCTCCTGCGCGGCGCGGGCGGAGGAGATGGCGGCGCGCAGGGCCCGCGGCAGCTTTTCCCACGAGCTCAGCGGCGTGTCGTCGGGGCAGGGCAGGTCGTCGAAAACGATCGCCGGCGCGGCGGGCGGCTCACCCGGCCACTCTGCCGGAAGACGGGGCGCGGGCGCCCAGGGGGACGGCGGCACTGCGGGCGCGGCGGGCGCCGGCCCGGCGGCGAGTTGTGCGCCCCCGTCGTGTACGTCAAACAAGTCGTGTTGATGCGATAATGCCATGTTTCAGCTCCTTTTAAAAACAGTCTGTCAGTGATCCTTTATCCGCACAGTGTGACAATGTGTAGGGATGATCGGATTATAGCCGAAACAAACAGTAAATGCAATCACCACTATGAATACAAAAGCGTCTTTGGACCGGTTCCAATGTGAAAGCCCAAAGGACGCCGGGAGGCTCAAAAACGGGGCTCAAAAAGGATTCTTATAAGAAGAGCGGCGGCGGCGCCGGGGGCTCTGATGCAATTCCCGGGTGCGGCTGGTCATCGCCTGACCGCGGGGGCGGCTCTGTGCGGCCGTCGTTCCCGGCCGCCCATACGTCCATGAGCGAGGGCGCGGGAACGGGATCGCCTCCGCCGCTTCGTTCCAAAAATCGCATCCGCCGCGCCGCGCGGTTCGAAGGCTCAGGCCCGATGTACGCCCGCTCACGCGCTTTCGAGCGATCAAAAAAAACATGTCTTCGCGGCCTTCGCGCCGGGGCCGGTTTTGAATCGCGCAGCGCCTGTGTCGGGGGCCCCCGGGGCCTCGGGCTGATTTCCTGCCGACCGTGCCGATATACTGAATTATCGCACTACTCAGACTTGTGTCTCCCGACCTTGACAAGCGGCGCGCGCCCTGATATAACGTCATGTGAAAAACGTAACAAGTTTTGCGGACATTGCGCGCAGAAATGTTCTGTACGCAAATTTTTTTTCAATCACATCGGGGGAAGAGAAAATGACAGAAGCAACACAGCAGTTCCGCATCGAGCACGATTCGCTGGGCGACATGCAGGTGCCGGCCGACGCCCTTTACGGCGTGCAGACGGTGCGCGCCATCGACAACTTTAAGATCACCGGCCAGAAGCTGGATCACGACCTGATCGTGGCGCTGGCGCAGGTGAAAAAGGCCGCCGCCATGGCCAACATGCACACCGGCCGCATGGCCACCAAGGTGGAGCAGGCGCTGGTCAAAGCCTGCGACGAAGTGATCGCCGGCAAGCACGACGACCAGTTCCCGATCGACCCCATCCAGGGCGGCGCGGGCACGTCCATCAACATGAACATGAACGAAGTGATCACCAACCGCGCGCTGGAGCTGATCGGCGAGGAAAAGGGCCGCTACGACATCATCTCGCCCAACAACGACGCCAACATGGGACAGTCCACCAACGACGCGTTCCCCACGGCCATCAAGGTGTGCCTGTCGGCCAAGAGCAAAAAGGTGGTCGCCGCGCTCGAGCGCCTGGCTGCGGGCCTTGAGGAGAAGGCCGCCAAGTGGGATCACGTGATGAAGATGGGCCGCACCCACCTTCAGGACGCCGTGCCGATCACGCTGGGCCAGGAGATGGCCAGCTACGCCAGTGCCGTGAGACGCGGCATTTACCGCATCGGCCTGGCCGTGGAGAGCGTTCACACCATGAACATGGGCGGCACGGCCATCGGCACCGGCCTCAACGCCGAGCCCGAGTACATCAAGAACGTGGCGCAGCGCCTGTCGCAGGTGACGGGCGAGACTTACCGCACCGCCGCCAACATGATCGACGCCACCAACAACACCGACTGCTTTGCCGACATCAGCGCCTCGCTGCGCAACGTGGCGCTGGTGCTGATCAAGATGGCCAACGACTTCCGCCTGATGGCCTCCGGCCCCCGCTGCGGCCTTTCGGAGCTGAAGCTGCCAATGCGCCAGCCCGGCAGCAGCATCATGCCTGGCAAGGTCAACCCCGTCATCGCCGAAGTGCTGGATCAGACCTGCTACCAGATCATCGGCAACGACCTGGCCGTGACGCTGGCGGTGGAGAACGGCCAGTTCGAGCTGAACGTGATGGAGCCGGTGATGGCGTTCAACATGTTCAACAGCATGAACTACCTGGCCAACGCCGTCGACACGTTCAACGAAAAGCTGCTGGCCGACCTGGAGCCCAACGAGGAGCAGTGCAGCTACTGGCTGCACCGCAGCGTCGGCGTGATCACCGCCCTGCTGCCGCACATCGGCTACGAAGCCTCGGCCGAGCTGGCCAAGGAAGCCTACCGCACCGGCCGCCCCATCCGCGACATCGTGCTGGAAAAGGGCCACATGACGCCCGAGGAAGTCGATCACGTGCTGTCGCCGGAGCAGATGACCACCCCCGGCATCGCGCGCAAAGACTAAGGAAACGCCGATAAAATGCGCCATCTCCTGCGAAACGCTGCCCGAGGGGCTTCTCCACCGTACGGCAGTACGCCTCCGAAGCCCCTTCCGGGCAGGTTTCTTCGTAGCGACGCATTTTCTCGGGTTTCCTCTGTGTTAGTCAAAGATCGTCATAAAGGGAATTGATCAGCATTCTCCCGCAAAGAACATGCGGCCGGTCCGCCGGTCCGTCGTTCGGATATATTGAGAGCAAGAGAGTCAGAGCCTCGCGAAAGGCGCGCCGTGCGTCTTTCGCGGGGTATTTTGTCGCGGGCAAAACCGGCAGCCCCGGCGCGAACAGAGGCGAAACCGTCATACTCCTTTTCGTTGCTTTCAGCCGTTTTAGAGCGACGTCAGACGCGTCGAAAAACGCATGAGACGGCGTGGTGCCGGCAGGCGCCGACTGTCGCGCTTGGTTTTGCGACGCGAAGCTAGTCCTTTGGGGGCGCGGCCGCCCGACGTTCCGGGGGCGCGGACACGTCAATGAGCGCCTGCGCAAAGGCGAGACCGTTTTGGCGCTTTGCTCCGCCTGCCCGCCCGACATGACCGCGCGAAGAAGACCGCGTTTGGCGCGCAAAAAAATCTCACGCTCAGGGAAAGCTCCCCGGGCGTGAGATTTTTTGTGTGCGGCGTCGGCGCGGGATCACAGCGTGTTTTGCTGCGCCGGCGTTTTTTTGATGATGTCGCTCACCTCGTGCAGCGTGATGAACGCGCCCGCGTCGATGCCCTGCACGATCGTCTTCAGCCTGTTGATCTGGAAGCGGTTGACGACGAAATAGACGATTTGTTTGCTCTCGCCGGAGTAGCCGCCCACGGCAGATATGATGGTGCCGCCGGCCGAAAAACTCGCCGACAGCGCCTCGGAGATGGCCTGGGCCCTGGTGGTGACGATCATCGCGCATTTGGCGCGGTCAAAGCCCTCTACGATGTAATCCACCGTCTGCGAGCCCACGTAATACGTGACGATCGAATACAGCGGCAGGATCCAGCTGTGGATGACGCAGCCGCAGGCCGTGTAGAGCAGCGTGTTGAACGCCATCACGAACGAGCCGATGGAAACGCCGATCTTTTTGGCGAACACCACCGAGATGACGTCGATGCCGTCGATGGCGCCGCCGAAGCGGATCGTCAGGCCGCTGCCCACGCCCGAGATGGCCCCGCCGAACACCGCGCACAGCAGCAGGTCGCGCCCAGCCAGCGGCGAGATGAAATTCACGTTGATGGGCAGCACGTTCATGATCAGGTGCGACATCAGCGAATAGCAGCCGACGGCATACAATGAGTATACTGTGAACGCCGCGCCCTGCTTCTTCAGCCCAAACAGGAAAATAGGCGTGTTCAGGGCGGCCAAAAACAGCGGCAGCGTCAAATTTGGCGGCGTCACCTGGTCGAGCAGCATCGACAGGCCGGAGATGCCGCTGTCGTACAGCTTGACGGGAAACAGGAACAGCGTCACGCCGAACGCGTTGATGCAGCCGGCGACCGTCAGCATGACGAAGTGAAAGGCGCGCAGCCCCGACAGCGCGGCTTTGAGCGCGGCAAGACGGGGGTGTCTGCCGCCTGCGGAAGTGGTGAAAAACTTCATTCTGATCCTCCTTTTCTTGTGATCATTTTTGATGAAAACGCCGATCCTGTGGGGGGAGCGCGATGGACGCGCAAAAAGAAGCCCCGCCGACGGAACGACGATCGGCGGGGCGGTATGCTTGCACGGCAATGACCGGCAGTTCGTTTTAGACCGCGCCCTGACAGACCAGCGGCAGCTGCTCGGCGTTTTGCGGAGAAACGGTGTGGTTTTTGTATGTGTTCCATGTCGGCTCGTAACCGGCGTCGGCCTGATCGCCCCACATATCCCAGCCGGCGCGGTCGCCGCGGGCAAACAGCTCCAGAAACGGCCCGGGAGAGCAGCTCTCAATGATGGGGATGATCTCGTCGGGTTTGCGTGAGTGCTCTCGCTTCTGGGCGCGGACCAGGTTGACCTGCGAACGGGCCGGGGGCAGCGTGCGGAAATTGCCGCCGCGCACGCCGAAAAGCAGCATTTCGGTCACGTTGCGGAAGTAAAACCCCACGCCGCGCCCGTCGGGACCGCCGTCTTTGCGCACCTTTTCCCAGATGATGTTGCCCTTGTATTCAAAGCCCCACGCCTTCATCACGGCCAGACCGTCGGGCAGCAGGGCGTTGGGCACCCATAAATACAGATGGCTTTGCGGGGCGGCCACCTGCTCCACCGGCAGCGCCATGATGTCGTCAAGCGGCATCGTCTCGTAACGGGTCAGACGTCTGTGTTCGGGCGCCACCTTGCCCGTGCGGTTCTGGAAGCGCCAAGGGGGATCGGCATAGACGGTTGCGTATTTTTTGCCGCCGCAGAATCGCAGAAGGCTGTCAGCCGTTTCGCGGAGCGTGCTCATCTTTGTATCCCTCCTCCCAGTCGCAGATGCAGGCCTTCTTTATGCCGACGGCCAGCACCGGGCAGCCGCCGTTGCGCCGCGAGTCAAGCCGCGGTTTCAGCTTGCCCATCCACGTGGTGCTGGCGCCGTATTTGCGCATGATCGGCTTTCCGTCCGTGTCGTAAACGGTCTTGAAAACGTCGTTCAGCTCTTCGGCGCGCGTCACGATCACGCCGGCGCTGATGACATCGCAGTCGTAGTACGTGCGAAACGCCAGCAGATCGCGGTCGAACGTCTGATCTTTGCTGTTCCATTCCAGGTCGAAGGCGACGCGTCCTTTGATGAAGTCGATATTGTGTCCGTCGATGTAGTCTTTGGCGATCTTTTCGGCCGCCGCGTCTTTGGCGAAGCGGCCGCGCTGCTCCGCCTGCCTGGGGTAGAACTTGATGTGCAGATCGCCGGAAATGCGGATTTCCTTCCAGCCGCGGGGATAGAGCACGTCGTCAAACTTTTTGGGGATGGCCGATTCGTTGCCGCCCGCCTCGCGCAAGTCGGCGACGGTGATCTTCAGCGCGCGCAGACAGTCTAAAATGTCGTTCCACTGCACGGGAAACGCCTGCGTGAGGATCTCGAGCGCGTGGTTGTAATTGAGAAATTCGTATTTGCGCAGCAGCTCTTCGTCAACGTAATCGGCAATTTCCATGCGTTCGCGCCTCCTCGCCGTCAATGCCTTCGCGAAAATCATAACGAAACTATTGTACTCAACTTTTCGGCGCAAAACAAGCCCCGGACAGACAAACGTGGCCCGGGGCTTGTGGATTTGCGGTCGTTGATTGGGGAATGCTGATAAAAGCCACCTCCACACAAAAAAAATCGACAAATCCGGAATCAGAATCCGGATCTGTCGATATTCTATCAGGCGCTTTGACAGCGTGTCAATGCGGCGCTCATTGCGACGGCGCCGGCGTGCGCGGCGGCGTTGATCAGCTGTGCGGATGAGCTGCGTTCGCGCCACTCGACAAAATCGCCTGGCGACCCATCGGGGTCATTTAATCAGTGCTTCCTTATACTAATCACGGATTAAACCGCCAATAATGCGTTTGTAGGGGCGGCCCCGTGTGGCCGCCCGACTCTGCGTTACAAACAGACGGGAAAGGCGGGCAGGCACATAGGGCCGACCCTGCGAAGGATTTCGACGTGAACGAGTATGAGCCTGTTATGCGCAGGACCTTGCGAAAATGCGTCAGTGCCGCAGAAACCCGCCCGAAAAGGGGCGCGGGCGCAGTTCAGGGCCCCTCGGGGGGGGGTCGCAGGTGACTGCGCGTTTTTTCTGTGTCTTCCGGCTACTCCCACTCCACCGTTGCCGGCGGCTTGCTGGTGCAGTCGTACACCACGCGGTTGATGCCGCGCACTTCGTTGCAGATGCGCGTGGAGGCGCGGTCGAGCACGTCGTGCGGCATACGGAACCACTCGGCGGTCATGCCGTCGCGGCTGGTGATGGCGCGCAGGGCGCACACGCGCGCGTAGGTGCGCTCGTCACCCATCACGCCCACGGTGTACACGGGCAGCAGCACGGCAAACGCCTGCCAGATGTCGTCATACAGGCCGGCACGGTTGATCTCTTCAAGGAAGATCTTGTCGGCGCCGCGCAAAATCTCCAGCTTCTCTTTGGTGATGTCGCCCAGGCAGCGCACGGCCAGGCCGGGCCCGGGGAACGGATGGCGGCGCACGATGTTTTCGGGCACGCCCAGCATCCGGCCCACGGCGCGGCCTTCGTCTTTGAACAGCTCGCGCAGCGGCTCCAGCAGCTTGAAGTTCATGTCCTTGGGCAGGCCGCCCACGTTGTGGTGGCTCTTGATCACGGCCGCGCCCTTGCGCGCGCCGCTTTCGATCACGTCGGGGTAGAGCGTGCCCTGCAGCAGCCATCTGGCGCCTGTCACCTTGCGGGCCTCTTCTTCAAACACGCGGATGAACGTCTCGCCGATGATCTTGCGCTTCTTCTCCGGCTCGATCACGCCGGCCAGGTTTTTGATAAAGCGGTCGGACGCGTCCACGTAGTTCACGTTCAGCTTCATCTGCTTGTAGCTGGCCAGCACCTCTTCGGCTTCGCCGGCGCGCAGCAGGCCGTTGTTCACAAAAATGCACACCAGCTTGTCGCCGATGGCCGCGGCGGTGAGGGCGGCCGCCACACTGCTGTCGACGCCGCCGGAAAGCCCGCAGATCACCGTGTCGTCGCCCACGGCGGCGCGGATTTCGTCTTTCATCTTTTCGGCCCAGTTGCCCAGGTCCCAGTCGCCGGTGCAGCCGCAGATCTTGAACAAAAAGTTGGCCAGCATCTGCTCGCCCTTTTCGGTGTGGAACACCTCCGGGTGGAACTGCACGGCGTTGATACGCCCGTCGGCGCTGCGCATTCCCGAAGCCACGCCGTCTTCGCTCACGGCGGTGAGCGCAAAGCCCTCGGGCAGGCGTACCACGTCGTCGCCGTGGCTCATCCACACCTGGCTCCGTTCGGGCACCTGGTCAAACAGCGGGCACGCGCTTTCTTTGACCACCAGCGTGGCGCGGCCGTACTCGCGCGCGGTGCTGCGTCTCACTTCGCCGCCAAACTGCACGGCCGTCAGCTGCATTCCGTAGCAGATGGCCAGCACGGGCAGGCCGAGGTCGAAAAATCCGTCGGCCAGGCGCGGCGAATCGGGCTCCACCACGCTGCGCGGGCCGCCGGAGATGATCAGGCCGGTGGGCTGGCGCGACGTGATCTGCTCCAGCGTGGCGTCGTAGGGCAAAATCTCGCTGTGAACTTTGAGCTCGCGCACGCGGCGGGCGATCAGCTGAGTGAACTGCGAACCGCAGTCGAGGATGACGATGTTGTCCATAAAAAGGCGCTCCTTTCATGATAAAAAACGGTATAAAAACGGTCAGACGTGAAAAAATTTCCGGTGCGGGATGAGCGTATAAAGAATGTTCGTTCATTATATCAGGATTTTCCGCCGAAAAACGCGCCTGCGAATATGTTTTTTAGTTTACGGTCCGGATATTGAAACCAAAACCAGCGCGAAGGCGCGAAGATTCAGAGGCCCAAAGGAAAAACTCACAATGATGTGCAGCCTCGTCAAAGGGTGGTATCATCAAGGCGTCCAAGAACGAGGACGCGTATCATGTGGCACCACAAAAAGCCCCTCCCTGTGCGACCAGGGAGGGCTTTTGCTGCTTTGCCTGACGACGCGTGCCGCGGTTTTTGTCCAGCCGCTTGCTGATGGAGTTTGCGATCACGCCAGCCACGACGGAGACCATGAACGAGAAGATAACATGAATCATGTTGACACCCCCTTTCCCGTTGCGACATGGGATCGGGCGTTTCCAGCGCCATGACATAAAGTTTACGCAAAGTCCGCGGCGGCGTCAACCGGTTTTCGCCCCGTATCGCCGGCAGCGTTGCCTGCTGAGGCGGGCTTTTCCTTCAAAAGCTCAACACAAAGACACAAAGAAATGCAAAACACATACTATGGATATCCCCCTGCCGGGGCACACGCATCGGCAGGGGGATATTTTTGTGCCGCGGCGGGCCCATGTGCCGCCGGTCTTTTCCGTCTGTCAGCAGCGCAGAGTCGGGCGGCCACGCAGGGGCACCCCTACGAACGCGTTTGTAACGGTTTTATTCGAGTAGGGTATAAGGTCATTTAATCTTAGGGGCTTTGGGGTTTTTGGCCATTGTGGTGAGCTTTTGATAAAAACTTTCCTCATCGTGCCACACTCCTGTGTGCCGAGCGTGAAACGTGCCACGAATTTGAACACTTTTGAAAACTGCACATTGTATTGCCTAAGTGTTCTTGCTATTTTATGCGTACAGTCAGCCGCAGATGTATGGTTCACGCGGCTGGCGGCGCGAAAAAGCGTTTTGCGGGGCGTATGCCCCTGCGCATAAAACACCCCTTTCGCGGCGCGAAGCAGCAGCGCGCACAGGCCCCACAAGCACGCGCACGAGCACGGAACGTGAGCACAAGGCGAGGAAGCGGCGAGGAAACGTGGAAACTCCCGACAAAACGCCAGGCGCGAACATCCAAGCCGGGCGCAGGCCCCAAAGGCCCAAAGCGCGGTCTGACGGAGCGTCGACGGAAGCCCTGCCTTAGGCGGGGTCCATATCGCGTTTTGTTACAGGAGGAGTTTCACAATGAGTATGAAGAAAATGCTCGCCGTTGTGGCTGCCGCTTCCCTCGTGGCCGTGGCCGCCCCTGCTTTCGC
>Ga0129306_1003186_pt1 | contig 12749 bp, 8 predicted proteins | sample P827metagenome_FD_94438 | JGI IMG/M metagenome (GOLD analysis project Ga0129306, IMG submission 94438) | Capybara group fecal microbial communities from Wisconsin, USA - P827 metagenome | ecosystem: Host-associated > Mammals > Digestive system > Large intestine > Fecal | place: USA: Wisconsin...
AAGATCGGAGTACCCGATGAGATAATCAATAAGACATCAAGACTGACTGACGAGGAGTTTGCTCTGATCAAGGTACACCCGGTGATAGGCGACAGGATACTCAAGAAGGTCAAGGAGATGCCCAAGCTCTCGATAGGAGCAAGATGGCACCACGAGAGATTCGACGGAACCGGATATCCCGACGGTCTGGCCGGCGAAGATATACTCGAGGAAGCCCGGATCATCGCCGTGGCAGATGCATACGATGCCATGACGAGTCACAGGAGCTACAGGGATATATTGCCGCAGGATGTTGTGCGAGGTGAGATAGAGCGCGGTAAGGGAACTCAGTTCGATCCTGTTTTTGCGGATATCATGCTGCAGATGATAGATGAAGATGCGGAATACCAGTTACATGAAGAATAGCGAGCATAAAAATCAACACACACACAGGTTCAGTATAGTATCTATCGCCGTTATCGGCTGCCTTGTCATAGCTGTCATACTTATCATCGGTACATTCAGTGTCGGACGTACTGCAGGTAATGATACCAAAGACGCTGTAAGAAATGTCAGCCTGCTGTATCTGAGCGAGCTTGCAGGCCGCAGGGAGCAGGTTGTTTCTTCCGAACTTGAGGAGAATATCCGAAATCTTGATGTCGCTGTGGGCATGCTGGATAAGGATGACTTGAGTTCCATAGAGAGCCTTCAGGCATATCAGCTCAGGATGAAGCAACTCTACGATCTGGAGAAATTTGCTTTTGTTGACAGCACCGGGCTTATATATACCTCGAGAGGTACCAGAAATGACATAGATCAATATGATATTGATTATATGAACATGTCTGAACCTGAGGTCTCCATTAAGAATCTGAATACTAACGACAAAAAAGTCGTAATAGCCATGTCGCTTGATAATGTTAAACTCCTGGACCGTACTCTTGTGGTCTGCTTCATGGAGATAGACATGGACAATCTGCTGCGTAACGTTTCCATTCAGTCCAATAACAACACCACTTTCTGCAATATCTATACTAAGGACGGAATCGCTCTGACCGATATGGTGCTCGGCGGACTTGCCAGCGAGGACAACCTTCTGGATGCCATGAACCATGCTTCATATGAAAAGGGGTACTCATATGATGGCCTTAAGGAGGACTTTGCAAAAGGCAACAGCGGAGAGGTTTCCTTTGAGTATAACGGTATAAGCGAGACTCTGTATTATGTTCCGGTTCGTGATACCGACTGGATGCTCACGTATCTGATCCGTGAAAGCATCATAGGTGAGCAGATCAATTCCATTTCTGACTCCATAATTCAACGTAGTCTCATACAGTCTGTTCTGACCGCAGTTGTTCTGATCGGCATGTTCGTGCTCATTTTCATTCAGCAGAGACAGGCCGTGAAGGCTGCTATCGATAAGGAAGTGACCGAAACCGAGAACCGTATGAGGCAGGAGGAACTTGAGGAGCAGCTTGCAATGCAGGAAGAACTTGCATCCAAAAGCGATGAACTCGAAAAAGCTCTCATTGCCGCCGAAGAAGCCAGCAGGGCAAAAAGCGGTTTTGTATCCAATATGTCGCATGAGATCAGAACACCTATCACTGCGATCCTGGGTATGAACGAGATGATCCGCCGCGAGTGTAACGATGAGAATATCCTTTCCTATGCGGAGAACATCAATTCCGCCGGAGTCAGTCTGCTCGGTATCATCAGTGACATACTTGATTTCTCCAAGATAGAAGCCGGTCGTATGGAAGTTGTCAACGACAAGTATGCTTTGGCGTCCATGATAAACGATCTCTATAATCTGATCAGATTCAGGGCGGAAGCCAAGGGCCTTGCAGTGAGAGTATCTGTCGACTCCTCCCTGCCTTCCGTCGTGGTGGGTGATGAGCTTAAGCTCAAACAGATCATTGCCAATCTGCTGACCAACGCCATTAAGTATACCGAAAAAGGCGAAGTCACGATCACGTATAAGGTATCCGCGATGGATACGGAGAATAACCGCGTATGTCTGCATGTGGATGTCTCGGATACCGGTATAGGTATACATGAAGATGAGATGGATAAGCTGTTTGTTCCTTTTGACAGGCTCGATGTCATGCGTACCAGGAGTATAGAGGGTGCAGGTCTCGGCCTTACCATTACCAGACAGCTGCTTCATATGATGGGTTCCGAACTCAAAGTTGAGAGTATATATGATCGCGGATCGAGCTTCTATTTCGATATATGGCAGGATATCTCGGATCCCGCACAGATCGGAGACTTTGATCCCACATCTCAGAAGTACACTGTTCGCAGTCACGATGACGATAAACACGTGTTCACGGCTCCGGGCAAGAGAATACTGGTCGTTGATGATATGCCGATGAACCTTCAGGTTCTCTCCGGTCTGCTTAAGCGCTCCCTGATGATCATCGATACGGCTTCGAGCGGTGAGGAGTGCATAAGCAAGATGGGCGAGAACGACTATGATATCGTGTTTATGGATTATCGTATGCCAAGAATGGACGGTATTGATACTCTGATCAAACTGAAGGAGAAGTATCCGGCCAAGGTTGCATCCACACCCATCGTTGCTCTTACCGCAAGCGCTACGGCTGGCGATCGGGATAAACTTCTGGAGTCCGGATTCACCGATTTCCTCTCCAAGCCCGTTGTCATATCGGATATGGAAGAAGTTATGAAGAAGTATGTGGGTGAAGACGGTATAACCGATATATCATATGATGACTTTGGAGCTGAAGCCGGCTTATCAGAGATCCCCGATGAGATCCGCGGCATAAAGGAACTGGACATAGACAGGGGCATCGATTACTGCGGTGATGAAGAAGATTATCTTTATGCACTCAGGACATATGCCGATTCCGTGGAGGATAAGGCCGGGCAGCTGGAATTGAGTCTGGCTCAGGACCGGATGGATGATTATGTTCTAATAGTTCATTCACTTAAGAGCATGTCCAAATCAATCGGCGCCAATGAATTAAGTGAAAAAGCAAAACGTCTCGAACAGGCAGGACGGGACGGGGATATGGACGTTGTTAAGGCGGACAGCCCTGAGTTTTTGCTTGAATACAGAGAGCTTGGCAGCAAGCTTGATTCATGTTTACAGAAGGAAGAAGTTCGCGAACATCTTGAAACATTGGCAAACAGGAATTGAATTTATCATACATCGGAGGTGTAAACAAAAATGGAAACAGAAGCGAAGAAGAAGTTTGGAACACGTGAGATCACTATCTCGGCTGTATTGCTTGCCATATGTATTGTGAGTCAGCTGTTCAAGAATCTGAGCGTGTTCATAACGGGTCCTATCATTAATGCATGTATAGTGCTGGCAGTGCTTGCACTTAATCTGCCGTGTGCACTTGTCCTGTGTATCATCACTCCTGTTACCGCATATTTCATAGCTGCATCTCCGGTGATGATGGCCGTACCCGCCATAGTTCCGTTTATCATGGCGGGTAATGCCGTTCTGGCCATATCCGTACACTTCCTGATGAAAAAGGATGTCCTGACGGGAGGCAGAAGCGGAGGCGGCATAAAGAGTTATATCAAGGCAGTCATCTGCTCACTTCTCAAGGGAGCATTTATGGGACTTACGATCTCGTTATGGTTACTTCCCACGTTTATTCCTGCAGAGAGCCCCATGAGACAGAAGATGCCTGTTTTACAGACTACTTTTTCACTCTACCAGTTTCTGACGGCGCTCATAGGATTTGTCTATGTGTTTATACTGGTCAACAGGAAACTGGTGGTCAGGACTGAGAATGTACAGTGAAAACCGTATTATGCTATGGTGATTCAAATACATATGGCTATATCCCCGAAACGGGTATGAGATATCCGAGGGATGTCAGATATCCCGGTGTCCTGCAGAAACTCCTCGGTGATGAGTACAGTGTCATCGAAGAGGGCTGTAACGGCAGAACCACGATATTCGGTGATTCCAATGAAGAGTGGAAGACAGGGCTTGATTATCTCAAGCCTTGTCTTAATTCGCATAAACCGATCGATATGGTCGTAATGATGCTGGGAAGTAATGATCTTAAGACTTTCTTTCATCTGACGGCTGAGGAGATTGCAGACGGTGCAGGTCAGCTTGTGGATGTGATACAGAGCTTTATGCCGGAGAAGCAGGGATATGTGCCGAAGATTCTGCTTATCGCGCCGCCTGAGATAGGAGCCGGTGTGGCGTCAAGCCCGTTCTACGGTGAGTTCGACGAGAGATCGGTCGCTGAGTCTAAGAGATTTCCGGAGTGCTATCGTGCGCTCGCAGAAGAGAAGGGATGCCTGTATCTCAACGCGGCTGAATATATAAATCCTTCAACGTATGATTCACTGCATCTGACACCCGAGAGTCATCGTATACTTGCGCAGCAGGTTGCTCAGATCGTCAGAACGTACATATAGAGTAAATAATTGGATATCAGAAGAGGAGGTAGGATATGGCAGCAAAGAACAGAGGACAATTGATCAAGGAGGCTCGTGCTGCAGCAGGATTAACTCAGGAACAGCTGGCTAAGAAGGTTAAGGGCCTTACTGCATCGGATATCAGCAAGGTAGAACGTAACCAGCTGGATATCACCAATGATCAGGTTAAGGCTATAGCTAAGGCTACCGGAGTAACGCAGAAGTCACTTTTGGATGCACCCGTTCCGAAGAAGGCATCATCCAAGCCTTCGTCTTCAAAGCCTTCCAATAAGAAGAAAACGACATCTTCAACAAGCACATCAGTGAAGGTGACGGCAGCCGAGAAGAAACTGCTGCAGTTATATCGTGCTGCCAATGCCGATTCCAAGAAGGCGGCTCTGGCTATCCTTGAAAAGGGTAAGAAAGAAGAAGTGGGCGGAATCATCGGTTCACTGCTTAATAATCCGGAGCTCAAAGAGGCGATATCGGGACTTGGATCCCTGCTGTAATTAAGATCAGATCGTTCTTGCACATATAAATACAGGTGTGATATTATAAAGAAGTCAACTGGTTTACATAAGGCACATTATGCCCTGAAGCAGTTGATTTTGTGGTGTAAAAAGCCGATATATACTATGTGCGAGCGTAATTTGCGAGCCATGATTAACCAGCAATTTACGGAAAAATTGCGAGTCTGTGTATGATCACAAGGATGTGAAAACTATTATGAAAGACGACATGAGTATTTCGACCAGAAAGAAAGTAAATAAAGAGTGGGGTATAGAAGAGGAGAGGTACGCACGTACCGCGCCCGGTTTCACCAAGCGCAAACTCAGGAAGCGCGACACCCTCCCGATCATATTCGTGCTCGGCATGCTGGTTGTACTCGCCATCGTCGGCTGGAGATCCAGCGCCAGAGCCAGCGGAGAAACTGTTCTGGGAATTGATCTTGCCGGTTCGTTCCAGACTGATAATGACGGGATCTATGATGAGATTACATTCGGAAACTCTGTATCTCATGTTGCAAGCCTGTTTGTTTATGACGGTAACGAAGCTCATATCGAACCTGTAGGATATACGGGGACTATCACATATTCATCCAGTAATACCGAAGTTGCTACCATAGCAGCGGATGGTACTATCACCGTCATAAAACCCGGAACTACAGTGATTACTATATCTGCTCCCGGCGTTCAGGACCAGTTTATAGGTTGTACTTCTTCATATCGTCTTATTGTGGACCCTATTCCGGTCACAATATCCGATATCGTTATAGATAAGACATATGACGGAACAACTTCTGCATCTATTCCCACCAGAACCATCACTTATTCTGTCGATAATCAGATAGATGTTTTAGATATCACGATCAACGGTGTTCTTCCCGCGGATTCTGACTATGTTTATGTTCTTCCCAATGTCTCGGTCAGTTATCCGAATAAGACCGCAGGCGCAAATAAAGTACTTGAGGCGAGCAGTTTTGCATTGAGCGGGGCCAAGGCAAATTTTTATGAACTGACCGCTCAGCCATCTGTAACAGGAACCATATCACCCAAAGGTTTGACTTTCTCTTCGGGTATTGTTGCTGCTGATAAGGTTTATGACGGGAATGCTGAGGCTGAACTGTCTCTTTCAAATAACACTATTCTGACTTCTCAGCTGATATCCGGTGATACGGTCACATTCTCAGGTACAGGTACATTTGCCAGTGCGAATGCATCCGCATCTGCACAGACGGTTACTTTTGCCAGCGGTGATCTGGTTCTTGGTGGTACTGATGCCGGTAACTACGAGATTGCGACTCTCGGACAGACTGATGCTACTGCGACTATATCCAAGAAAGAGATAACTGTATCGGGAATAACAGCAGAAGACAAAGCATTTGATGATACTACTTCTGCAACACTTGTTTATACTAATGCAGTATTAACCGGAAAACTGGCAGGAGATACCCTGACCGTCTCGGCAACAGGCGCTTTTGCAGATAAGAATATCGGATCGAACAAGACTGTTACTATTACCGGAATGACATTATCCGGTGCTGATGCAGGTAATTATGTCCTTGCTTCTACCGGACAGCAGACTTCGACTACGGCGACTATCTACTCATCCGGAATATCTCCTACAGTAACGATTACGGGGGAATATACATACAGAGGCACGGCTATTACACCGTCTTATACTGTTAAGATCGGTGATGCGACGCTTCGCTCCGGCACGGATTATACTGCCACGTTGTCAAACAACATTAATGCCGGTACCAATACAGGTACCCTGGTTATCAGTGATGTGGATGGCGGTCTGTATCAATTCCCCGATAAGACTGTTCATTTCACGATTGCCAAGGCGCCTGCGACCATAGCTACGGTTACTCTGGGACCTTCTCTTACATATAACAAGACCGAGCAGACACAGACTGTAACAAAAGTATCTGTGGGCGGAGTTGATCTGAATTCCAGCAAATGGGATATACACGGCACGACCAATAAGGCAACTGATGCAGGCAATCATAACCTCGTTATAGATATATCCGGCGATGATAATGTCGCAGACGGCAGTGTTACGAAAATCTTTACGATTGCGCCTAAGGAAGTTACTGTTACAGGTATCACCGCCGAATCTAAAACCTATGACGGGAGCAAGAACGCAGTTCTGAATCTCGCAAATGCATCCTTCAGCGGTAAGCTTGACGGCGATACATTGACGGTTGCCCAAGCTACGGGAGAATTTACATCAAAGAATGCAGGCACAGGTATCAGTGTTTCAATCTCAGACATCAGATTAGGTGGAACCAGTGCTTCCAACTATAAGGTATCTTCATCGAGCCAGTCATCTACAACAGCTTCAATAACAAAAGCCGATGTGACACCGACCGTATCCGTATCCGGCAATTATGTGTATACCGGAAAGGCCATCAAGCCTACCGATATCACAGTTACCGTATCCGGCGAGACTCTCGAGAAAACAGATTATTCTATCTCGGGATACGATGATAATGTTAATGCAGGTAATGCAACAGTATATGTTTCATCCAAAACAACCGGAAATTATAATTTCTCATCGGTTGCAGGAACATTTACCATCGGTAAGGCAACATCCCTGTCGCCCAGCCCGAAGACAACCCTGTCGCTCAAGAGTACTGCGACAGCTGCTACCGTAGGTGATATCGCAGTATCTTCTCTGGGTGTAAACGCATCTAAATGGGCATGGAGAGCTTCCGATGCGGGTAAAGAACTCGGAAGCGGGGCTACAGGTACAGCAAGCACGGGAACCACATCAACAGCTGCAAGTCAGCCTGTTACCGTAACTGCAGTGCTTGAATATATCGGTGACGATGCCGCTAATTACGTTGATTCTGTCAGGAGCGTAACTGTTACGATAACCAAAGAGGGCAGTACTGCCAAGGGTACTACCGGTACCAGATCTACGACCGGAACGAAGACTACGTCTTCCAAATCATCTACAGGAACTGCGTCGAGGACCGGCACAAGCTCAAGGACTTCATCAGGTACCGGAACCACATCATCGAAAACAGGCACCTCTTCGAGAACCTCAGGTTCGTCGAGCACAGGCACTTCGAGCAGAACTGGTTCATCCGCCAGGACCTCATCCGGAACAGGAACCGGATCCGCAGGAGCAGCAGCTACCGAGGCTAAGCCTCCGTTTGTAGAGGGAGCTCCCGATTTAAGCGGATGGGAGACGATAGCAGAGAAGTTACTCGCCACAGCTATCGGCGACTCTCTGCCTGTATACATGAACGGCTCATCTCTGGTGCCTTCATCACTCCTTAACGGACTTAAGGGCAGGAACGTTACACTGGTTCTTGATATGGGCAACAGCATCAAGTGGAATATCAACGGTGCCTGCATATCACAGGATCTGAATGACGATCTTGACTTTGCTATCACGACCAATACCAGGAACATACCTACCGAGCTTGTAGATATGGTTTCCGCCGGTGATTACAAGATGCAGCTGCATCTGGATCATGACGGTGACTTCATGGTGGCGCCGATACTTTCTCTTAACCTGGGAGCCAATAATGCTGGACTCTATGCAAATCTGTTCTACTTTAACGAGTCCGCAAATGCACTTGAATATGTTACAGCAGATGAGATATCCGAGGACGGCACTGCATCCCTGACATTCACGCATGCATCCGACTATGTGATCATCGTGGATAAGGAGATACTTGCCAACGTTGCTGTACATCTGGATAAACCTGCCGTTGAGACTACTACGATAGACGATTCTGCAGAGAAGACAACTGATAACAACCTGATCAGCAATATAGCCGATCCTAACAGCACGCAGGCATTTGTACAGTCTCAGCCGATGGAAGAGAATAAGACTCCCAAGAGCGCCGCTGTGGCACGCAGGATCGTTTCTCCCGAAGCAAAATCCGGATTAAGGGTATTCTGGATTCTTCTTATACTGATCGCGGTACTGGTAGGCGTAAATACCTTCCTGTTCATGAACCGCGATGAACTGAAGGCATCTGCATCCAGCAGAGCATCGAAGAAGGCTCTCGCAAAGAGCAGCAGCAGAGCCGCAGCTGTAAACGGACAGAAGAACCTGAAGAAGGTTCAAAAAGCAAATAATAAGAAGTTCAAGAAGTATCTGTAAGGAGGTATTCAGAATGGCTGCAGATGTAAAAGCAATGGTCGATAAGGTAGTAGATAAGGCTAAGAACGATCCCAAATTCATGGATGAATTACAGAAGGATCCCGAAAAGGCAATAGAATCCGTTATCGGTATGGATATACCCGACGGAATGGTAGATAAGGTTCTGGCTGCAGTAAAGGGAAAGGATGCGCTTGATAAGGTGGGCGGCGTCCTGAACATGCTCAAGAAGTAACCGGCAGCGATTTATTTATCATTCAGGAGAAAACTCGAGTATGGTGTCGTCAGAAGCTGCTTCATCATTCAGATTATAGTAATTCCTGAGTGCATCTACAACGAGTTTATAGAGATCCATCATAGTATCATGTTCTTTATCAATGGCCGCGGTGTCACGTACATCGGCGGCCTTTTCCATGCGCAGGGCTATGTCTGCCAGTTGCATGGAGCCGATCATCTTGGATGTACTCTTTAACGAATGAGCGACTATCGCATAATTCTGCCAGTCACCGGCTGCACGGGTGTCGGTTAAGACAGTTCGCTTGTGTTCAGCGTCGTTAACGTATTCTTTAACGATCTCGATATAGAGATCCTCGTCACCGCCGCTGAACTTCATGCCGGTCTCAATATCGAAGTACAGGTTATCGGGAGCAGTATCAGAAGCAATATCAGATTCGGCATCTTCAGTATTATCCATAGCGGAATATGATCCGGGATCGATAGTGCGTTCCTCGGGCTTTTCAACGGTCTCGAACTTGGTATTTATCTTATCATCGGGCAGATACTTGATGAGTATCTTCTCCAGAGCACGTGAATCTATGGGCTTGGAGAGATAGTCGTCAAAGCCTTCAGACAGATATTTTTCTTTTGCGCCGCTGACTGCATCGGCTGTCAGACAGATGAACGGAGTATCAGAGTTCATGCTGTTATCTATGTTCCTGATCTCCTTCATGGCTGTTATGCCGTCCATCTCGGGCATACGCTGGTCCATCAGTATGAGATCATAGGAGTTGTTCTTGCACATCTCAATGGATTCACGACCGCTCTCGGCGGTATCTATCTGTATGCCGGTGTTCTTGAGTAGTCCCTTGGCCACAACAAGATTCATGATAGTATCATCAACTATGAGTATATGAGCATTCGGAGCATGGAATGCTTCTTTCTTGGCCTTCTGGGCGAGTATCATCTGCTCGAACTTCTCACGGAAGTCACCGATAGGTTCATCGGATGCTACGAGCTGAGGGATAGTGATCGTAAATGTCGAACCCTGTCCGTATTCACTTTCGACATTGATCTTACCGCCCATCATATGGAGCAGACTCTGGGTGATGGCAAGACCTAATCCTGTACCCTCGATAGTGCTGTTCTGATTCAAATCTACACGTTCGAACTTACCGAAGAGTTTGGCCTGATCCTCGGGACGTATGCCTATACCGGTGTCCTTGACACCGACGATCAGATCTATCACACGTCCTTCGGCTTCGTCAGAAGAGGGATGCTCGGAAGAACGGACCGAGAGTGTGATACTGCCGTCATGGGTGTATTTAACTGCATTATTAAGTATATTTGTGATTACCTGACGAACACGCAACTCATCGCCGTACAGGCCGTCGGGAACGGTGTCATCGACATCAACATGGAATTCGAGCTCTTTGGACTTAGCCTTGAATGAGATCATGTTGCTAACATCGTTAAGGACTGAGCTCAGCTGATACTCAGCAGTTACAATCTCCATCTTACCGGCTTCGATCTTGGAAAAATCCAGGATATCGTTGATGATCGAGAGCAGACTGTTGCCTGCGCTCGTAATGTTACCTGAGTAGTTGCATATGTCGGAAAACGTCTTTCGTATATCGTCTCTGTCTTCGGGAAGCTCGTCTCGGGACTGCAGAGCTTCACGGAATATCATCTCATTCATGCCCAGCACGGCATTGATGGGAGTACGAATCTCGTGGCTCATATTTGCGAGGAAATCGCTCTTAGAGGCGTTGGAACGCTCGGCGATAACCTTGGCTGTCTTGAATTCCTCACTCTCGACGGATTTATGCTCGAGACTTACGACCAGAATAATAGTCAGTGAGAAGGATACGATGATCAGCGAAACTACGAACAGCATGACGGCTATAACACTGTAGGGGTCTGCATCTCCGACCTGGTTGATACCCAGAGTCAGTGTGTTACGCATCCACAGAGCAATGAGATATCCTCCGATACAGCATACGGAAACGAACGTGACATACAGAGGTTTGTATACTTTATTCATGCGTCCGGAGATGTGGAATCTGGTGTATATGCCGAGCTTGCGGTAGAGTGAGATGATCGCACAGGGCAGCATAATCAGGCATATGCCGTCCAGAACGGAAGCGTAGTTATACGGATTGAGCGCTTCGGAAGGCCAATAAAAGCAGGATGCTGTCCACATCGTGTACTCGGTTATGATGTACATGAGAACAACCACAGGTACATAAGGCGGACGTGCCTGATCCTTTTTGTTTTTAAGATAGAAGATGATGGAGTTAATGCACAGGCAGGCCGCAATGGTTGTCAGAGAAGTCTGCCATATATTATTGAAGTATCCGCCGTACTGTATATAGATAATGAACTGTACGACATTGAGAGGTACGGGAAGCAGACACAGCGGGGAGAAGAAACCTTTTTCCTCATGGTATCTGGTATGGTATACCAAAACGGGTAATACGAGATAAGCGCAGTTCCATCCGAAATATGCCATCACGGATGAGACATTCGGGTAGTCGTTCATGACCAGCATGTATATACACCAGTAATAGTTGGACAGAAGGCTGCTTAAGAAAAAGATGATCGCATATATCCATGACTTACGAGGCCTCATGACATACTCGAAGAGGCAGATCATGATGGCGCCCAGATTAAAGAGCAGTGTGGAAATATTAACTAACTGTTCAAACGACATATCTGATCTCCATGGGAAACTGTAAATGCCCGAAAACTGCATCAGGCCTGCAATTACCATTATTTTATCAAAAAAACTCTTCAGTTAATATAAAATGTTGAAATTATGGTAAATTATTTCTTGCAATCTGAACCTAAGTCTGATAACATATCAATGTTGTGTTGCAAATAGATACCTATAGAACAGTGTAAAGGAGGTGTCATCATGGCAAAATGTGATATATGCGGCAAGGGCGCTCACTTCGGTAACAACGTCAGCCATTCTCATAGAAGATCTAACAGAATCTGGAATTCTAACGTTCAGAAGGTTAAGTGCAAGGTGCGCGGCGGAGCCAAGAGAATGCACGTATGTACTACATGCCTTAAGTCAGGCCTTGTAGAGCGTGCTTAATCTTAAGTTATATGTTAAATCTGAGCAGGAGGCAGTTTTGTCTCCTGTTTTTTTTGTAGATTTTTGGACCGCATAGTGGTAGAATTGTAAATAACTTTGATATTAAAAGTATTTCTCCTGTTTCATTTTTAAGGAAAGGACGGTACATATGAAGAAATCATCAATGGATACACATTTGGGCAATATAGAGATCCAGAATGATGTCATCGGGCAGTATGCCGGTGCCGTGGCAACCGAGTGCTTCGGTGTTGTCGGAATGGCCGGTATAAATGTCAGAGACGGACTGGTCAAGATGCTCAAGATGGATAACTTAAACCGTGGCGTGGGAGTGACACTTAACAATAACAAACTCATACTCGATCTTCATATCATAGTTGCATACGGTGTGAGCATCATGGCCGTATCAGAGAACCTG
>Ga0129306_1003187_pt1 | contig 12748 bp, 10 predicted proteins | sample P827metagenome_FD_94438 | JGI IMG/M metagenome (GOLD analysis project Ga0129306, IMG submission 94438) | Capybara group fecal microbial communities from Wisconsin, USA - P827 metagenome | ecosystem: Host-associated > Mammals > Digestive system > Large intestine > Fecal | place: USA: Wisconsin...
AATTAACCGAATCATTGGCTAAACTGTTAATACAATGAGCATTCGGATATTAAAAAAAGCATTAGGACTGCTTATTGTCGATATCGTTATAATCATCGGCATTTTTGTCCTGCAATTTAGAACTGATTCAAATATAATCATGAAAATTGGAAATCTCCAGATAACCCTTGAATCACAGGATGAGCAGAATGGAATTATTATTTATAAGAACAAATTAAGAGTCTCCTATAACGGTATAAATTTCTTCTGTGATGACAGTAATCCGGCCCTTGCCACTAAAAATGGTGAAAAGATGGCTGTAAGATTCATCAGTATAGAACAGAAAGAACCGCTTTCATATACTTTAAACTTTGATAAAGATATTAAGGTTACATTTGAACTTGCTTCAGAAGATAATTCTGCATCTCTGGCTATTCTAACAGATTTACCGGATAATGTGTCAGAATTTACTCTTCCATATAATTATTCATCTAATATGACTGTGCAGAAAACAGAAAAAGACATTCTTGTGCTTGCTGGAAAACGCAATGCATGGGAATTGACTGCACATGTTCTTTCTGCAGAACGTTTTGGCTTTACAGAACGTAATTATGTGGCAACTTATTCTATTTATGATGCAAATCAGAAGTTCAGTTTTGATTCTATAATTGATTTACCAATTGCAAGCGCTGCAGAGTATGCTAAGAATGTAAGTCAGTTTAAGCGAAATCTTATTTCTTCTTTTGAGGCTAATAATTCAGAAGCAAATATCACAGAACAGATTGCAGTTTCTTATGTTGCGGCTCAGGCTGAAACCGGCAACTTTAATCGTGCTATAGAAAATGTTCCAGATAGTGTTAAAAAAGGCCGTCTGCGTACTTATCTTTCTGCACCGTACTTCAATACTCTTGAGGATATGAACTCTAACCTCGAAAAAGTAATGAAAGACTATGAAAACCGTATTTCTGATAGTGCTATAAAGCAGACTTCCGATTTGTTCACTGTTCATAAGATTGCCGACTTTATTTATCTGCATCCTGGTCAGAACACAGTGCTTAAACTTTTAAGCAATGCTGCAACTGCAGATGTTGATTCTCTTTCAATTGCGCAGATTACAGGTATCCTTCAGGTTTATGCAGATTTAATTCCACTTTCTAATTCTTATGCTTCGGTACTTGAACCTATGCTCGAAGGTTGTGTTGAACGTATTACTGCAGCCTGCAAATATGAAGGAAGCATCCTTACAATTTCTGAAAATGATACCTTCCTTTCTGTAATTCAGGCGGTAGAAACAGGTATTGCACTTTTACGTTATGGTCAGATTAGTCAGAACGAAACTTTGATTAATGCTGGTTATGCACTTGTTAACTCTTATCTTACAGAAAGTTCTTCATTTGATTTACGTACTTTGGGTAATCTTTATCCTGTAATTGCTTATGATAATACATACTATCCTCATTTGGAAAAGATTTCTGATATAGGTGAGAATAAGGTTTGGGCATGGACTTGTGCTAAGTCAATTGCCCTCGATAAAGATTCTGATGAAGCTAACTTTACGGTTGAATTCCCAGAAGGCGATACACATTACATCATTGTAAAAGGTGTTAGTCCGTTTAATTCTATTTATATTTATGATATGGCATTCCGTACAGATCCACGCTTTGAAACTTATAACTCTTCTGGTTATGTATATAAGAAGAGTACAAGTACATTGCTGCTTAAGTCACGTCATAAGTCTGAATTTGAAACAATTAGACTGGTTTACAGACAGCCGTCTGCTGCTGTAGTTCCAGCTCCGGCACCAAAGGTTGAGCCTGCTCCAGCTCCAGTTCAGCTGGAAGTTCCAAAGATTGAACCTGCAGTAACAAATGAAACTGAACCTGAAGCAGCTGTTTCAGAAGAGTAATAAAATTAAGAATTAAATCTCTTCTATATAATCTTTAGAATTTACACGCTTGAGAACGATAAGGGTAACATCATCACTGAATTTTTCGTTGCCCTTAAAGTCTTCGAGTTTATCCATAATTCGATTCATAATCATAATTGCGCTTTCGTTGTGATACTGCTGTAGAACTTTGATTACACGTTCTTTTGTAAAGTCTTCACCATGATGATTCTGACAGTCTGTAAGACCATCAGTAAAGCAGACAATTATATCATCCTGTGCTGCACGGAAATTGATAGGCGGGAATGAAACTTCAAGACCTTCTACACCAAGAATGCCATATTGCTTTTCTTCATCCTGTTTAAGTTCAATTACCTTATCTTCTGCGGCACTGTAAAGAAGAGGGTAAGGATGTCCTGCATTTGCAAATTCAACGCTGCAGACATCCTTCTTGTTAAACTCACTGAATCTGAAGAGCAGACCAGTAATATAGTTTTCAACATTTACCTTTTCTTTGATATAAGATTTGTTGATATCTTCCAGAACGTTAGAAAGAGGTTCTGCCTGAGTTTTACCGGTAATAAAATGCTGGCTGATAATGCTTTTGGCAAGGATAGTCATCAATCCGGCTGGAATTCCATGTCCAGATACATCAAAAATTCCAAGACCGTCGAGTATTCCATCGGTGAAATAATAATCATATAAATCACCAGAAACATTATTATCCAGAGCGTTATATGAAATGGAAAGTTCCCAGCCACGGAAGGTTTTGTTTTTTATCGGCAAAAAGTTTTTCTGAACATGTGCTACAGTTTCAAGACCTTTTGAAAGAACAAAGTTTGCTTCCGAAAGCTCTTTTGTACGCATTGCAACTACTTCTTCCAAATGCGTATTAAATTCAGAAAGTTTTGTGTTAAGTTCAGAATTATGCTTGTACATATTTCCAAAGCGTAAGAGCAGGGTAGCCAGGAAGATGTAAAGGGTAAACTGCCAGCCATAAATCGTAAAGAAAGGCAGGTTAGGGCTTAAATTGCCTCCTTTGAGAATTAAATCTATTACTACTCCAACAAGAACTGGTGAAAAGCCTGTTAAAAGTCCCAGAACATTTGCTCTGGTGTCCTTTTTAATAAAAGAAATTATAAGACGTGGAATGGTAATGGCAAATTGTAATGAATCAAAGACAATCAGAATAGGAATATATGAATTTAACTTTTTTGTAGAATTCAGTGAAAAGGCTATAAACATTGGAATAAATAATAGTGCAAGTCTAATTATCACAATAGGTTTAGAGTCTTTTTTTCTCAGATAGGTCATTACAAAGGAGTTTGCAAAATAGCCGGTGACAAAGGCTCCTCCATAAAAGAAAACTTTGATTACTGTATTATAGGAAAGCCAGATTGGTTTTGCCCAGGACACTTCTGAAAAGAAGAATGGCAGAAGAAAGTGTACTGTATAAAGATTAATCAGGGCAAAGAAAAGATACACATTTTTGTTTTCATCTTTCTTCATTACAAAGTAAAGGAAGAGGTACATAAAAAAGATGACCATCATAACCCCGGCAAAAGCCATGGTAATTTTAGAGTTTAAGAAAGTCATTCTTTCTGCAGAAAAGAATATATCCGGTTTTTCGCTCAAAAAGATTTTTGAAGCGATACTAGAAAAAGCATCTGGCCAGACTTTTATTAAAATGGTATTAAGGCTATCCTGCTTTATCATTGATGGGGTAAACATAAAGTACTGAGCAGTAAAGCCGGCACTGCTTGCTCGTGGTGGAAATTCTCCATATTGTCGTACGGAGGTATTATTCATCCACAAAATGTCAGCACCACGAATATAGCCGATGTAAAGACCTATCTCTTTATTTTTTAATTCTTCGGGAATAAAAAACTGAATTTTAAGCCAAATATAGTTTTCATCTTTTGTTGTAAGCTTATTGAGATTTTTCATCTCTTTTTTACTCAAAGGTAAAAACTCACCCTGATGGGGAAGAATTTCTCCCAAATCATATTCTGGAGGAGCTTCCATGTAGCTTACAAAGTTCGAAACATCATACCGTACAAATTTTTTTCTATGGCTACAAGATGAGAGAGTTAGACTTGTTATAATAAGAATGATAAACGCCGTTAAAAAATTCTTCTTCATCTTAATTCTATAGTATACACTAAAATAAGAAAAAAAGCGAATTTTATTAACGGCAATTCATTAGATTAGAAGCGTTCTGCCTTTTTACCTGATTTTTTGTAAGCTGCAGCGCCGCCGCTTTTGCGTGATGAAGAGCGTTCTGTCTGGGCATGTACATTAGGTTTGTTGCCCTTTGCCTTGAGTCTGCCTCGTGATGATTCACGGTCGCGGAAGGATTTTCCACCCTCGCGGCCATCTCGTCGCTCGCGTCTTCCACCGTTACCACCTTTACCGCCGTTTTCGCGTTCTCCGCCAAAGTCGTCTCTATGAGGTTTTCGTGGGCCACGGCCTTCTTCCTTGTCATCAAAATGCATGTGAGGAAGCTTTCGGTTAGACTTAGACATCTCAATTGCCTTACGTGCAGAAGCAACTGGAAGGCTTACAAGTGAGAACTGCTGGGCAACATCAATGTCGTCTACGAGGCGGCCAGGAATGTGAAGAAGTTCGCTGAAATATTCTGCAATTTCCTTTGCACGGTAACCGTCGCGTTTTCCAAGAGAAACAAAAATACGCTTCTGGTCGCCACGTGGGGCACCAGATTTTGTATTGATTTTACCGTAATGCTTTGGAGAAAGCTGATCTCCGTAAACAATCGAAAGTACACCAGTCAGAACCTGCTGTGCATCCTGATTTTCGCAGAGGGCTGCGGCCAGGTCGCTGAAAACTGGAGTTAGGAGTTCGTTGCGAAGAGAAGAAATTTCGATTTCAGCAGTGGTGGTTGAGATTTCTGTCCCTTCGAGAACCTCAGGGACCGTATTTTCTGAGTTCTCAACATCACTTGCGGTGGCTGAGGCTCTCGAAGCCACCTGGACAAACAGCTTTTCCTTAAGTTCAGAAATTACGCGTTCATTCTTTACGTTAAGAACTTCGTTTACGCTAGGAATCTTTCCTTCTTCAAAATCACTCTTTGTTGCCTTTTTAATGTTCTTAGAAAGGAAGCCGAGCTTGCGGCGTTCTTCCGGACGAACAAATGTAACAGCAATACCTTCAGTTCCGGCACGACCTGTACGACCAATTCGGTGAACATAAGTCGCTGTATCAAAAGGGAGAGAGTAGTTTACAACGTGGCTAACACCTTTAATATCAATACCGCGGGCTGCAACATCAGTTGCAACAAGAATACGGGTTTTCTTAAGACGGAATCGTTCCAAAACCTTTTCACGCTGATTCTGCATGATATCACCGTGAAGGGCTGCCGCTTCGTAGCCGCGCATATCAAGTTCGCGGGTAACACGGTCTGCGTCAGACTTAGTCATTGTAAATACAAGTCCATAGAAGTCTGGAGAAATGTCGATGAGGCGAACAAGAGCTTCGATTTTTTCGCTTTCTTTTACAATCCAGTATTTCTGGTCGATGAGGAGGGCTTCATCAATTACCTTTTCCTCTTCGATAATGTCGTACTCGCCCATAAAGTCGCCGGCAATCTTTAAGATTGGGGCAGGCATAGTTGCACTGAAAAGAAGGATTCTGCAGTCTGGATTTGCATGGCGGAAAATCTCTTCGATGTCGTCAATAAATCCCATGTCCAGCATTTCATCACCTTCATCAAGAATGAAGTATTTGATTTTGCTGAGGTCGAGAGTTTTGCGTTCAATGTGATCTTTAATACGACCAGGAGTCCCAACTACGATTTCAGTTCCGCGTTTAAGCTCTTTAATCTGATTTGAGTAAGAAGCACCACCATAAAGAACTGTTGTACGTGGATATGCTTCAGTTGCAAAAGACTGCATCTCTGTGCAGGTCTGAACGGCAAGTTCACGAGTCGGTTCAAGAATCAAAGCTTCAACGTGGTCTGATTTTCCACGTACGTTCTGAATGATTGGCAAGCCGAAGGCGGCTGTTTTACCTGTACCAGTGCGGGCACGTGCAATCAAATTAGTGTCGCCAGTCAAAAGGCGTGGAATTGCCAGCACCTGGATTGGAGAAGGGGTTACAAAGCCTTTTTTTGCTACGGCTTTTAATGTGTATTCATCAAGTCCTAAATCTTCAAATGTTACAGTTTCTGGAGTTTCGTTTTCGATTTTTTCGTCAGTGAATGTCGAGTCTGCAGTCTGATCTGCAGAGTTTTCAATAATATCATCTATCATATAAGTCTTGTAAATATACAAGAAATTGCAAAGTTAAGCAACAAATGTCAAAGTTTTCAAGAGATGTCAATTATTGGCCTTCCTTGAAAAAAGTTAATAAATACTGTATTTTTATGATGAAATTTAAATCAATGAGGAAAAAAATATGATTATCACTTGTCTTGACCTTGAAGGTGTTTTGGTTCCGGAAATCTGGATTGCATTTGCTGATACAGTTGGCATTCCTGAACTTAGAAGAACTACCCGCGATGAACCTGATTATGACAAGCTTATGAAATATCGTATTGCTATTTTGAAAGAGCACGGACTTGGACTCCGCGAGATTCAGGATACAATCAAAAAGATTGACCCTCTTCCGGGTGCAAAAAAATTCCTCGATGAATTGCGTTCATGCTGTCAGACAATTATCCTCAGTGATACATTCAGCCAGTTTGCAGCACCTCTCATGGAAAAACTCGGTCAGCCTACAATCTTCTGTAACGAACTGATTGTTTCTGATTCTGGCGAAATTACCGGTTACAAAATGCGCTGTGAACAGAGCAAACTCACAACTGTAAAGGCTCTTCAGTCAATCGGTTATGAAACAATTGCTTCTGGTGACAGCTTCAATGACCTTGGAATGATTCAGGCTTCAAAGGCCGGCTTCCTCTTCCGCTCAACAGAAAAAATCATCAAAGAATATCCTCAGTATCCTGCATTTACAGAGTACTCGGAATTACTTGACGCTATCAAGAAATATCTGTAATTTAATTTGAATTAAAAATACAGTCCAATCACTGTACCAGGGGTGGCGGAGAATTGTGAGACGTTGTCTCAATCCGCCTGAGATTATACCCTTAGAACCTGATCCGGATAATACCGGCGGAGGTAGGTATGAAAAAAGTTCATACTCTCTTCATTATAACTTCATTGGTTTGCGCTCTTTTTGTGGGTTGCAAAAAATCATCAAAAGCAAATGTAGATCCTGCTCGTCTTCAGGAAGTTGTGGTTTACACTTATGACTCCTTCTGCGGTGAATGGGGAAGTGGTCCAGAAATCGCTCGTCTCTTCGAAGCAAAAACTGGAATCAAAGTAAATTTCATCGACTGTGGTGACGGTGTTCAGATTCTTTCAAAAGCACTTATCGAAAAAGCAGATCCTTATGCAGACATTCTGTTAGGTCTTGATAACAACCTTACAGACAAAGCTGCAGAAAGCGGAGTTTTCGAAAGCTTTAAGCCATCAAATGCAAATGTTCTTGCTGCCGGTCTTGAAGATGCTCTTGGTGGAAACTGGCTTATGACTCCTTATGATTACAGCCCTTTTGCAATCATCTGGAATTCACTTTCTGGACTTGAAGCTCCATCTTGTCTTGAAGATTTGACAAAAGATATCTACAAGAAAAAACTGATTTTGATGGATGCACGTACAAGTACTCCGGGTCTTGGTTTCGAAACCTGGGTAGATAAGGTTTATGGTGATAAGGCTGCTGATTACATGAAACGTCTCGAGCCTTCTATTTTGACTATGGCTCCAGGCTGGAGTGTAGGTTACGGAATGTTTACTGATGGCGAAGCTCCTCTTGTAATCAGTTATACAACAAGTCCTGCTTATCATATTGAATACGGCGAAGGTGACCAGTATAAGGCACTCACTTTCTCTGATGGCCACGTTATGCAGGTTGAAGGTGCAGGGCTTGTAAAAGGTGCAAAAAATCCTGATGGCGCTAAAAAGTTCATCGAGTTTCTCATCAGCGAAGAAGCTCAGAATGTAATTCCAACAACTCAGTGGATGTATCCGTCAAATGCAAAAGTTGTACTTCCAGCATGCTACGATACAATTGAGATGCCAGAGATTATAAAATAATACGTCATTGCGAGCGCAGCGAAGCAATCCATTATGTTACATACATATTTTTACACCCTCGAAATTGCGCTTCTCTCAACACTAGTTGCCGCTGCGGCTGGCATTCCGATGGCGTACTTTACTGCACGCCGCCGTTTTCCAGGCCGACGTCTCCTGCTTTCATTTTCTGCAGTTTCACTCTGTGTTCCTTCCCTGATTGTGGCGCTCGGCTATGTAAGCTTCTGGGGATTGAACGGAACTGTGAACCGCTTGTTCGGAACTCACTTTTCTTTTCTATATAGTACTGCAGGAATTGTGATTGCACAGGGCTTTTACAATGTTCCCTTTATAACAGGCATTGTAAGTGAAGCCTGGGAACGCCTGCCACATGAGCAGGAAAATGCCGCAAGGTTGCTTGGGGCTGGCGAAGCCCGCATTTTGCGAACTGTAACTCTGAGACAATTATCCGGTGCAATTGGCGCTGCCTGCATTCCGGTTTTTCTATTCTGTTATTTCAGCTTTATGATTGTACTGCTATTTTCTCCTGTGGGGCGGTCAACACTTGAGGTTGAAATTTATCACTCAATAAGAACAACGCTGGATGTTGGCTCTGGTGCTAAGCTTGCACTGCTTGAAACTGTAACAGCCTTTGCTATTGTGTTTGCGTATAGTTTTATTGCACGCAGGAGCCAGACGACTTCGAGTGGTGTAGAATATGTACCATTCGAAAGGCGCGGGCTGGGAGCGGGTGGAGCATGGATGGCTTTTGTTCCGCTGGTTTTGCTCGTGCTGATCTTTTTGATTTTTCCACTTGGCTCGGTTTTTGTGAGCGGAGTTGGGGAAGCCGGGAAACTATTGCGCGGCGCGTCGTTCTGGAAGGCGGCCCTGCATTCTCTGGAATGTGGTGTTGCAACGGGCGCGTGCTGTACTTTGTTAGGCTTTGCTTACTCCGTTGGGGTAAAGCTGGGCCGCCGGCAGGGCAGCGTCTTTTTGCAGACGGTGCCGGTACTTCCTATGGCGATTTCGTCGGTAGTAATTTCGTGGAGCGCCACTTTGATTTTTCATCGCGGGAACGCGGCGCTGCTTGTTGCGTTGCAGACCGCGCTTTACTGGCCAATCGCTTACCGGCAGATTCAAAACGGAATTAATAGAATAAGTTATGAGACAGACGCTGCGGCCCGCCTTTTGTCGCGCGAATGGTTTGACAGTGTACTGCGTGTGTATCTACCAGCGTGCCGTCCCGTGCTTTTATCAGCTTTTGCATATTGTTTTGCAATAAGCCTTGGGGACGCAACAATGCCGTTAGTTTTGTCTATCAGAAACTTTGACACCCTTGCCTTGTATACATATAAACTTGCCGGTGCATATCGTTTTAGTCAGGCCTGTGCCTGTGGTGGAATTGTTGCTGTCATCAGTATGATTATTTTTCTGGCTGGAAAGAAGTAGGTAAAAATGAGTTATTTCAGTATTCGCAATATTCATAAAACCTGGGAAACCGTAACTGTTGATTTTTCTCTTGAATGTGAAAAAGGAACTATGACCTGTCTCTTAGGTCCTAGCGGTTGTGGAAAATCAACAGTTTTGAATATCATTTCTGGCTTAGAAAAAAATGATGAAGCCTGGCAAGATAAACTTGAAATTGAACTTGATGGCCAGCGGATAGAAAAACTTCCACCACGTTCACGCAATGTGGGTATGGTTTTTCAAAGTGGAGCTTTGTTTAATCATATGAACGTAGTAAACAATGTTGCTTACGGCCTCATCTCTAAGGGAATGAAAAAAAAAGTAGCGCTGGCTCGTGCATCAGCCTTCCTTTCAGAGTTTGGACTAGAAGGTTTTGACCGCCGAATGCCGCAGACTCTTAGTGGTGGAGAGCGCCAGCGAGTTGCACTTGCCCGCACCCTTATCACTGAGCCAAAACTTGTTCTTTTAGATGAGCCGCTTTCTGCCCTTGATGCAGATCTTCGTCGTCGTCTAGCCCAGCAAATCCGCGAGTGGCAAAAGACTATGGGCTTTACCGCAATTATGGTAACTCACGACCTTGCCGAAGCTGAAACTGTTGCAGATAAGATTGTAAGATTTTCAAAATAATGCTATGTTTTCGGAAAATATAACATCCGGAGGCACAGCATGATAACAAAAAATGACTATCCTGTTTTAGAATTTGATGACGACAAAGACGCAGTTGTAAGTCCATTCAAATGGAATCTTGAACCTTTTTCCAGCGACAGGCTTATTATTACATTCTTTCCAGAAGTAATGAATGATTTAATAGAAAATAATCAACTTGAACTTGAGCGCGAAATTGCTGGTGAAAATCCAGTTTATGTTTATCGCTTTAAAGAGCAGCCGGAAATTCTTATTACCCTCGGTTATGTTGGTTGCCCGGCTTGTGCAGGAAACCTTGAGTTCTTTGCTGCCTGTGGCGTAAAGAAGGTTATCTTCTGTGGTGGCGGTGGAGTTCTCGACAAGAATATCAAGGTAGGGGAGCTTCTTGTTGTAGAAGGCGCAATCCGCGACGAAGGTTTTTCTTACCGCTACATTGAGCCTTCACGCTATATTTACACAGACAAAAATATCACAAAGAAAATTACAGACTATCTTGAAAATAATAATATTCCGTATCTCACTGGAATCACCTGGACAACTGATGCAATGTTCCGCGAGACAACAGCTCTGGTTGAGCAGCGCAAAGCCGAAGGTGCTAAAATTGTAGAAATGGAGCAGGCCGGTTGTATTGCAATTGCTCTGTACCGCAACTTTGATTACGGCGCAATTATCTACGGTGGCGACGATGTTTCACAAAATGAATGGGACTGTCGTTCCTGGAACAGCCGCAAGGGCGTGCGTTATAATCTTGTTATGCTGTGCAAAGAATTGGTGAAAGAAATTTAATTCTTCATATACCAGTATGAATATAATTTCGTAAAGCCCAGTTTCTTATAAAGGTTCACTGCAACGGTGTTAGTCTGAACTACCTGAAGGTAAGGATGATGAACTCCAAGCTCTCGAACCTTTTCAAGAATTGCGCTGCAAACTTTTTTACCTAGCCCGAGTCCGCGAAGTTCTGATGAAACTATAACATTCTGCAACAAGGCATAGCCATTTTCAATTGCGACAGACGAGCATGCTGCGGGCTTTCCGTCATACATAAGTGTACAGTAAATTGTATCAACCAGCACTTTTGAAACCATTCTTGTGTAAACATCCTGGTCGTGAGCATCATTTATTTCGTGAACCTTAAAGAAGATTGGCAGCCATTCATCTGGAGTTTTGGAAAATACATATTCAATTTTTGAGTCATTGTCCGGCTTGACCGGACAAGCTAAATCACACACCATCAAATCCGTTGGAGTTGCAATCTTATAACCACGATTTGCAAGAAAATCATTGAACTCAGTATCAAATTCTGTTAGTTTAAACTGACAAGGCAATCCCTGCTTTTTATACATGTTCTCACAGAAAGCAACCTTTTCTGCAATCGGCTTTGAAGAAGGGTAGAGTAGGCTTACCGAGTTTGCACGGCCTGTATAGCCTTCAGAAAATTTCAGAATCCAGCCATCATAAAAATAGGTATTCAAGGCTACATGTCCGTTCAGACACATTTCTTCATATTTTTGAATCTGTTCTTTCATATAAGCCTCAAACATTTTTTTCGTTAGTAAATCATTGTACCAATACCAGTCGTAAAATTGCATTCGCAATTTTACTAACGAGTTTGCTACGCAAACTCGCGGATTAATATATCATAGTTCCTATACCACGATCCGAGAACATTTCTATTAAGAGGGAGTGTGGAACACGACCATCAATAATATGAGTTCTTGGAACACCGCCCTTAAGTGCAGTTTCACAGCAGTCGATTTTTGGAATCATACCGCCGGCAATCACACCTGTAGCCTTAAGAGAACCAATAGCAGTGCGTTCAATTCTCTTAATCAAAGTGCTTGGGTCGTCGATGTTGCGTAAAATACCAGGAACGTTTGTGAGCTGTACGAACTTTTCTGCATGCAGAGCAACCGCAATCTTTGCAGCGGCTGTATCTGCGTTGATGTTATAACGTGCGTAATCGTCCTGTTCGCCAAGAGCAACTGTAGAAACAACAGGAATAAAGCCTTCGTCCAAAAGGGAAGTGAGAATCTCAGGATGAACCTCAGTTACCTCACCAACAAAGCCCAAATCCTTTTCAGTTTTTACGGCACGGAGCATACCTGAATCTACACCAGAAAGTCCTACTGCCTTACCACCCTTCTGCAAAAGAATGCCGACAATATCCTTGTTCAGTTTACCGGTAAGAACCATCTGAACAATTTCCATAGTTTCTTCGTCAGTATAGCGGAGACCATCAATAAACTTACTTTCTTTTCCAACGCGCTCAAGCATATGGTTAATTTCAGGACCACCGCCGTGAACAAGCACAACCTTAATACCGATAGTGTTCAAAAGAACGATATCTTCCATTACGGCCTGCTTGAGTTCTTCATTGAGCATGGCGTTTCCGCCATATTTTACAACGACAACTTTGCCGCACCATTGCTTAAAATATGGAAGTGCCTGAACCAGAACCTCAGACCACTGTGTTGTTGTTATTTCTTCGTTATTCATAATTATTCCTTAATTTACAGGGGTTTTAGGGGGTGTCCCCCTAGGAGAGAGGGTAGGTCGCAACGAAGTGAACTGCCCCCATTTTTTTAGACAGTTATTACGCACATTTTAGGCTGAAAGTCTTTGGAGATTTCCAGCCTAATTTTTTCTGTATGCGGTCCTTGTTATAGAACTGAATAAAATCTGT
>Ga0129306_1003193_pt1 | contig 12715 bp, 9 predicted proteins | sample P827metagenome_FD_94438 | JGI IMG/M metagenome (GOLD analysis project Ga0129306, IMG submission 94438) | Capybara group fecal microbial communities from Wisconsin, USA - P827 metagenome | ecosystem: Host-associated > Mammals > Digestive system > Large intestine > Fecal | place: USA: Wisconsin...
TAAGAGGTCTGAGGTAAGAATCATTTACGGACATTCACGGATTATTTACGGACATTCACGTAGCGTCGCAGACAAGAAGAAAGGAAAACGTTAAACAAAAATCAGAGGACGTGTTCGTTAAACTTTAAACGTGAAGCGAAAACGCTTAATTCTTAACTCTTAACTATAAAATAATCATCTTATGTCCAAAGCACTTTATATCGACCCGAAAGAGATTCGGAAGGCAGGAGAGATCAAGCTCCCTACCATCCCCGTGATGCAGTACGCCAAGAGCGTCAAGGACGAGCTGGCCGACGGCCACTACACCACCGACGACCTGCTGCGCATCTACCGCGACATGTTCACCATCCGCGAGTTTGAGACCATGCTGAACCTCGTGAAGACCACAGGTGGCTACAACGGCGTGGCGTACAACAACCCCGGCCCTGCCCACCTGAGCGCCGGACAGGAGGCAGCTGCTGTCGGCATGGCCTACAACCTCGATACCGACGACTACATCTTCGGCTCCCATCGCAGCCACGGCGAGATCCTCGCCAAGGGCCTCCGCTCCATTCAGATTCTGAGCGACGCAGAACTTACGAAGGTCATGGAGGAGTTCTGGGGCGGCGCCACGCTGAACGTAGCCAAGCGCGGCTACGAAGGCCACGACGTCAAGGAGCTGGGCATCCGCTTCCTCCTCTACGGCGCCATAGCCGAAATCTTTGCCCGCGAAACGGGCTTCAACAAGGGTCTCGGAGGCTCCATGCACACCTTCTTCATCCCCTTCGGCATCTTCCCCAACAACGCCATCGTGGGCGGCTCGGGCAGCATCTCCGTCGGTGCAGCACTCTATAAGAAGGTCAACCGCAAGCGCGGCATCGTCGTCTGCAACATCGGCGACGGCGCCCTGGCACGCGGCCCCGTCCTTGAGGGCATGACCTTTGCCAGCATGGACCAGTTCCGCACCCTCTGGGAGGGCGACATGAAGGGCGGCCTGCCCATCCTCTTCAGCATCATGGACAACCAGTATGCCATGGGCGGGCAGACGCGTGGCGAGACGATGGGCTACGACTTTGCCGCCCGCATCGGAGCCGGCTTCCGTCCCGACGCCATGCAGGCCGAGCGTGTCGACGGCTACAACCCCCTTGCCGTCATCGACGCCTTCCGCCGCAAGAAGGCCGCCCTCGAGCGCAAGGAAGGCCCCTGCCTGCTTGACGTCGTCACCTATCGCTATAGCGGCCACTCGCCCTCCGACCAGGGCTCCTACCGCACCAAGGAAGAGCTCGAGGCCTGGCAGGCCGAGGACTGCATCGTCGCCTTCGGCGAGAAGCTCATCGAAGCCGGCGTAGCCACGCAGCAGCAGCTCGACGCTATCCAGCAGCAGATGCGCGACGTGCTCTTCGAGATGTACAAACTGGCTATCGACGACACCCTCTCGCCCCGCATGGACCTCGTCAGGCAGGACGAGCTGTTGGGCGACATGATGTTCTCCAACCAGTCCGTCGACAGCCTCTCCGACGCCGTGCCTGAGGTAAACCATCCCCTGGACGAGAATCCGCGCGTCCGCCAGATTGCCGGCAAGGAGCGCTTCTACAAGGATGCCGAGGGCAAGGCCGTCAGCAAGATGAAGTCCTACAACATCCGCGACGGCCTCTTCGAGGCAATAGTGGACCGCTTCTACAAGGATGCCAGCCTCGTAGCCTACGGCGAGGAGAACCGCGAGTGGGGCGGCGCCTTTGCCGTCTATCGCGGACTGACCGAGGCCCTGCCTCCCCATCGCCTCTTCAACGCCCCCATCGCCGAGGCCGCCATCATCGGTACCGCCATCGGCTACGCCATGTGCGGCGGACGTGTCATCCCCGAAATCATGTACTGCGACTTCCTGGGCTGCTGCGGCGACGAGATTTTCAACCAGCTGCCCAAGTGGCAGGCCATGTCGGGCAACATCCTGAAGATGCCCGTCGTCGTCCGCGTGAGCGTAGGCTCGAAGTATGGTGCCCAGCACAGCCAGGACTGGACGTCGCTCTGCACCCACATCCCGGGTCTGAAGGTCGTCTTCCCGGCTACGCCCTACGATGCCAAGGGCCTTATGAACGCCGCCCTGCAGGGTACCGACCCTGTCATCTTCTTCGAGAGCCAGCGCATCTACGACAAGGGCGAGGAGTTCCACGCCGGTGGCGTACCCAAGGAGTACTACGAGATTCCCATCGGCGAGCCCGACGTGAAGCGTGCCGGCAAGGACGTCACCTTCCTCACCATCGGCGCCACGCTCTACCGCGCCCTCGAGGCTGCCGATCGCCTGAAGGCCGAGTTCGGCATGGAGGCTGAGGTCATCGACGCCCGCTCGCTGGTGCCGTTCAACTACCAGCCCGTCATCGATAGCGTCCGCAAGACCGGCCGCATCATCATAGCCGGCGACGCCACGGCCCGCGGCTCGTTCCTCAACGACTTGGCGGCCAACATCGCCGACCTCTGCTTCGACTACCTCGATGCCGCCCCCGTCGTCCTCGGCTCACGCAACTGGATCACCCCCTGCCACGAGCTGGAGGAGGCCTTCTTCCCGCAGCCCTCGTGGTTCTTCGATGCCATCCACGAGAAGATGCAGCCCCTGCCTGGCTACGTCCCCACCACCAACCTGACGTCTGCCCAGCAGCTCCTCCGCGCCAAACGGGGAGTGTAAAAAAATGAAGAAGCCTCTCCCCATCCCTCCCCTAAAGGGAAGGGAGCTCAATGCCGTAGGTCTCCCCTCCTACAGAAGGGGTAAGGAGGATACTTCCCTCTCCCTTCCCTTTAGGGGAGGGATGGGGAGAGGCCTTTGGGGGTTGGTCTTCCTATTATTCCTTGCGGCCTGCTCCACAGGCGACAGGGAGGGCGTTTACCGCTATGCTGATGGCGAGATACGGCTCGATGTGGTGAATGACTCGCTCAGCATCATCCGCCATCTGGCCAAGGACGGGTGCGAGGTGTCGGCCTTCAGCCTTCCTTACCCCACGTACCGCTTCTGCTGTGGCGACCTGACGGGCGACGGCATCCCCGAGATTGGCGTCGGCGTCATCAAGCCCACACGCTTCTCGCCCCAGCCGGACAAGCGCCTTTTCCTCTTCCACCTCACCGAAGGGCGCCTCATACGCCCCCTCTGGATGGGCTCGCACGTGGGCGCACGGCTCGACGACTTCCGCTTCGACGGCCCCCTCATCCGCACCACCGAGCGCAACGCCTCCGACAGCCTTATCCATCGTATCTACAAACTCAGTTCTTTCGGCATTAAACCAGTCAACTTATGAAAAAACAACCTCGTCAAACCTCCGTCATTCGCCATTTGTTCCTCATCCTTCTGGTCCTGCTGGCCGGATGCAAGCCCCAGGGCAAGCAGCCGCGCCCGGCCGACGACGGCCAGAAGGAGACACCCTTCGTCTCCATCCTCTCGCTTGACTCCCTGCCGCGCCAGCTCGACATGACGATGGACCTCAGCCGTTGCTCGTACGAAGAGCTGCGTCTGCTCCGTGCCTATCCCTATGCCCTCCACGGCCATTGGTTTGTCGAGAGCGACATCAACGCTTTCTTCGACCTCCGCAGCAGCTGGTACTACCAGGCCTGCCTCGACCGTTACAAGGACGGCTATCCGTTCGAGAACGACTACGAGACGGAGAAAGCCGCCACACCCCTCACGGCCGACGAGCGTGACTTCATCCGCCGCATCGACGAGCGGATGGAAGCCATGCAGGGCAACGCGTTCATCCATAGCCATCTGCTCAACCCCTCGCTTGCCGCCAACATGTACCAGCTGGCCGACAAGCCCGAGGCGCTCGACGTCCATCTGCGCGACCATAACTTCGCCCTCCAGCCCTCCGACTACTACCAGCTCTTTCAGATCTACGAGGAGAACGACTACCGCATGATGCCGTCGTTCATCACCTCCGACCTCTTCCTGCAGGTGTTCCACATGTACTTCAGCTACGTGCTGAAATACCTCGAGACGTTCCAGTTTGTCCCTGCGCTGAAGACGCTCTGCACCACGCTCTATCGTCAGGCAATGACCGAGTACACGACGCTCGTCTCGGCTCCTGCCGCCACGCGCGACAACACAGCCCGCGCCGCCACCTTCTTTGCCGTTGCCCTTCGTCTGCTCGACGACACGACGGTCGCTGTGCCCGACGCCTACGCCGTTCTCTACGAGGGCGAGCTGGAGCGCATCGCGAAGCTCGACGACGACTACGCCCTGCTCTATCCCTCCGACGCCAAGTTCGGCTACAGCCTCTTCAAGCCCCGCGGCCACTACACGCGTAACGAGCAGGCCCAGCGCTATTTCCGTGCCATGATGTGGCTGCAGACGGTCTTCTTCTGTGCCGACGACGTCACCCCCGACAGCCCCTGCCTCTTCATGGCTGCACTTCTGGGCCGCGCCGGCGACAAGGCCCTCGAGGCTTACCACAAGGTCACCGTCCCCCTCGACTTCCTGATGGGCGAGGCCGACAACCTCTCTGTCGAGGAGCTCTGGAACAGCCGTGCCGCCGACGACGTCCAGGCCGCCATCGACCAGCTCTTCGAAAAGCGCAACCGTATCACGCCGCCCATCGCCAACGACTGCGTGAAGAAGGTCAACTTCATGCCCCAGCGCTACACCCCCGATGCCGAGATTCTCGGCCGTCTGGCGGACGTCAGGCCCGGTGCCGAACGCGCCTACCCGAAGGGGCTCGACATCCTCTCCGCCTTCGGCGTTCGCGCTGCCGACGTCCTCCTCGACACCCTCTACCACGAGTCCGCCGCATGGGATAAGTACACCCCCGAGATGAACAAGCTGAAGAACATCTTCGCCCACTATGCCGACGGCAGCATGTACGCCGCGTGGATGCGCCTGCTCGTCCAGATGCAGAGCGTCGGCAAGGAGGCCCCGGGCTTCACGCTCACGCCTGCCTGGCGATGCAAGAACCTCAATACTGCCCTCGCCTCGTGGGCCGAGCTCAAGCACGACGCCATCCTCTATGCCGAGCAGCCCATGGCTGCCGAGTGTGGCGGGGGGAGTGACTTCCCCGACCTCGTCAAGGTGAACTACGTCGAGCCCAACATCCCCTTCTGGAAAGGGCTGACAGCCCTCATCGATCAGCTCGGCACCGTGCTTAGGAGCGTCGGCATCGACGACGAAGACCTCCTCGGCAAGTCCGAGCGCCTGCGCGAGTACACCCAGCTCTGCCTCGAGGTGGCCGAGGACGAGCACGTCGGGCGCACCACCTCTGCCGAGAAGCAGCAGATACTCTCCCTCATGGGCAGCCACATCGAGTGGTTCACCCTCTCTATCCTCGACCCCGAGCAGGAGGTCGACAGGTGGGACGACATCAAGGGTGCCGAGCGCTCCATCGCCCTCGTCGCCGACGTCTATACCCGCAACGTCGAGGGCTGCCCCAAGGACGGCATCCTCTACGAGGCCACGGGCAATGCCAACACCATCTACGTCCTCGTTCGCATAGGCGGCGAGACCTACCTGACGCGCGGCGCCACCTTCAGCTACTACGAGTTCGTGCGCCCGCTGGGCAACCGCCTCACCGACGAGGAGTGGCAGCAGATGCTCGAGCGCGGCGAAGCCCCCGCCGTACCCGAGTGGATGGCCCCCTGGCTCCTCACCCAGCCCGCCACCGTCGGCGACAAGTTCATCTACAGCACAGGATGCTAAAGGTGAAGCCTACCCCCACCCCCTCCCTAAAGGGAAGGGAGCTTAGTTGCTTTGGTCTCCCCTCCTTCAGGAGGGGATGGGGGAGGCTTCTTCTTTTCCTCCTCCTTTTCTCCTGCTCTCCAGGAGCAGGAGAGGAAGGTCTTGTGCTGCTCTTTACGGGCGATGTGCTGCTCGACCGCGGCGTGCGCCCCATCGCCGAGCGCGAGGGCGTGCCCTACCTCTTCGAGGGCGTGGCCGACGACTTTGCCCGTGCCGATGCCGTCATCGTCAATCTCGAGTGTCCTCTGGCCGACACCCTCTCACCCCTCGGCAAGCAGTACGTCTTCCACGCCCCCACGCGCTATGCCGCCGGCCTGCGTCAGGCGGGCATCACCCACGCCTGTCTGGCCAACAACCACACCAACGACCAGTCGCGTCGCGGCCTGCGCTCCACCGCCCGCGCCCTCCGCGATGCCGGCATCACACCCCTCGGCTACGGCACGTCGGCAGCCGTTCGTACGCAGCCCACGCTCATCCGCAAGAACGGCGTCACCGCCGCCATCTTCAACTCTGTCGCCCTCCCCCTCGAGAACTGGGTGCCCTCCGACAGCCTGCCCGACGTCTGCCAGCTGCGCGCCGAGGCCCTTGCCGCCGTCATCCATGCCTACAAGGCCGTCCATCCCGACCACTACGCCATCGCCGTCCTCCATTGGGGTGTCGAGTTCCAGCAGTCGCCCTCCATGCGCCAGCGCCTCGGAGCTGCCGCCCTCGCCAGCGCCGGCTGCGACGCCGTCATCGGCCACCACCCCCACGTCGTACAGGAGATGAGCGAACTGGAAACAAGCGTTTCCGTCCCCGTCTTCTACAGCCTCGGCAACTTCGTCTTCGACCAGACACCCCCCTCCACCCGCCGTGCCGTGATGGCAGAGCTCGTCCTCACCCCCGACACCCTCAAGGCCCGTGCCATCCCCGTCACCCTACGCCATTGCCGTCCCGTCAGGAGGAAATGATGGCTCTTGGTTTCTTAACCCTTAACTAGTTCAAATTCGTATAATTCGTAAAATACGTAGTTGAAAAAAAGTAGTCTGCGCCCAGAACTATTTTTCTTAATTCTTAACTCTTAATTCTTAACTAAATAAAGTTCTTAATTCTTAACTAGTTAAAGCTTTAACCCTTAACCAGTAAAATCAGTTCGTCCGTTGTGAGGCGGTCGAAGTAGTCGGCTACGGCGATCGTGGCGAGGCGTGCCGCCAAGGCGTCGCGGTCGTAGCGGCAGCCGACGAGGCGGGCGGCCAGGACGTCGGCAGGGCTGTTGCCGAGGAAGTCGCCTCCGAACGAAAGCCTGGTGATGACGCCCTTCTCGACGGCGATGTGCGCTTCGACGGTGCCGCATGAGAAGCGCGCCCTCCGTGTGAAGGTCGCCAGGGGGCTGCGCCCGATGTTCCACTCCCAGGTGGCGAAGCGTGTGCGGGCAATCTCGTCGATGCGCTCCTGCTGGGCGGGGGTGAGCACCACCTCGCTGTCGGCATATCCCCGCGAGAGAATCCCTTCGAGAGCCGTCTGCAGCGCCTCCACCGTCGGCAGCTGCGGCAGATAGTCGCGCAGATTGGCCACACGGCTGCGCACCGACGCGATGCCGTGAGCCTCCAGCTTGCTGCCATCGACGGACAGCGCGCGGGTGAGGGTGTCGAGGTCCACGTCGTACATCAGCGTGCCGTGCACCATCAGCCGGTCCTTCCACACCCGCTTGGCGTAGCCCGACACCTTCCGTCCCTCCACCATGATGTCGTTCCTTCCGCTCAGCGTGGCAGGCACGCCCAGGCTGTGCAGCGCCTCGATGACGTAGGTGAGGTAGCCCGGGTAGTCGCGTTCGAGGTCCGCCGAACGTCCCACGATGGTGTAGTTGAGGTTCTGCAGGTCGTGATAGACGGCGCCGCCGCCCGTCACCCGTCGGGCCAGCACGATGCCCCGTTCACGCAGAAAAGGCATGTTCACCTCGGCATAGGCATTCTGGTTGAGGCCGATGATGACCGCCGGCGCATTCCGCCACAGGCAGAACACCGGCTCGTCCGCCTCCAGCTCCTCGAGGCAGAACTGGTCGAACGCCATGTTATAGTGCGCATTCGTGCACCGGTTGCGAAGATATTTCATAACTGGCCGCGAAGATAGTGCTTTTTGTGGAAAAAGTATTACCTTTGCAGCGGAAAAAGAAGTCAATAGCCGATAATCGATAGTCAATAGCCTTTCGCGGCCTTGGCCGCCACGCCCGGAGGGCGTAAGAAGCAATAGACCATAGACCATAGACCATCGACCATAGACCCAAAAAAGAATAGTATGAAACTCCACCCCATCATCCTCTCTGGCCTGCTGCTGGCAGGCTGTGCCGACGGCCCTGTCGGCACTCTCGACCTCTGCATCGGCACCTACGGCGGTCATTTCTACAAGGTGACGTTCGCCCGTGGCGCCTTTGGCGAGCCCCGTGCCGTGGCCGCCGTGGATGCTTCGTTCGTGCTGCCTGTGGGCGGCGATGTGGTCTATGCCGTCTCCGAGCACGACCCCCATTCAGCCCTCTGCTCCTTCCGGGGCGACGGCTGCACGGCGTCCAATCCCGACATTGGCGGCAGCCCCTGCTACCTCATGCAGGTTGACGGACTGCCCTATATCTTCACGGCCGACTACATGGGCGGCTCCATCTCCGTCTTCGACGTGTCGGACGGCGTCGTGGGCCGACGCGTGCAGCAGGTCGTCTATTCCGGCAGCGGTCCAGTCGCCGGACGTCAGGAGAAGGCGCATATCCATCAGCTGAAGACCATCCCGCCGTCGTTGCGCAGCCGTCTGGGGATAGAGGGCGAGTGGCTGCTGGCCACCGACCTGGGCACCGACAGCATCCATCTGCTGAAGGTCAGCCCCCGTCAGTCGTCGGCCGTGCTGACCGATGTCCCCCGCCTGGCCGTCAGCCTGCCCGCGGGCAGCGGTCCCCGCCACATGGAGTGGAACGAGCGCGCGGGCCTGCTCTATTGCCTGACGGAGCTCTCGGGCGAGGTGCTGGTGTGGCAGCTGTCCGCCTCTTCCGCCGGCGAGCCCCTTTTCGTGCCCGTCCAGCGTCTTGTGGCCGACGATGTCCATGCCGGCGGCAGTGCCGACATCCACCTCCATCCCTCCGGGCGGTACCTCTACACCTCCCATCGCCTGCGCGAGGACGGCATCACCCTGTTCCATGTGGGCGACGACGGTCGGCTGACGAAGGTGGCCCGCACCCCCACCGAAGGCCATCCGCGTCATTTCCTCCTCACCCCCGACGGAGGCTACCTCCTGGCCGCCTGCCGTGACGGCCGCTGCGTGCAGGTGTTCGCCATCGACGCGTCCGACGGCACCCTTGCCGCCACCGGCAGCCGCCTCCAGACCGCGCCCGACGGCCCCGTCTGCGTGGCCATACAACCCTGAGGGAGCCTTTGCCCTACCGCCCGCACGGCATCCCTCGATAGTCCTCATGTCCCCCTCGTTCTCCGCGAAGCAGGGCAGGGCAGGGGGAGGGGAGCATATAGCCCAGCTTGCGCCTTAGGTACAAAGTAGCAAAGGTAACTTCCAATCTGAAAGGGGCAAAAGCTTTCAGTAACAATGCTTTTGCCCTTTCAGGGCGCGGAATGATGTGTGCCCTAAGTACCCGGGACGATGCCCTGGGCAGGTGGCTTTCTGCCCCTTCAGGGCGTTCGTCACAATGGCTACAGCTGCTGCTACTATTACCGCTGCTGCTACTGCTGCTGCTCTGCTGCTACTTCTTCTTTTTCTTCCCTGGCGGGGGGAGCTCCTTGCAGGTCTCGCTCACAAGGCGCGAGATGAGGTCGTGGTCATCGACATCGTCGATGTAGAAGTAGTCCTTGGCGCCTTCGTAGGGCGGCCGGAGGTCGATGGCCGGCAGCAGACGGCGTCCGGCTTCGGTGGGCTTGACGTAGAAGCGGTTGTCGCAGATGAGGCCGAAGACGATGCCGTCGCAGTAGATGGCGTAATCGCCGAACATCTTCCTGACCGTGATGATGCCTGCGCGGGCGCACTGGTCGGCAATGTATTGCACGAAATCGGGCTGGCTTGCCATGGCGCGTCACATGTTTTCGCCGTAGCGTTCGCGGGTAATCTGCTCGAGGCTCTTGCCTCGGGTGTCGGGACAGCCGATGACGCCGACGACGAGGGATATGAGCAGCAGGGCTATCATGCACCAGGCGGCGACGGTGAACCCTTCGCCCTGTTCGCCGTAGATGAGGGTGAACATGAGTCCCCAGACGGCTGAGAGGCCGCGGACGATGAAGAACATCAGTCCCTGGGCGCCGGCGCGGAACTTGGCGGGGAACAGCTCGGTGCCCCACAGGGCATAGAAGATCTGCACGGAGATGCCGCCGTTGATGCCCCAGAGGATGGAGAATGCCCAGAGGCTGCCCATGCCGTTGACGCCCTTGATGACGACCACCCATGTGGCGAGGGCTGCGACGAGGCCGAGCACGTAGAGCAGCTTGTGGGGCACGCGGTCGATGACGAAGGAGACGCAGAACGTGATGGCCACGACGATGGCCCAGCCGACGCACGAGAGCATGTTGGCATACTCGTTCGTCAGGCCGCCCGCCGTCTCGTAAATGTGGGGCTGGAAGAAGCCCATGACGCTGGCCACGAGGTTCCACGTGAGGTAGATGGTGGCAAGGAAGCAGACGGTGCGGATGGCCTTCTTGTTGGAGAAGAGCACCTTGAAGGCGTGCAGGAGCCCCGTGTCCTCGCCCTTGGCCTTGGCTGCCTCGCGGCTGGCCGTCCACTCGCGGCTCTCCTCGAGCCGGCGCTGCATGGTCCATGCGATGAACGCCACGACGAAGAGCGAGAAGAAGACGACGCGCGAGCTGAAGACGTTGAGGGCGTCGCCCGACAGCGCTGCGCCCCCGATGGCATGGCCGATGCTCTCGACCCAGCCGAAGAGGTAGCCGCCCGGGGCAAAGAGCATGCCGAGGAGCAGGATAATCATCGGTCCGCAGCCCCACGACATCTGCGAGATGCAGATGTTGCGGCCACGGTTGTTGACCTCGGAGCTCTCGGAGATGTAGGTCCACGAGGCGGGCACGCCGATGCCGACGGAGATGCCGGTGATGAGGAAGCCGCCGAGCAGCATGGGGAAGTTGACGGAGCACATGATGAGCAGCACGCCCACCATATAGACGATGAGGTTGTAGGTGTAGATGAACTTGCGTCCGTACTTGTCGGCGAGGAAGCCGCCGATGATGGCGCCGAGGGCGGCACCCAGGCAGTTGGCGCTGATGAAGTTGAGCCAGCCGAGGTGAACCTCGCTCAGCCCGAGGTATTTCTGCCAGAGCGTCAGGCCGCTTGCGCCGGCCACGATGGCACCGGCATCGAGATAGTTGGTGAGTGAGACTGCTATCGTGCTCTTCAGACTTTTGCTTTTTGCCATGGGGTGTTATCGTTTGGAGGTTACTTCTGCTTCGTATTTCTCTATCTCGGGGATGAAGTCCTCACCGACGGGGACGTTGTTGCGGACGCAGAACTCGTCGTAGACGGCGTTCCACGGCAGCGCCTTGCACTCCTCCAGCAGGGCGAGCACCTGATATCCCTTGCCGGCAATCTCCAGCTGGCTGATGCGGCGTGTGGGTTCGAGCATGGCGCGCAGCATGCACTTCTGTGCGGCGCGGCTGCCGATGACGTAGGCGCCGATGCGGTTGATGGCGCCGTCGAAGTAGTCGAGGCCGTAGTGGACGCGGTCGAGGGCGCCGGCGCGGACAATCTCGCTGAAGAGGTCGAGGGTGGGGTCGTCCATGAGGGTCACGTGGTCGCTGTCCCAGCGGATGGGACGGCTGACGTGAAGCATCAGTTCGGGCACGAACTGCAGCAGGGCGCTGACTTTGTCGGCAGGCGACTCGGTGGGGTGGTAGTGGCCGGTGTCGATGGTGGGAATCTTACCGTTGCGGGCGGCATAGGCGGTGTAGAAGTCGTGGCTGCCCACGGTGAAGCTCTCGAGCCCGATGCCGAATACCTTGCCTTCGATGCAGTCCTTCATGCAGGCCTTCTTCTCGGCGAAAATCTGGTCGAGCGAGTCCTTGAGGAGCTCGCGGTAGAGGTAGTGGTTGACGCTGACGTCCTTGCAGCCGTCGTGTACCCAGAGGTTCATGATGCAGGGGTCACCCTGGGCACGTCCCATCTCGTCGGCGATGTCGCGGCAGCGGCGGGTGTGCTCAATCCAGAAGTCGCGGATGCCCTTGTCGGGGTTGGCGAGGCTGAGGTTGCCGCTCTTGGGGTGCGAGAAGGAGGTGCTGTTGAAGTCGAGCTTGGTGTCGTGCTCGCGGCCCCATTCGATCCAGCTCCGGAAGTACTCGGGTGTCACCTCGTCGCGATCCACGACCTTGCCGCGGAAGTCGCCGTAGATTTCGTGGAGGTTCAAGCGGTGGGTGCCGGGGATGAGGCTCTTGGCCTTGAGAATGTCGGCGCGGAGCTCGTCGATGTTGCGTGCCTTGCCGGGGTAGTTGCCTGTGGACTGTATGCCACCGCTGAGGGCGCCGGCCTGCACTTCGAAGCCGGCCACGTCGTCGGCTTGCCAGCAATGCATGCTGAGGTGGAAGTCCTGCATCTGGCGGAGGACGGCTTCGGTGTCGATGCCCATTTCGGCATATCGCTCGCGGGCTACTTCGTAGGCTTTACGTACAAGTTGTTCTTTCATGACAATTATTTATTTAGTTAAGGATTTTTATTAGTTAAGAATTAAGAGCTTTATTTAGTTAAGAATTAAGAGTTAAGAATTAAGAAAAATAGTTCTGGGCGCGGACTACTTTTTTTCAACTACGTATTCTACGAATTATACGATTTTTTTGAACACGGATTGCAGGGGTTGAACGGTTTTTTCACTACGAATTATACGAATTCCTTGCGGCGATGGCTTCGCACGCCGATTGGGGAACGCCAAATCGTAAATCATCAAATCGTTTTAAGTTTCGGAAGTTAAAAAACGGTTCCAGACTGCGATGAGCGCCCTGAAAGGGCAGAAAGCCACCAGCCCAGGGCAACGCCCTGGGTTTATTCGGGCACACATCATTCCGCGCCCTGAAA
>Ga0129306_1003194_pt1 | contig 12713 bp, 10 predicted proteins | sample P827metagenome_FD_94438 | JGI IMG/M metagenome (GOLD analysis project Ga0129306, IMG submission 94438) | Capybara group fecal microbial communities from Wisconsin, USA - P827 metagenome | ecosystem: Host-associated > Mammals > Digestive system > Large intestine > Fecal | place: USA: Wisconsin...
AAGGATTATATCCAGATAATGGAATAATACCGATTGACGACTACGAATTGGAGTCAATATTCAAATCGATTGCATATGCATCTGATGAGAAAATATATACAGCTACCCGCTTCACCAAGCAGGAACTCGTATGGCTAAAATCTGCGTTGGATGATAAGAAAACAGATAGATTGTCTTTGTTGTAATTTACCTTTATAAAATGAGACAAATTAAAAAGAAGACCATCAGGGATTGACAGTCTTCTCTTTTGCGATGAGTTTGAAAGAAGTATTAGAAAAGATCAACAGATTTTCCGTTCGTATCAAAAATCTTCTTCTCGTTAGCAACAACATAAACATCGCCACCGAGCTTAGCAGCCTTCTTCTCAAGAGCCTTGATATCGATCTGCTGACCATCGATCTCGAGAATGATTTTGCCGAGCTTCTTGGCAGGCTTTCTACCGGGTTTCTTAGCAGCTGTCTTCTTTGCAGCAGCTTTCTTTGCCGGTGCTTTTGCAGCAGTCTTAGCAGGTGCTTTCTTAGCTGTAGCTTTCTTTGCAGGAGCAGCCTTCTTAGCAGCAGGCTTTCTGCCACGAGTTTTCTTCTCTACAGGAGCTGCTTTTACTTCTTCAGTTTTTGTTGCTTCAATCTTCTTATCGTCTGCCATTGATTCATTCCTCCGTTCGATATAATTTAGAGCATTTGCATTCGATGTTTCTATTCTATTTGCAGTTTCTAAATCCGTCAATAAAAATGCCTCTCAATAACATACTGATAAGAAACAAACTTTGCGGTATCTGAATAACAAGAACACAGTAGCTTTGATAAATTCTTCTCATCGCAACTTTGAATATTGATGGTGGGAACATACATATCCGTAGTCTTTACAAGAACATAGTCGATACCTTTTGTGTTCATGAGAAGTTCTAAAACGAGTGGAAGTTTCAATGGGTTCAGGCATTCGGTTTTACCATTGTCCTCGACATAATTACCTATAGCTGTGATGTCTTCAATAAAAAACGAAAGTAGGATCTGCTTATCAGGATACATTCCTTCAAGATTCTCTCTATATGCCTTAATACTCATCGCATGTGTCGTGTAAGTATCAATTAGTGATTTGTAGTATTCTTTTGCAGAAAATTCAACGTCGACTTTTTTCCTAACGGCTTTGTATTTCTTCCCATCGCTTTCCATCACCTTACCATTTCTATAGTCCGCAATTATCTGCTTTTCAGCCGCAATTTCTTTTCGTATCTGAGTACTGCCATTCGATGTTTTCCGTGAAGAATCAAATTTAAAGCATTCTATCCCCATAACATAATCAGAAGTGTTTTTAGCATAAATAACATCAGGTCTTTCATACTGAATAATAGGACATTGAGGAAGTTCATCTAAGAAGTCCTTATGATCCATTAACTCATTATATTCTTCGATATCTTTCAGTATTCTCTTCCAAATAGTATCGGGTTGACAATCTAATATGGGGTTATCTAGATCATAAAGCAACTGATCTTTTTCATTACAATTATATTTTTTCAAACAGTTCACCTCCCAACGGAAAGTGTTTATTCTTCCTTGAACTTGTTTAGCATTTCATTTAAAACGAGACCGGTTCTTAATTGTTGAATATATGTCTCTGTTTTTTGTTTTTCGCCAGTACTAATATGTTCGTATTTGTTTGAATGCGACATCTTTTGCTGGTATTCGTCCTGATGCTCTATTACATATCTTTCAAATCGTTCCTTTTGTTCCTCACTTTCAAAAAAGAGAATTACCTTCTTGTAGTTATCATATGCGTACCGTTGTTCCTGATTCATTGGATCGTACATGAATCGGAGCAAGCGCTCAACAAGGCTGTCGTTAATATAATATTTATAGCTTATGTACTTTTCATGATAATCATCCAAATCAATAAAGCCCCAATCCGGTACGGGAATGATTAATCTTCCGCTATCTAAAGATACGACCTGTACTTTTTTCACAGTAGTATGATTAACATTAAACTGTAAAATGGCATATGATGTTGATTCATTTACTTGAGTATATGAGTAAAACTCATCTCCATCAGAATAAATGTTTAAATCTTCATCGATTTCGTACTCAATCGTATATTCCGGTTTGAATGTGAAATAAAAGCCATACTCCGAGGCTATCCAATCGTTTTTTCGGTCTAAAGAATCAATAATAAACTCAAGAGGTGGTTTCAATAAGCCGAATCTCTTTTTCCATAACAGTTCTATAGTTTCGATTTCTGCATTTCCATTATCAGGAGTGTTTCGATCACCAACTCTTGAATAAACACATCCTTGTCTCATTTTTCCGTATGGCTTTTTAAGATAAATTGGAGTGTTATTAGTATTGTATATGATAAGTACATCCAATTCTTTGCCCTCAATAGTAATTGTTTCAACAGAAACAACTGGTAGGTTATCGCCTGCGAAATTCAGATTCGAGATAGCATCAATAATATCAGCTTGTTTGCGTCGTGTATTGACCATTACAGAAATACGACAGTCATCAGATACACCAAACACAATATAACAATTTTCATCATGAATAGTATTAGCAAAGCAAATAATATCCTTCAATAAATCTTCAATGTTCTCGTGCCATTCCTGCTTAAAATCCCAAAAATCGCCCTCCTTACCGACAGAAAGGAAATAATTGATTAAATCAACAAGTGGCAACTGGCTATATCTCATATTATTCTCCCGTATAAACAACGATAAGAAATGTTGAATTCATTATTTCCAACTCTTTAACGATTCTTTTCATCGCATATATGATGAAAATACATCTCTCATCTTAACTGCAATGTCTATCGTATGATTCATTAACTCGTCATAATTAGAGTGGTCATCAAAATCCAATCCAGGAATTCGATATTTAATTCGAGAGGCTTTTTTATTATCAAGACGATCCCATTCCATCTCGAAGCCAAGTTCCTTTTCGATAGTTTCCCTATAACTAAGGAGACGATCAAATAATTCCTTCTTATCGTTTATATAAACCTCAACAACTATGTAGTTATTTCTACTTACTAAATCAATAGCAACATGTGCGTCGCTTGTCCCTAAAGCAATGTCATACCAATGATCGGTTGTTGCTTTTCTAAGATTGAAAGGCTTGCCTCTATTGATAACTATCTGATTAAATTGTTCCCAGAATAAAAGTCTTTCAGACTGACTTTTATTTAATTCTTTATCGGTGATTGGAGCTTTGCTATGTTTAACAAAATCATTAGGCTTCTCAACGACTTCAAACATTGGAGCAGGATCAGAATCTCCGATTTTATACGCATGAATCTCAATCAGGAAGAAGTTGATTTCGCTATTAGTATTATTGTTAAGCCATTCAATAGCAGCACGATGTTCTTCTTTTGCATCCTTTACAATCCAAACCATCGTCTTGGCATTAAGTCCGGATGCATAAGTAACAATCTTGCCCAGATGATCATGATTTGTACCCTCAAGCTGGTTTTCTATAACAACAGTAATACCAGATGTCTCATCCTTGGCAACAATATCGCAACGATACGGTCCTACAAAAACTTCTTTGTCTACATCAACAAGTGTAAGGCCCAATATATCATTCAGATATTCAATATTATCTTCCTTGGCAAGCCATTCGGAGAAATCATATTGTTCGTGTTTCCATAACTCCCTAACATCAACCTCATTCAATTTTCCGATTTTTTGAGCCATCGTTACCACCTCGTTTTACAACTATTCTTACTTTGCATATTTTTTGAAATTCTCTGCCTGCTCCAGAACTTCCTTATAAACATCATCTATCGTGACAGGCGGATAGCCATACTGATCTAATATGAGGATAAGATCAACCTGAAGATTGGCTTTGATATCATCACGGGTTGACCAGTCAGTATATCGGGACTTATCATCAACGATCTTCTTGATCTCTTTGGATAGTTCAATCATCTTGTCGCGAGGATATTCGAATTCGTACTTCTTGGCTACGGATTCCAAAATATCGAAGAATGCCTTTTCCTCGAAGTCGATACCCATACCTTCAAATGATGTCTTCTCCGCTTTTAGCTGCTGTAAGAGATCCGCCAATTGATCCGCAACATCGCTTAAGACTTCATTAGCCAATGCTTCATCACGTCGTCGATCATTATAGAGATCTACAACATGCTGCAAACGTTCAGAGAACTCAAGGCCTTTGATTTTGTTTACCTTCATGTATTCCGTAATAGCCTGCGAGAGCAATCTCTGGAGAATCTTAATCTTGGTGTTGGGAAGCTTGATATTTGCAATCTTCTCAAGATATTCATCACTGAATACGTCAGTTTGAATATGTTCGCCAGTCTCAAAGAGTTCCTCTATACCATCAGACTGTATAGCATCTTCAAGCATCTTTTGCACTTTGGCATTCATCTGTGCAATATCCGGAGCATCGCCCTTAGTCAATTTATACAATACAGATCTAACCGCTACATAGAAGTGAATCTGATCCTTCTCTTGATCTGTAAGCATATTACTTGAAGAACAGAGATTGAAGGCTTGTTTCATGCGCTTAACCTGAGCCATAAAACGGGTCTCTAACGATTCAGTCCTCTGAACAAACTCAACAGCACGGTTCAAACAATCCAATTGTTCTTTTGGAGATCCATTAAAGAACGCAGAACTATTGAAGCCGTGGAACATCTTTCCAAGAACATCGAGTTCATCCTTTACGATATTCACAGACTGCTCAACGCCTTCAAATTCGCTATCGTCATAGTTTGTATACTTAGCTATGGCGATATTCATATTCTTTTTGATGCCGATGTAATCGACTATGAGTCCCTTATCTTTTCCTTCAAATACTCTGTTCACTCGTGATATTGTCTGAATGAGAGTGTGTTGCTGTATAGGCTTATCAATGTACATGGTATCAAGGAAAGGTACATCAAAACCTGTAAGCCACATATCAACTACAATGGCGATCTTGAAGTTTGACTTGATGTTCTTGAATTGGCGATCAAGTTCCTTTCTATCATCTTTCGTACCAAGAAGATTAAACAATTCAGGTTCATCATCCTTATTTCTTGTCATTACGAGACAAACGGTCTGAATTGGCTTAAGCTCTTTTTGTTCTTTCTCAGTAAGAACGACTCCTTGTGGAGCCAGTCTCTTTTCACCCCACTCAGGGCGGAGTTCTAGTAACTTCTTATAGAATCTGTATGCAATAGTTCTATTTGCGCATACAAACATTGCCTTGCCGGCAACTGTAGCACCTTCAGCAACACGACCTTCATAATGAGCAACAAAGTCATTTGCTAATGATTGTAGCCTGTCAGGATCACCGAGTATTGCATCGAGATGGGCTACAGCCTTTTTACTCTCCTCAATCTGATATTCGTTTGCTCCTTCTTCAGCGCACTGCTCATAGTACTTCTCGATTTCCTTTACCTTGGAGTTATCCAGAGTAACCTTCGCAGCTCTGCCTTCATATACGAGATTGACCGTTATTCCATCTCGAACAGCCTCCGTCATTGTATAAGCTTCAATGACATTACCGAATACTTCGATGGTTGCATCAATCGGTGTTCCGGTAAACCCAACATATGTAGCATTTGGTAAGGAATCATGCAGATATTTGGCAAAGCCGTATTTTCGGCTAACACCATCTTTGGTAATTCGCACTTTCTGGTCAAGATTGACCTGTGAACGGTGAGCCTCATCAGATATGCAAATGATATTATTTCGATCTGAGAGCAACGAAATATCTTCCGAAAACTTCTGAATTGTAGTTAAGAAGACACCGCCACTCGTCCGTCCGTTTAATTCCTCGCGAAGTTTTTCCCTTGATTCAATACTTACGATCTTATCGTCACCGATAAACCCCTTAGATGCAATGAACTGTGAGGACAGCTGATCATCAAGATCAGTTCTGTCAGTTATAAGGATGATTGTCGGACTACGGAAGTGCTTATCCTTCATCAGCATCCTCGTAAGGAAAAGCATAGTATAACTCTTTCCACAGCCGGTAGTTCCGAAATATGTTCCTCCTTTTCCATCTCCGTCAGGTCGCATATGTAGCTTTATGTTGTTAAAAAGTTTGGTAGCTGCAAAATACTGGGGATAACGGCAGATTATCTTCGTTTCCTTGTTCGACTGATCGGGGAAGTAGATAAAGTTCTTTATAACAGCAAGCAAACGTTCTTTATTAAACAACCCCTTAATCATTGTCTTCAAAGAATTAATGCCATCCTCGTCTTTATCATCTGCTTCAACTTTTCTCCAAGCATAGAAGAAATCATACGGTGTGAACAGGGAACCATACTTATTATTAACGCCATCACTTATGACGACAAAAGCGTTATATACGAACAGATCGGGGATATCACGTCTGTATCTGACTGCCAACTGCTTATAAGCATCGAGAATTGTTGTATTCTCATTAACAGCAGACTTGAACTCAAGTACGACAAGTGGCAAGCCATTAACATAGACGATTCCGTCCGGGATTCTTAATTGCTCATACCCCTGTATCTCAACCTGATTCACAATCTTGAACTTGTTATTCTGAGGCTCTTCATAATCGAGAAGACTGATATAAATATCTTTCTTATCATGCTCTTCACGCTTTAGAATAAAGCCATCTGTAAGTATATTCATAAAGGACTTATTAGCGTCATACAAAGATCCCGAATACGAGCGCAATCTGCGAATAATAGAATCAACCTCACCAGCAGTGATTCCGTCTGCGCTATAATGCTCGAAAAGATACTGCTTCATATCATCAACGATCAAGACATCGGTCTTCTCGCGGTGAATGTTATTGCCAGATAGATATGCATATTGTTCGTCTTCAAACAGCTCCATGATGGAGAGTTCTAAAGCATGTTCATTAAATCCCATATGTACACATCCTTTCTTAAAGCATGGTATAAATGATAATTTAGCAGCATAGGTTACTTAGTTGCAGAGTGGACAGCTTTGATAATGCGTCAATTTCCTTGCTGTTATTGCAAATAGCTCTAATACAACCCTTGGCCATATATCCCCACTGCTGTTGAAGTTCTATCGGGGGTATAGGGACATGGATATTCTTTATGTATGTTGATGGTTTTGCAATAGAAGGAACACCCGTAGTGTTATCATTAGCTAGCAAACGACGCTTACCTGACTCTGTATGGAAATAGAATAGCAGATACTCGGGGATAATTATTTCTTCGTTGCATCGCAACATAAATTGACTTTGAGATATAACGTATTCTGAGTATCGACTTGCGGTAGGTATAAGCGCAACTTGACCCAGTGTCCCTCGGTGTGTAATTACTATATCTCCGCTTTTAGCAACTGAGTTTTTGAGTTCAAGAGCTTTTTCTTGGGTAACGTATCTAAAGGAATCTTCATTAAGAATAAAGTCCGAGATGTTGTATCCATTAAGCACGGGAACTCCAACATCAACAAAGTACTCTGTTTTGATATTAGATCCAAAAGGACCCATTGCAACTCGACAAAGTGCGTTTCCTAATGGTTGATTGTACCAACTGCTGTTCTCATCATGGTATTCTGGCACGCATGCAAAAAAACGCACATATTCGGCCATGCATGAGGCCAATAAATTATCATTTATCTTCTTCTTTAATTTGATCCTCCTTGTAATCACATCGTTGTACTTCACAGCTCTTGACTGTATTGATAGTTCAGGTACCTCCACAGGTATTTCAGAGATATTTGCAACACGACAATACTCTCGAGCTGATCCACTACCTAAAAACTCACAATATCGTGTAAACCAATTCTGTTTAATAATCAGATTCAAGTATTCCGGTATAATCAAATCTGTTCGGTTAACATAAAAAACTTCATACAAAGAAGAACATATTGCCTTATCAAATAAGTTATTAAAGGCAATTGAATTCAATTCCATTCTTGCTGGATTAAAGACAAAATCATTTCTATAAAATACATTGTATATAGATGTGTCTGCATCCTTTTGTTTTGGAGGAATCCAGCCATCTTTAGAAACACCAAGAATTGGAAGATCTCCTCCAGGATTCTTCTCTCTTCTTTGGGTTATCAATTCTCCCAAATAATATGTCTTCATCATTGTTCTCCTCAACTTATATATTTCTTGTGTGCCATTTTCACATTACTTTGCTTCACCATAGCATAATGAAGCGTGGTATCAATTCTTTGATGCCCCAGCAAACGTTGTAGCTGTTCAATTGGCATTCCTTTGTCTATTGCTACAGTAGCCAGTGTCCGCCGAAATTTGTGGGGATGAACTTTTTCGATCCCCAATGCCTGACCAACATTGCGTAGGCGAGACTCGATTCCGCCTATCTTCATACGGTTATATGGAGCATGTAGCGAAACAAATAAAGCAGGATTATCATCGACTCTAGAAAGCAAGTACCTTTGCAAATGCATTTTTGTTCTTGCGTCAAAATAGACGATTCGCTCCTTATCTCCCTTACCCAGCACTACACACTCTCTTTCAGAAAAATCGATATCATCTCTGTTGAGTAAGACAATCTCTCCAACCCTCATACCAGTTGAGGAAAGCATATCAATCAAGGCAACATCTCTCATTTCTTGGCAACTGTCACGAAGTAACTCAAGTTCTTCATCGGTATATACAGCTTTGATACTTTTCCCGGTCTTAACCTTATGAATTCTTCTAACAGGACTTTTGACAATGTAGTCCTCATCTTCTAGCCATCCAAAGAATGAAGAAAGAATCCGACGAATGTTATCGATTGTCACCTTGCTCGAATTATGAGTACTCTGATATTGTGCTAAGTATTCTCGTAGATCATCGGTTGTAATGTGTTTAATGTTTTTTCCAATAGAACATACAAGTTGACGAATAGTATTCTGATAATAGGTGAGAGTCTTCTCAGATCTACCCTCAACTCGCTTGGCAGCCAAAAAAAGATCAACATAGTCTTTGGTATCAACCTCAGAATTGTTTTGACGAGTGATCTCGCAGTTATTCAGGCAAATTTTCAAGGTTCGATGCAGTGCCTCCATCTGACTGTTATCCAATAATTTCAGCATCTGCTGTTCGATCTCAATGATCAATTCTTCTTTCATGATCGCATCTCCTTTATATAATTAGATACGATCACATTGCTATTCCTATTAAATTCTCCACAAGCAGTTTTATGTATAAATGATAATTTACGTGCTTCCGGACTATCTATTATCGAGAAGAATGTCGGAACAGTAGCGCTTATTAATAAAACACAAGCTGAACTTGACTCGGTTTCTATTCCTGCTGGTTGGACCATCAAGACAGTCTCTGATTATTGCAAAGAAACTAAATCTGGGGCAACTCCTTCGCGCTCAGAATCTGACTACTGGAACAATGGCACTATTCCTTGGCTAAAGTCCGGTGAGGTACACAACGGAATTACTTTAAAAACAGAAGAATGCATCACTCAAATTGGTCTGAATAATAGTTCGACAAAAATGTTGCCTGCAAACACTGTTCTTATGGCTATGTATGGAGTTACAGCTGGCGAAGTTGGTTACTTAGCGATTCCTGCAACCACTAATCAAGCAATATGCGGAATGGTTTGTAATACTCCAGCCGAATCTGCATATCTGTTCTTTGCCTTACTACAAAGCCAGTCTACTGCAAGTAGATTATCAAATGGGGGAGCTCAAGATAATCTCAGTAAGGCTTTTATTGATAACATCCATATAATATGTCCGCCTAACGAGGAGATCTGCAAACTCGGTCTATCCTCGCTAATTGATGCTATGACGTTATCAACGAAAGAAATAGATTGCCTCGAGCAACTTCAATCAACAATCTTATCATTGCTGTCAAGCCGCTAAATTATCATTTATCTTCTTTTTTAGTTCCATCCTTTCCGAGATTACTCGATAACTCTCGACAATCTCTTGCTGTTTTTCGTATGAAGGTATGGGAAGCTCTACTTTACACATTTCTTCCCAACTAAATTGTTCTCTTACACTCCCATGAGACATATATCTCGCATAACGATCAAACTCCGGTCTGCTAAACCAAAGCATCAGATACTCTGGTAAAAGCTTCTTTTCATCTACAACTTCGAAGACTGTATAAGCACTTGAAACGATACATTCATCTTCCTTCAACAGTGCAATGGATATTTTATCGCCATTTCGTGATGTGACAGCTCCATATGCAAATTGACCACGCCTAACAATCTTGTAGCTACTAAAATCTGTACCGACTGTATTTGCTATAGACTCAATAAAAGTCTTTGTTATGCTTACGCCTAACAATCGATTCACAGCCAAAGCTTTATTTCTTATGTCAACCTGTCTGATGTAATTGCCAAGGAGCTCATAATTCGATTTCATATCCCAACTCCTTAAACACATCAAGCAACTGTTTTTTCGATTCTTCTTCTTGCTTGAGAAGATCAGTTAATTCACTCTGAAGTGATGCCATCTTAGATTCGTAATCAACATTCTCGTCTCTGTTTACAAACTCTATGTATCTACTTGGAACCAGAGTGAAATCTTTTTCTTTGACCTCATCATAAGAAGCGCTATAGCAGAACTCAGGTACATTTTCGTATGTTGTCTCATAGCCTTCCTGTTGCCAAGCATGGAAAACTCCAGTAACCTTAGCACGATCTTCTTCGGTCAGTTCAACGTATTTCTTTTCGAAAGGAGATCCCATTTGACGGAGATCCATAAAGAGTATTTCGCGTTCTCTGTTACGATACTTTTTAACGACGCCATTCTGTTCAACAGTACGAGCCTTCTTATTCTTGTTAAGCACCCAAAGTGTAACGGAGATGTCAGTAGTATAGAAAAGATTTCGGGGAAGGATGATAATTCCTTCCACTAAATTGTTTTCTATAAGTCTTCTTCGAATTGCAAGCTCAGTTCCACTATCAGACAGAGCACCATTAGCAAGAAGGAAGCCTGCCATGCCATTCTGAGATAACTTAGAAACGATATTAAGTATCCATCCGTAATTTGCATTACTTGTCGGGGGAACATCATATCCATCCCAGCGAGGATCTTTCAAAAGATCATTTTCTGCACGCCAATCCTTCTGATTAAACGGAGGGTTAGCCATGATGTAGTCAGCCTTAAGATCTTTATGCTGATCATTTGCAAAAGTATCAGCTGCTTTCTCACCGAGGTTTGCAGATATTCCTCTAATAGCGAGATTCATCTTTGCAAGCTTATATGTTGTGTTGATGTTCTCTTGACCATAGACGGATACATTTTTCTTATTACCGGAATGAGCTTCCACGAATTTAATCGACTGTACGAACATACCACCTGAGCCACAACAAGGATCATAAAGTATGCCTGAATACGGTTCAAGAAGCTCAGCAATAAGATTGACGATACACTTCGGTGTGTAGAACTCTCCCTTACCTTTGCCTTCCTTCAAAGCAAATTTGCTTAAGAAGTATTCATACACACGACCTATGATGTCCTGTTCCTTATCGCTTGTCATTTCTATGCCGTCAATAACATCAAGCAACGATGCAAGCTTCGACGGATCGAGGTTGAGTCTTGAATAGTAATTGTCAGGAAGAGCTCCCTTAAGCTGTTCATTGTTTTTCTCGATAGTATGCAAAGCTGTATCAATCAAAAGAGCTATATCATTTTGCTTAGCATGCTCCATGATATACGACCATCTTGTTTCCGGAGTCAGGAAGAAGACGTTGTCCTGCGTATAGAAGGCTTTCATATCAACAAACTTTTCTCGACCTTCAGCGATGATCTTCTTGCGTTGTTCTTCAAATCTATCACTTGCATACTTGAGGAAGATAAGACTAAGAACAACATGTTTATACTCTGCTGGCTCAACCGAACCGCGTAGTTTGTCGGCAGATTTCCATAATGCTTCTTCCATTGAAGCTAATTTTTTATTTGAGTCATTCTTAGCCATAGTGCTTCACCTTGTTTTTTCTTCATTTTACTCGCCGTGCATGTCCATTAATGGGACACCAACAGCCCCTTACCGTGAAAATAGATAATTCCACGAGCCAAGAAGTTGTCAAAATGCACAAGCGGACTATTAATAATTATAATATAGGTTGTCGATTTTGTAATGTCCGCTTTCAGCATACATGGCTCTTTTTTCGGTTTATTCAAATTTCAACGAACGGATTTTCACTAGTTTTTCGAAAAATGCCTCCGTTTTGTCCCCTCTTTATAAGTAGGAGGCACTTTCTCACTAGCTTGAGAGCAAGATACGCCATGAGGTTCAATAACTCATTTCTGAGTATTTCACCACTGGCATCTTGCAGGGGATTCCGCTCCCCAGACCCTCGTCCAAACTTGTAACACTGTTACAAAGCTCGCACCTGCGGTACTCACAGCTACTGATAGTCTCCGAATATCAGAGAGGAGGGCAAAGCCCATGACAAGACCCAAGAAGACAATTCCCCCGGCGAAGGAATGTCAGATCACCATCAGAATGACTCAGGACCTGTATGACGTCATAACCAAGGATGCCAAAGATGCCAAAATGCCAAGAACCGAGTACATTCGCCATGTTCTTTCCGGAAGGACTCCCTCGGTCAAGTACGAGATTGTTTACAACAATCCGGAGATCCTGAAGATATTCCGTAATCTCGGAAACATCGCCGGAAACTTGAATCAGATAGCAAGGCATCTGAACCAAGGCGACGCTTTCACTCGGGAGCTTAAGCAAGAAGTATCGGGCTGTATCGCCCAGATACTTCACATCAGAGATCAAGTAAAAGAAATGGTAGGTGAGTATCGTGGCAACGGTGAAACACATTCCGAT
>Ga0129306_1003195_pt1 | contig 12710 bp, 12 predicted proteins | sample P827metagenome_FD_94438 | JGI IMG/M metagenome (GOLD analysis project Ga0129306, IMG submission 94438) | Capybara group fecal microbial communities from Wisconsin, USA - P827 metagenome | ecosystem: Host-associated > Mammals > Digestive system > Large intestine > Fecal | place: USA: Wisconsin...
ATTTTATTTATAACTATTGACAAAGATATAAAGTGATTAATTATTATAAAAAGTTAATAACGAATTTGAAAAAATATTTCTATTTAAAAATTATTTAAGTGATAAAATGAAAGCATTAGTTTTACTTGGATGTCCTGAAGCTCCTTCACAAACTCCTATTGGATTGTATGCTTCATACAAATTAGGCCAAATGGGCTATGATGTAACAGTATCAAGCAATCCTGCAGCAGGAAAGATATTGGATATTTCAGATCCTGAAGGGGTTTACGTTAAAAAGAGAGTTGATATTGAAAAATGTTTGGATGAGATTGAGGAAGGAGATTATGACTTATTGGTAGGTTGCGTTCACAAGGATGCAGCAGCTACTTTCTTCATAACCTATTATCATATCTTGAAATGCAAGGCATTGGCGCTTGTATTCTCAAGGGATGCAGAAGAAGTGGCTGAATTTGCAGATATGGTTGAATCCTCTACCGATGCGGATATAATTGCTGTAAGGGCTTTCCATAATCCAAATCCAATTAAGGTTAAATTTGACAAATATTTAAAAACTTTAGAAGAATAATTATTATTTCAATAAAATTTATCAATTATTATTTAATGATGGTGATTAGATGTCTTTCTGTTTAGAAACATATTTGCAACAAAATGATGATTATGAAATACTTGTACAACGTTCTGGAGTTAAACAATGTTACAAACTTATTGAAGAAAACTCCAAAGAGCTTATTCATGTAAACCCTGGTGATAAGGTATTGGGAGCAAGATTGATTGGACTTCCACCTATACCTGTGGGAATCAATGAAGATGAAGGTGCCATATTGATTACTTATACCAAGCCTTGCCACGGAACTGCAGCTATTAAGATTCCAATTAGCCCAGAAGAGATTGAAAGCGTTAGGGCAATGGATATTGGCACTGATTAGATAGTAAATGAAAACATAAATTTTGGTGATTATTTGATTACAACTGTTGTAGGTAGTTTTGGGATTGATTTGAAGGAACCTGAAACTCTTGGTGAAAAGATAAAGTCTTCAATCGGATTGTATGATCCTTATAAGATAGCTATTGAAGAGGCAGTCAAATTGCAATTGGACTGTGGAATAGACATTATTGGGGATGGTCAGCCAAGAGGGGATATGGTAGGTTCCTTTGTAAAGCATATTCCAGGATTCTCATATGAAATAAATTCTTCAGTTATTGTATCCAAGATAAGGGCCCCTCAAGTTGATATAATGATCAAGGACTTGAAATTTGCTCTAAATGTCCTTAAAAAAGAGATTAAGGATAGGAACATGAGTGAGGATGAGGCAAGCAAAAAGGGAGTCAAGCTTATGTTGACAGGACCTTCCACTATTGTCCACTCTTCAAGATTAGAATCATTTTACAAGGAGAGAAATCCAGCTATCATTGACTGTGCTCATGCATTAAGACGTGAAGTGGAGTCAGCAGAGAAGGCTGGAGCAAAATATGTTCAAATCGATGAGCCATTCTTATCTACTGGTATGGTTGACTTGAAGGTTGCAAAAGAAGCGATAGGAATCCTTACCGATGGCATTGAAATGCCTATGGGGATGCATGTCTGCGGTAATCTTGATGGATGCTTTAAGGAAATAGCAAAGTTCCCTATTGATATATTGGATTGTGAATTTGCTGGAAACAATGTTAATATAGGTGTTCTTGAAGCAAATGCTGATTTGCTTAAGGGCAAGAAATTAGGATTCGGTTGTGTCGATTCAGCTGTAAACGCAGTTGATGACAAGGAAGAAGTCAAAGCTTTGGTTTTAAGGGGAATTGCAGCAGTAGGCAAGGAAAATATGCTCCTTGATCCTGATTGTGGCCTTAGAAAAGTGGATATTCCAATTGCAAAAGAAAAGCTAAGGATACTCGCTGATTTGGCTAAAGAGTTTAACTAAAAAATTTACTTTTTTTTTCATTTGATTTAAAATCAGATATGAACTCAATCATAATCTGATTTTTTTATTCAAATATTTAATTACAATGCAAAATTAACTTAAAATGAAATATTTAATTGTAATGTAATATTTAATTGCAATGCAAAATTAACTTAAAATGAAATATTTATTTGTAATGTAATATTTAATTGCAATAAAATCTTTAATTACAATATCAATTCTTTTCCTTTTTCGAAAGCGGCTTTTCTTTCTTTTGGGAAAATCTTTTCATGTCTTTCGTATCTTTCTTCAGCATTGAAGAACCATGGCCAATCTGTTTTGCTGTAATCCTTAAGCTGAAGTGTTTCTCCAGATACAAAGACTTCAGTTGGTCCTACGAAGCTGTTGAATACATTCTGGTAGTTTTGAAGCAAATCTTTATACATGGTATCCGGTGCATTGCTTGTCATAATTAGCAATGTTGGAATGGGATTTTCATTGCAGCATGGAGTCTCTGTATTGTATGTCAAGTTTTGAAATACCAATCTTTCATAAAGTGCTCTAAATGATGCTGTAAGTTCACCTAAGTAGTTTGGTGATCCTATAATCAATCCATCAGCTTCACGAATTGCATCCAATACCTCTGTCAAACCGTCTTTGCGTATGCAATTTCCTTTATATTTATTTTTTTTACATCCAAAGCATGAAATGCATCCTGTGTATTTTTCCAAACGGAACAAGTTGAATTTCTGCACTTCTGCGCCTGCAGATTCCGCTCCCTTTATCGCTTCATCAATTAAAGTGTCAGTATTCCATCCTTTTCTAGGTCCTGCATTGACTGCTATTATTTTTTTAGCCATTTTATCTCCTTTTAAGATTTGTAAAAAAATCATCATATATTGAAAAAAGTTCATTATATGAATTAATTTTTATATTTATTTAATTTAACTATTATTGTTATTTATAATTGTTTTTTCTTATCATTCTTTTAATTTTTAATTTTTGTGATATATTGTTTATAATAACCATTTTGTATTTGAATAAATTTATAAAATTTTAAATAGTTAGTTAATTAAAATTATTATTATAATATTTTATTCATTATCAATAAGTAAATTCAATTTAAATCAATAATTTTAAATCAATTTAATTATTTTTATTTGAATAAACTAATTATAAATTAAAATATGTTTTAATTGAGGTTAAACTATGGTTAGTGTCAATTTAGAAGCTAAAAAAACTGTAGATGTAATGATTGAAAAAGCTGACGACCTTAACATTGCTGTTTCCAAATTAGGAAACGGAGCAACCGTTATTGACTGCGGTGTAAATGTCGCTGGTAGTTTTAAAGCAGGTGAATTATATACTAAAGTATGTCTTGGAGGATTGGCTGATGTAGGTATTTCCATTCCTGGAGACTTATCTGAAAAATTCGCATTACCTTCTGTAAAAATAAAAACCGATTTCCCAGCTATTTCCACTTTAGGTGCACAAAAAGCAGGTTGGTCTGTTTCTGTAGGTGAATTCTTTGCATTAGGTTCCGGTCCAGCAAGAGCATTATCCTTAAAACCAGCTGAAACCTATGAAGAAATTGATTACAAAGATGAAGCTGATCTCGCAATCTTAACTTTAGAAGCTGATGTATTGCCTGGTGAAGACGTAGCTCAATACATTGCAGATGAATGTGGTGTAGATGTAGAAAACGTATTCTTGCTTGTAGCTCCTACCGCTTCCTTAGTTGGATCTATCCAAATTGCAGGAAGAGTAGTTGAAAACGGTACCTACAAGATGTTGGAATTCTTAAAATTTGACGTTAAGAAAGTTGTACATGCAGCAGGTATTGCACCAATCGCTCCTATCGACCCAGATGGATTAAAAGCTATGGGTAAAACCAATGATGCAGTTTTATTCGGTGGAAGAACCTACTACTATGTCAAATCTGAAGAAGGAGATGACATTGCAGCAGTTGCAGCACAATTACCATCCTCCGCAGCTGACGGATACGGTAAACCATTCTTTGACGTATTTAAAGATGCAGGATTTGACTTCTACCAAATCGACAAAGGAATGTTTGCACCAGCTGAAGTTGTAATCAACGATTTAACCACTGGTAAATTATACAAAGAAGGATTCGTTAACGCTGAGTTACTTAAAAAATCCTTTGGCATTGAATAAATTTAGTATTTATTCTTAGTATTATATATTTGAATAGCTATTTTTAGCTATTTGCTTTTTCTTTTTTTACTTTTTTACTTAATTTTCTACTTTTTCTTGTTTTTGTTTTTCATTTGATTCTATTTTTTATCAATAATTTCCTTATTTTATTTCAATATTTATAGTATTACTATTTTGTCTATTTTTACTTATTTTGTAATACTAAGAAGTAATACTTTTTAAAATTTAAAATTATTACTTAATATTTAAAAAAAACTGATTTTAGTAATAATTATTATTTTATTGCCAAAAATAAGCAATTTAATATTACTTTTTTTAGAAATATTTTTATATATTAAATCATAATTATTAAATATAAAGTATTAATATAATATTTTTTTCATAATAAGTATTACTTTTGATTTTTTATTTTTTTTAATTTAGTTATGAGTTAATTAATTTTTTTAAAATGATTAAAGTGATCAAATGAATTTTACCATAAAGCAATTGGCTGACGATTGTGACACAAAGATTAAGGTTAGAAATTTCCTGTTTTCTCAAATAAGGTCGGAATATGGATATGGTTATATTCCATCTTGGCATAGGGATATAATAGACTTGAACAAGTATTATATAGATTGTAAGAAAAACAGGCTGTTTTATGTTGAAGATAATAATGGCAGAATCATTGCAACCATTGCAGTTAGGCAGTATGATAAGAATTTTATGGAATTTCAGGACTTATACTCTAAGGAATCTACAGCAAGCATTTGGAGATTGTTTGTAGATAAGTATTATAGGCGTTGTGGATTGGCTACACAGTTGTATAATGCTGTTGAAAAGTTCTGTTGTGAAAATGACTTCAATGAGATTTATTTGCATACTCATAAGAATCTCGAAGCAGGGTTTAGCTTTTGGAAAAAGGTTGGATTCATTGTAACTTGGGATACTAATAATGAGCTTCAGACAGTCCATATGGTAAAAAATTTATCAAGTAAATAATATTAATAAAATTAATTTTAATAAAATTAACTTAAACTTTATATTATTTTAAATATAAAATAATAATTAAATTAAAATTTATATTATTTAATATGAATTTAAGGATTAAACTTGAAATTAAGGATTAAACTTGAAAATGAAAATTTATTGTCGTAAGTTTTTATTTTTAAAGATTTGGTGTGATAAAATGAGTTGTTATAAATATTGGGGAACAATTGAAGAGATTGCAAATAAGCTTTCAAGTTATGGGGACTTAGACAACGAGGGGCTTTCTGCTTTAGATGGCACAGACATTGAGGAGATTACAAAAATATTGGATGATATTGAAGTCATTGCACATGACAAAGAAATAGACTTTGACTCTGCTAAGCATATTCTTGATGATGAGAAAATGAATAAGGCATTGCAGTTGATTCGTAAGTTCTATGTTTATATAGGTGCAAGGCTTGAGAGAGAAAATGCATTGAAGATATTGGAATCTGATGATCCTAAAGCTGTTTTGGATTCATTCCATTTCTATGATAGATATATTGGCCTTATTGAAAATGAAAGGCAATTGGCTAAATTCAATGAAAATAAGACTTTTGTATTTTTAGGTAGCGGTCCTTTGCCTTTAACATTAATAATGTTTAATATGGTAACAGGCTGCAAGTGCATAGGTATAGAGCAGTTTGAGGAAGTTGCTGAGTTATCAAGAAAAGTCTTAAAACGTTTAGGTCTTGATGATGGCATTGAGATTATTACTGGTGATGAAAAAACCATTGCCGATTTAGATTATGATATCTTGATGATTGCAGCCTTTGCTGAACCTAAGGACAGGGTATTTGCAAATGTTTGGGATGTTGTTGATGAGAAGACTCCTGTACTTTACAGAACTTATACTGGTATGAGAGCTATTCTTTACTCTCCAGTAACTGAAAAGGATACAAGAGGATTCCATCAGGAAGTAATGTTGCTTCCAAGAGGTAAGACAAACAACACTTCTGTTTTAATTAGGAAAATTGTTTAATCTGAGTAAATTTTGTTTACTCTTATCTTTTTTTAATTTTTTTATTTTATTATAACTTTTTTTAAAATATTTCATTGTTTTTTACTAATTATTTATATTTTTTTTAAATATTTTCTAAAAGTAATATTTTTTACCCACAAAATAACAAAAAAGTAATACTATTTTTATATTTTTTTAAAATTTTTTCTAAAAGTAATACTTTTCATACTAAAATATACAAAAAAGTAATAACATTTATATAATTCTTGACATAGATTAATAATTAGTAATACTAAACATACAAAAAAGTAGAAAAAAGTAATACTTTTTAATTTACAATAAAATTTTAATGAAATTATTATAAAAGAAGGTGTCTATATTGATTGATGAAATAACTGATTTCTTATTTGGTTTGAAAATGACCATTATTTCAGCTATATTTCTCGTAATCGCTGTTATTTTCATGATACTTGGAATTGACACTCCAATTTACCTAAACCCTGCGTGGGGTGCGGTAATAATAAGTGGTATTCCAATGTTATTATTGGCTTTAACCAGATTAATCCGTGAAAAGTGGATTTCATCTGCACTTCTTATTGCAATAGCTATGGTAGCATCATTGCTTATTGGAGAGATATTTGCAGCAGGTGAAGTGGCATGGATTATGGCTTTAGGTGCTCTTTTGGAAGACTGGACAGTTGAAAGAGCTAAAAAAGGTTTAAGAAATCTTATTAATTTAACTCCACAAACTGGTAGAAGAATTGTGGATGGCAAGGAAGAAATGATTTCTGTAGATGAGATTAAAATCGGAGATACATTGAGAATTCTTCCTGGTGAAAGCGTACCTGTTGATGGTGAAATTATAAACGGTACTTCTTCTCTTGATCAATCCATCATGACTGGTGAATCATTGCCGATTGATAAGGATGTAGGGGATGAGGTATTCTGCGGTACCATGAATATGTATGGTGCGATTGACATCAAGGCGACCAGTTTAGGGGAAAACTCCTCACTTCAAAAGTTGATTGATCTTGTAAAGGCAGCTGATGAAAAGCAAGCTCCAACTCAAAGGATTGCTGACAAATGGGCAACATGGCTTGTTCCTGTTGCATTGATAATCGCAATTGCAGCTTGGCTCATTACAGGAAACATTGAAAGGGGAGTAACAGTTCTCGTAGTGTTCTGTCCATGTGCATTGATACTTGCTACACCAACTGCAATTATGGCAGCTATTGGTCAGGCAACAAAATATGGTGTGCTCATTAAATCTGGTGAAGCTTTAGAGACATTAGGTGGATTGAATACCTTAGTGTTCGATAAGACAGGTACTTTAACTTACGGTAATTTAGCAGTTTCAGATATTATTTCCTTGAAAGATGATTTGGATGAAATGGATGTTTTGAACATAGTTGCCTCTTGTGAGAAATTAAGTGAGCATCCATTGGCTAAAGCTGTTGTAGACAAAGCAAAAGAAGTTGAAATTGATATTGAAGAACCACAAGACTTTAAGATGTTCCCTGGAAAAGGGGTAAGTTGTAAGAACTCTTATGGTCAAGTATATGCAGGAAACTCCAAATTTTTATCAGAAAATAATATTGATTTTAATGTTGATAGTGAACTAAACCAGTTAAAACATGAAGGTAAAGCTTCAATTATCGTTGCTTTGAATGATAGCGTAGTTGGTTTGATCGGATTGTCTGATGTGATACGTGAAGATTCCAAAAACATGATTGAGAACTTGCATGATTTGGGAACTGAAACAATATTGCTTACAGGAGATAATACAGAAACTGCTAATTATTTTGCTTCTCAAGTTGGAATTGGAAAGGTATATGGAAACTTGCTTCCTCAAGAAAAGCTTGATTGGATTGAAAAGCTCAAAAGTGAAGGCAAGAAAGTCTGTATGATAGGTGATGGTGTAAATGATGCACCTGCACTTAAGACAGCCGATGTAAGTGTAGCAATGGGATCCGTTGGAAGTGATGTTGCTATTGAGGCAGCGGACATTGCACTCTTAGGTGATGACATCGGCAAGATTCCATATCTTAAAAAGCTTTCAAATTCAACCTTGTTTACAATCAAGGCAAACATTATTATTTCCATGACAATCAATGCAGTGGCTATTGTATGTTCTGTTTTAGGATTATTGAATCCAGTTACAGGGGCTATTGTTCACAATGCAGGATCCTGTCTTGTAGTGCTTAATGCAGCATTGCTGTATGACAGGAAATTTGATGATTCAATTAAGAAAATCGATACTGAAAATGTAGAGCATTCACATTATCACTTCCACAATGATGGAGAGCACTCACATTCTCATGACGGCATTAAGATAATTGATGAAATCGAAACAGAAAGTGGAATTAAGCATATGCATGCTCACAAGCATGCTTTAAGCAGACAAAGTTGTGAAGCTTATCACAACTAGTCTTTTCTTTTTTTAAATAATCTTTTTCATTTCTTTTTATTTTATTTTAATTTTATTTTATTCACCTTTTAATTTTATTTTTATTTAATTTAGTTCTATTTTTTTATTTTCCCTCTATTTTTTATTCCATTATTTTACAATCTTATTTTTCATTTAATTGATTTATAAAAATTTATTAACATTAAAGTTTATACTAACTATAACAATGTTTTAAATAATTCGAATTATTCAAAATTTGATTTAAATTAGTTGTGAGGGATTATTATGGAATTGGATTCAAATGAAGTAGTAAAGAAAATCGAAGAATACAGAAAGGATTACAGCTGTTCACAAGCAACTCTTATGGGAATTTGTGATGTTGCAGGTATGCCTACTGAAGAATTGGCTCTTCTTGCAAAAGGATTCTCTGGAGGAATTGGTGGAACATTCTCTGAAGGGACCTGTGGTGCTGTAACTGGGGCTGTAATGGCTTTAGGTCTTTTAGGTGCAGATGAAAAGCAAATAATTTCCGCTTCCAAAAAGTTATTCAATGAATTCAAGGACAAGTATGAATCTGTAACTTGTGGATACATCTCAAAAGATGGGGATGACAAATCTCCATGTGTTGAAGTATGCTTATTTGCAGGTGAAAAGGTCTGTGAATACTTAAAGGAATAATTTTTTTCGTATTATTCAATTTTATTTTTTTTATTAATGTTAATTTATTTTCTATATTTCATTACTATTTTATGATTTTTTATCTTATTTTTTCCATTTTCTTCAATTATTTTTATATTTAACCTAGTTTTGTATTACTTTTTTTACTTTTAAGCATTTTTATTAATACTTTTTTATTACTTTTTCACTAATTTTTTATAATAAAGTAATACTTTTTTAGAACAATGTATTACATTTATATACTTTAAAATCATAATTATAACTGTAATATCTTTTTTATAATTAGTATTACTTTTTTAGAATTTTGTTTAAAATAGTAATACTGGAGGATGTTATTTTTTTAAGTAATTTAACGAGGAAATTATATGGATAGAAAGATTTTAGTAGGCTCTGTAATTGTATTAATAGCAATTATCAGCGTAGGTTCTGCTTCTGCAGGGTGGTTTGACTTTTTAACAGGAGGGTCTGAACATGCTCCTGATGAGTTAATCACTTGTGTAGCAGCACACGGTGAAGAACCGGAGTTCGGTTTTGACCCAATGCATGGTTGGGGATACCATGATTCCGGAACAGACCCATTAATTCAAAGTACAATTCTGAAAAGGAATGCTGACAACGAATTTGTAAATGACTTGGCAACAGATTATGAAATATCTGATGATTTGAAAACATATACTGTAACCATTCGTGATGATGTAAAATTCACAGATGGTTCCAAATTAACCGCTAAAGACGTAGCTTTCTCCTATAACACTGCTAAAGAGTTTGGAGAAGGTGCAGACTTAACCCATATGGAAGAAGCTAAAGCAGATGGAGATAAAGTAGTATTTACTCTTGATCAACCGGATTCCACATTCATCAACAAATTGACTGATGTAGGTATCGTTCCTGAAGCTACTTATGACAATGCAACATACGGTCAAAACCCAATCGGTTCCGGACCTTATAAATTAGCTCAATGGGATAAAGGTCAACAATTCATCTTAGAGAAAAACCCTGACTACTATGGTGAAGAACCTTACTTCAACAAAATTACCAACCTCTTCCTTGACCCTGATGCAGCATTTGCAGCAGTTAAAAATGGAGATGTTGACATTGCTGAAGTAGCAGTAGCATATGCTGATGAAGATATTGAAGGTTATCATATGGAATACTTCGATTCCATTGATGTACGTGGTGTTTCCTTACCAACCACAATGGATGAAGGAGAAACAAGTGAAGATGGCATTGCAATCGGTAACAATGTAACTGGAGACCCTGCTGTCAGACAAGCTTTAGCTATTGGTATTGACAGAGAAGAGTTAATAGATGGTGCATTAAACGGATATGGTAATGTATCCTACACTGGTGTGGCTGACCAATTACCATGGGCATTTGATGCTGGATACAAAGACGGTCAAGTAGATCAAGCAAAAACCATTCTTGAACAAGCAGGATGGAAAGACACTGATGGTGACGGTATCAGAGAAAAAGACCGTCAAAAAGCTGAATTCACTGTATACTATAAAGCATCCGCAGTTGAAAGACAAGCAATTGCAGTAACTTTAGCAGAGCAAGCAAAAGAATTAGGTATTGAAATCACTCCTAAAGGTGCAAGCTGGGACGAAATTGATCCAGACAAATACAGCCAAGCAGTAGTATGGGGATTCGGTTCAGCAGATCCATACTCAATTGAGCATCAATATGGTTCAGATGTAGCTTGTGTAGGTTACGACAACCCAGGTAATCTTAAAGATGCTGCTGTAGATGCATTAATCGATCAAGCAATGGCTCAACCTGCCGATGCTTCCTACAGTACTTGGAGACAAGCTGCAAAACAAGCTACCTCCCACAATTCATTCTTATGGATTGGTACTATGGACTACACTTACTTCGTAAGTGATGATTTAGACATTTCCAACAGCACTCACCTTATCTACCCACACGGTGGAGACATTTGGGGTAACATCTACGACTGGAAACGTCTTGACACAAATGAAACTGCATAAATTGTCTTAAAATTTAATGCAAGTGAAATTGTAAAATAAAAAATTATTAAAATACAAAATGGTTTATTTTCTAATAAATCATTTTTTAATAATTTTTTCATATTCCAATTATTTTTAGAATCATTTAAAGAATTTTTTAAGATTTTTGAGTAATTTTTTAAAAGATTCTTTAAATAATTTTTTAATTATTTTATCAAGGATTTTTTTTATTATTCATTAAAAGATTCTTCAAATAATTTTTTAATTATTTATCACGCATTTTTTATAATTATTAAGTATTTTCATACTTATTTTTTTAATAGATTATATGGGTTGATTGAAATTAATAGTAAAAATTTAGCTAAATTTTTAGGATTGAAATTAGTGAGACTAATAATTCTATTAGTCGTTATTGCTGCTATCAGTTTTATAATGATACAAATGTCCCCTATTGACCCTGTTAGAGCTTATCTTGGTCAGCGAATTGTATCTCAAGAGCAATTGGCCATTATGGGTGAATATTGGGGAACTAATTTATCTTTAGGCGAAAGAGTAATGGGTTGGCTTTCAACTTTAGCTACTGGAAGCATGGGCTTTTCATTGATTTATCGAGTTCCTGTGACAGAAGTAATTGTACAGAAATTTACAGCTTCATTAACTCTTATGGCAACTTCATGGGTAATCTCTGGAATATTTGGTTTCGGATTAGGTGTCCTTGCTGGTGCTAAAGAAGGTACTTGGATTGATAAGGCGATTAAAACCTACAGTTATATATTGCAATCTTCACCTACCTTTTGGATAGGATTGGTGCTGTTGATGCTATTTTCAGTTTACTTGGGTTGGTTCCCAATAGGGCTTTCTGTACCTATTGGCCAATTGTCTGATACAGTAACCTTCTGGCAATGGTTATACAGGTTGATATTGCCTGCAGTGACTTTAAGTATTGTGGGAATAGCTTCCTTAACAATGTTCACAAGAGACAAGCTTATTCAAGTAAAAAAAAGTGATTATTTCTTGTTTGCACAAGCAAGAGGTGAAAGCTTTTGGGGAATAATCAAAAATCACGGAATAAGAAATATTTTGCTTCCAGCTATTTCCATCCAATTCTTGTCATTTAATGAATTATTTGGTGGAACCATTCTTGTGGAACAAGTATTTGCATATCCTGGAATCGGACAGGCAACTGTGGCTGCTGGTTTAAGGTCAGATGTTCCATTATTGCTTGGTATTGTGATTATCAGTGCAATCTTTGTATTTACTGGAAACCTTATTGCAGATATAATTTATAAATATGTTGATCCAAGATTAAGGGGTGATGATGATGACTGAGATACCATGGTACAATAAAGGATTATTCAGTTCATTGAACTTAAGGCAAAAAACACTTTTGACCATTGGTCTTACTGGGTTGATTTTATTGGTTATTTTCATTTGCGGATGGATGACTAATGCCAATTTACCAACAGACTTTTCCATAAAAATGCAAGCTCCTTCATTGGTTCATCCATTTGGTACTGATTGGATGGGAAGGGACATGTTTACCCGTACAATAAAAGGTTTAAGCTTAAGTATTGTCATTGGTATCGGTGCATCAGTAATTTCCAGCATAATAGCCACTA
>Ga0129306_1003196_pt1 | contig 12707 bp, 12 predicted proteins | sample P827metagenome_FD_94438 | JGI IMG/M metagenome (GOLD analysis project Ga0129306, IMG submission 94438) | Capybara group fecal microbial communities from Wisconsin, USA - P827 metagenome | ecosystem: Host-associated > Mammals > Digestive system > Large intestine > Fecal | place: USA: Wisconsin...
GGAAATACAAACGATATTATGACAGAGGATATATAATCGGATTACGGAGATACTTGCTCAAGATTGCAAGATCCTTCTGGTTTACGGTGTTATCCCCGTTGATATCCGCTGCGAGAAGAGCCAATTCGCTCAACGGATTTGCGGTGGGATTTCTCATGTACTTGCTCAGCATGGCGAGGTCCTTCTGGTTAATCTTGCCGTCATTGTTGAGGTCTCCAATCTTTACGTCTGTCAGCTTCGGAATCGTTTCCGTTTTGGTTGTTCCACAAACTTTACAGGTATATGTCTTAATGCCTGCTTCCTTTATGGTTGGCTGCTTTATAATGACACCTTCATCCCAAGTATGTCCTAACGCAGAGATGATCTTGGTTTCTCTACTCAGCTCCGTCTTGCAGACAGAGCAGTAAACCACTTCATCGTAACTGCCATCTTTGGTGCAAGTCGTTTCAACACTGTTTTCGGTTACCGCCGAGTCAGGATAATGACCCTTCGCGGGAATCTCTTCCTGTGCAACGAGGATCTCACCGCATACGGAGCACTTTGTACCGTCTGTCAGGCCATTCTCCGTACAGGTAGCAGGCTTGCCTTCGACCTTCTCTTCTGTATGCGGGAGCTCCTCGATAGTTTTTTGTGCTATTAGCACTTCGCCGCAAATAGCACAATGCTTTCCTTCGGTTAATCCTGTTTCCGTACAGGTTGGAGATATAGCTGGGTCGCCGACCTCCTCATGTGCGTCTATACACGATAAATGGCCGCATACCTTACAGCGTCGAACTAACCCTTCTCCGTGTTCAGAAGTAGCTTCTATTGTGATTATCTCATCTTCCCAGTCGTGTTCCACTGTTACCTTGCAGATTGCGGACAATCCATTATCTGTTGTAACTGTAATATCAACATTACCTGCATTTTTCCCAAACACCCTGCTACCAGTGTAAGCCCCTGTCGATGCTGCTATCGCAATATCCCTGTTTTCGGAAGACGTCCAGAATCTTGTGTATGAATCTTGTGGAGTTATTTGAATTGGAATATTCCATGACTCCCCCTCTTTCAAATGATAGGTTTCAGGTATTTCGATAGTTTCCGGTTCGGGTGATGCTATTACAGTTAAAACAAAAGAGGCTTCTAATCCATTAGCAGTCCAGACGGTTATTATTGTAGAGCCTTCGTTAACTCCATGGACTCCAACTGAAGAAGTCCATCCTCCTGTGAATGTTGTGGCTATGGAAACATCATCGGATACAATTTTCTCGAATTGAATAATCGCTTCTTCAGGATCCCGATACACTGTTATGTAGCGAGATTCACCTTGATGAATCTCAAGATCGTCAATACTTATGTGGATAGGATCAGGCGAATCTATAACATTAACAACACATTTAGCAATAAGCCCATTATCAGTTATTATTGTGATTGTGGCTCTCCCTTCATTTACAGCAAGAATATTAAATGTATAGCCAATTCCTGACGAGACCACATGCACAACCGATTCATCTGAAGAGAAAAATGAAAACTGCGTTACTGCATTAGCTGGCGTTAAGACAGGAGTAATTGTCATAACGTCATTTTTGAGAATCTCCACATAATCAACTACTGAAACTGCAACAGGTTCTTGAAGTTCTATGAGGTCATTACCCTCTGAATCATATAAGGTGATTGAATCACCTGCTTCTACTATCAGTGACATGGAGGTTATCATCACACAGATAAGAAACAGTATCAACAATGCTCCTGTGCATGGTCTTCTCATGGATTGTCTCCTTTATTTTCCCTCGGTACGCAGCGCTTGAACGGTCTTTCCTTCTGAAGAGTAAGATCACTCAACAACATATGTTTCTGAGGGAGCAGTAAACCTAATCAAATTATACCCGGTTTGTGTTAGATTGTCAAGAGGGTTATGGCCTTTTCTACGCTAAACTGATTTATGACAACGGCGTCTGCTGGTATCGCAGGATCGAAGAGAGCCTCCGGGCGTCAGGATCGGACGTTACCATGTACTTCAACAACAACGAGAATAGCGACTATGAATACAGCGGAGGATCATATTTCGTCAGCGGCGAATTCCGTCACATCCGCTGAAAAAGGGAAAGCGTGGAACTATATGACAGTTGAAATAATCAAAAATTACCTGCAAGTTGCTCCTTGCGGCGAGGTTTTACCTTACAAACAGAAAGTTTGTTGCAGAGTTTTTGCAAATTGTGTCAGGGGCATTCCAATAGACATGGCTTGCCGACCATCGGAACAGCCACAATAAGACAAAACGCTTCGCCATACTCAGCAAAGCGTCTGTCTGTGCGCGGGATTCTCCCTTAACTTTTGGTAAATTTTTGGTACGGATGATTTCTCCATCCGTGAACCCGTTGTCCTGTAAGGCTTTTGGCGATACTCTTGTCATTCGATGTGAAAAAGTCAAGGGAAAAGCGTGAAAAACACGTGAGGATTTTCTGATTCTTGCGGGTTCGTCTTCCGTCACGGGCACGATCCGGCGCTGCCCGGCATGGGGCAAAAAATTTCCGAAACCCTCTTGACAAACTCCCCCGCGCATGCTATAATATCACCGTTCGCAAGCGGTACGCCGCGGCGGCACAAACACACGCGGGTGTGGCGGAATTGGCAGACGCGCAAGATTCAGGTTCTTGTGGGGGCAACTTCGTGAAGGTTCAAGTCCTTTCACCCGCAGAGCGAGAGTCCGGGCCCTCATGGGTTCGGATTTCTTCTTTCCCGCACTCCGAGAGAAAGGCGGCACGGCATGGAAGCGTTTTACGGCATTCTCGAAACCGGCTTTGACTGGCTCATTTCCTACGCCATCCTCCTCATCGAGTTCATCGGCGTCGCCGTCCTCATGGTCTCCGTCATCCGCGGCGTGATCGGGATCTTCGCGCACAAGCGGCACGTCCGGCTCGAACTCGCGGAGGGGATCGCGCTCTCGCTGGAATTCAAGATGGGCGGGGAGCTGCTCCGCACCGTCTCCGTCCGCGACTGGAACGAGCTCTTGATCCTCGGCGCCGTCATCCTCCTCCGCGCGGCGCTCACCTTCCTCATTCACTGGGAGATCGGGCTCGAGACACGCAAGACCGAAGGACCCGCAGAAGATCCGGGGAAGCGGTGATCCGGCGGGTGAGCGGGCCGGGAAAGAGGCCGGAAAAAACTTTTGATCCGGTCTTGACAATCCTGCCGGCGCGTGGTATAATAAATCCACCGTGCGGATGTAGTTTAGTGGTAAAACGCCAGCTTCCCAAGCTTGAGTTAGGGGTTCGATTCCCCCCATCCGCTGAGAAAGACGACCGCCGCGGGCAAGTCCCCCGAGCGGTTTTTTCTTCCCGGGACCGCCGCAAAACGAAAAATCCACCGTTCTGTACCCCGAACAATGGATTTACGTGCTGTATGGGACCGGCCTTCCGGTCGTCTTCGCTGTCATGACTCAAAATGTCGGGCTGCGCTTCTCAGACGGGATCGGAGACGCCGTCCTCGAGGGCTTCGGCTTCTTCTTCCGCCGCGATGCGCGCCGCTTCGGTTTCGTATGCCCGGAGGACTTCCTCTTCGAGAAGCCCGCGGAATTCCGCGTTGATGGGGTGGACGATGTCCCGGTACGTGCCGTCGCTTTTCTTGCGGCTCGGCATGACGATGAAGTTCTTTTCCCGGACGCTGATGACTTTGATGTCGTGAAGAACGAGCTGACCGTCGAACGTGACGGATACGATCGCCTTCATCGGACCGTCGTCAAAGAGCTTTCTGACTTTGATGTCGGTGATTGTCATGGATTACCTCACAGATCGTTAAGCTATGGTACAATATCATTATACAGAAACTGTATGAAATTTCATGCAGAAATTCATGAAATATTTTTTAAATGCAATTGCGCACGGTTTAATAACATGACAGAAACCTTGCCGCTGCGGCAATTTCCGCCCTTTGTACGGATTTCGGGCGAATCGGGTCCCTCGGACTCAATGAAAGAAGGTTGCATATCGTATGGCGCTGCCCAACACACACATCAGCCCGGAGGGGATCGAAAGACTGCTCCGCGGAAAGAAAAAGCTGTTTTTCGCCGGGATCGGCGGCGTGAGCATGAACTCCCTCGCGTCGGTGAGTCATCTGCGCGGATTTGACGTATCCGGATACGACCGGACGCCGTCCGAGATCACCGAGCGGCTCGAGCGGGCCGGCATCCCCGTGTACTACGAGGCTGATGCCGCCCATGTAAAGGACGCGGACGCCCTCATCTACACCGTCGCCATGCCCGAGACCAATCCGGAATACGCGTGGGCGAAGGAACACGGCATCCCGCTCATCTCCCGCGCCGACTACCTCGGCTGGCTCATGACCGGGTACGGCGTGCGCATCGGCGTCTCCGGGACGCACGGGAAGAGCACCACGACCGGGATGGTCTGCCGCATCCTAACGGAGGCGGGCGTCGATCCGACCGTGCTCAACGGCGCGCCGCTCATCCAGACGGGGGCGGTCGACCGGATCGGCGGGCACGACTTCTTCGCGTTCGAGGCCTGCGAATACATGGATTCCTTCCTCGATTTCCAGCCGACGACCGCCATCGTGCTCAACATCGAGCGCGACCACGTCGACTATTTCCATTCGATGGATCAGCTGCGCGGCTCCTTCGCGAAGTTCGCCAACCTCACCGGAGAGGGGGGCCTCGCGGTCCTCAACGCCGACGATGCCAACTGCATGATCGTGCGTGAGATGTGCGTCTGCCGCACCGTGACCTTCGGGCGGAACAATCCGGCGGCGGACTATTCCTCGGCGAACGAGCGGACGGAGAGCGGCTATCCCGACTTTGACATCGTGCGGGGCGGAGAGGTGCTCGGGCATGTGACCCTGAGAATCCCCGGGGAGCACAACATCGCGAACGCGGCGGCGGCCTTTGCAGCCTGCGCGGAGAACGGGATCGATCCCGAACAGATCGCCCGCGGCCTCTGCCTCTATGAGGGGATCGGGCGGCGCATGGAGCGGGTGTGCAGAACGGCGGGCGGCGCGGCGGTTTATTCGGATTACGCGCACCATCCGACCGAGATCGCGGTGACGCTGCGCGGTGCGCGGGCGATCTGCCGGGGACGGCTCCGCGTGGTGTTCCAGCCGCACACGTTCTCGCGCACGGCGGAGCTCTTCGACGGCTTTGTCGGGGCCTTCGCGGACAGCGGCGCGGACGAGGTGATCCTCTGCAACATCTACCCGGCGCGCGAGACGAACATCTACGGCGTCACCTCCGCTGGCCTGGCCGAAGCCATCGCCGCAAAGGGCAAGCGTGCGATCCGCGCGGAGAGTTTTGAGGCCGCGGCGGACATCATGGACCGCGACGCCGCGCCGGACGATCTGGTCATTGTCATGGGCGCGGGAGACGTCATCAAGGTCGCGGAGATCCTGAAAGAGCGGGAAACGCAGAATCAGAACGAATAGGAGAATCCGTTCGGCATAAAACGATTGCGAACAAAAAAGAGGCTGCGCGAAACAGCCTCTTTCGTTTTTGGGGGACTTAAATCTCGTGGAACTCGATCTCGACTTCCTTGCCGAGCGCGGCGGACTTGTTGATGCCATCGATGATCGCCTGGTTGTACAGGATCTGGGACGTCGGGACCGGAGCCGGGCCGTTCGTCTTGACGGCGTCGAGGAAGGAGCGGATCTTCTTGTCGAACAGGCCGCCCTTGCCGGTGTTCTGCAGGATCGGGATCACGGTTTCGGTCTGCGCGCCTGCGACGTCGTGATAGAGCGTCATGGGGCCGCCGACGGAGCCGTTCCAGCAGTCCGTGGACGGAATGCGGAGCGCGCCTTCGGTACCGAAGATGATGGTGTCGCCGGGCGTGTTGACGTGCATCGCCCATGCAATGCGGAAGTCGAGGATGATGTCGCCTTCGAGGCGGATGAACGCGGCCGCGAAGTCGTCGACAGAGAAGCGTTCCGCATCCTTGCCGTTGTACTTCGGGTTCTTGCCGAAGAAGTCGGAGATGTAGCCGGAAACGGTCAGCGGCTTCGGATAGCCGATGGCGTTCAGGACCATGTCGAGGGAGTAGCAGCCGATGTCGCCGAGCGCGCCGATGCCGCCCGTGGACTTCTCGATAAACGTGGAGCCCGGGATCCCGCGACGGCGGCCGCCGCCGGTCTGGATGTAGTAGATCTTGCCGAGGACGCCGGAGTCGACGATCTTCTTGATCATCTGCATGTTGGCGTCAAAACGGGGCTGGAAGCCGACGGAGACGAACTTGCCGGACTTCTTCTCGGCTCTGCACACCGCTTCCGCCTCTTCGAGGGTGACGGAGAAGGGCTTTTCGAGGAGGACCGGAATGCCGTGCTCGAGCGCGTAGATCGTCGGGACCGCGTGCTGGGTGTTGTAGGTGCAGACGGAGACGGCGTCAAGCTCTTCGTTGTCGATCAGTTCCTTGTGGGAGGGATAAAAACGGACGCCTTCCACGCCGAAGCGCTTCATGAACTTTTCCGCCTTGCCGGGGATCAGGTCCGCGGCCGCGACGATTTCGACGTCGTCCTGGAGCTTGTAGCTCTGGATGTGGCTCTCTGCGATCCAGCCGGTGCCGATGATGCCGACCTTCAGCTTCTTGCCGACTTCCTTCTTTTCTTCGATCACTTCCTGCTTGAACTGGCTGAGTACTTTGTCAGACATTTGTTTTGTCCGCCTTTCGTTAGTTTTTTGTGTTTGCACTGCGCACGGGCAGAGAGGTACGGTTTTCGGTCACTCTTCGCCGTCCGATCCGAACTTGGCTGCCAGGACATAGGAGATGCCTTGGATCAGGAGGATCACGGTGGAGACGACGGTGATGAGGATCCCGACGATCTCCCAGTGAAAGACGACGAAGCAGAAGAGGGCGATCTGATAGAGGATGATGACGGTCAACAGATTCAGAATGGCTTTCTGAAACGCGGTCATTTTCTTCATCCCTTACCACCCCTGGGAGGCGAGATATTCGCGGCTGGCCTTGATGGATTCCATGCGGGAGAGGCCCATCGACGGCTCGTCCTGTTCGACGACGACCCAGGAGGCGCCGGCATCGAGGCAGGCAGAGAGGATCTCGGGCATCTTCTGCATGCCGTGGCCGACGGGACGGAACTCGAACGTGGAGGGCTCCTCTTCCTTTTCTTCCTCCTGGATGCCGATCAGGGCGTAGAGGTGCTTCGGGAGCTTGCCGCTCATGAAGAAGTCCTTGAGGTGCACGACGGGCGCACGGCCGGTGTACTTGCGCAGGAAGGCAGCCGGTTCCTCGCCGCCGACGTTGACCCAGCAGAGGTCGAGCTCGGTCTGGAGATACTCCGGGGAGACTTCCTTGTAGAGGATGTCGAGGCCGTATTCGCCGTCCACCTTGGTGAACTCGAAGTCATGGTTGTGATAGAGCAGGGTGATGCCGTACTTCTTCGCGCACTTGCCGAGCTCGGCGATGGTCGCGATGGTATCGCGGAACTTCTCGGCGCCTGGACGGCGTTCGGGGGTGACATAGGGGACCGCCGCGTACTTCACGCCGATCGTCGCGTAATCGGAGAAGGTCTTGTCGGGGTCGGCGATCATCTCGTCGAGCGGGATGTGCGCGGAGATGGGCACGAGGCCGATCCCGTCGCAGAGGCCTTTGACGTATTCCGGGGAATAGCCGTACAGTCCGGCAAATTCGACGCCGGCATAGCCCATTTCCTTGATTTTGCGGAGCGTATCCGCGAGGTTCGCTTCCGCGCTGTCACGCACGGAGTAAACCTGAACTGCTACGGGCAGAGACATGGAGAATCCTCCTCATGGTTGAGTTGAAGCGGAGCGGGAGACATCCTGCCCCATTGTCACCATTATAACGTAATTCCCGCCCAAAATCAAGAGGATTTTGGCAAAAATATCAAAAAAGACGGGGCAGGGCCTGTTATCGGAAAAATATAGAACATTTATAGCGTTTAGAAGCGAATAACCTATTGACAAAATACAGAAAAAAGATTATAATATAGTTAATCGGATTCCCTGAAAGCCCGTTTTCGGGAAACCCTGAGACAGAAGCAAAGGACGGAACCCATGTATTTCAATGACCACAACGAAAAGATCGTCTATGTCGGCTCGCGCGACGGGGACGAGTCGCTGAACTGCCGTCTCGCGGGCGTCACCTATCCGAACCCGGATTACCGCATGGTGCGCTGCCCGTCGCGGGAGTATGTCTTCGAGTACGTCGTTCGCGGGCGGGGCTATCTCGAATCGCACGGCAAGGTGACGGAGGTGTCGGCGGGGGATTTCTATATGTTCCGCAAGGGCGCGGAGCTGACATACTGGGCGGACGCGGCGGATCCGTACGAGAAGATCTGGCTGAACGCGGACGGCGCGCTCCTCTCGCGGATGTGCGACCTGTTCCGGATCGCGGAGATGCTGGTGGCGCGGGTGAATGTGAGGGATCTGTTCCTTGAGATCCACGACCGCCTGTCGCACGGCACGGAGGAGGAGCTCCCGGCGGTGCACGCGGAGATCTTATGCATCCTGTTCCGGATCCTGACGATGGCGACGAAGGATACGTATTTTCCGTCTCCGGCGCGGCAGAATTCGCTGGCGGAGCGGGTGAAGGCATACCTCGACGCGAATCTCTACGCGGATCTGTCGCTCGACCGCGTGTCGGAGGTCTTCGGGGTGACGAAGATGCACATCATCCGGGTGTTCAAGAAGGAATACGGGACAACGCCGGTGCAGTACCTGATCGAGCGCAAGATCGGGATCGCGAAGAGCTTGCTCGCGGGGACGGTGATGCCGATCCGGGAGATCGCGGCGCTCTTGCGGTATGCGAACACGCAGCATTTCAGCTCGTCGTTCAAGGCGGCGGTCGGGATGACGCCGGGGGCGTATAGGAAAACCAATATTGGAAAATGATAAGAAGCTGAAGGCAGGTTTCCATAAGGATATGAAAACTGCATAACGAAACCGATTGAAAGAGAAAGCACCTCAAGGGCACTAATCCGTCTTTGAGGTGCTTTTCTTAGAGTCACATGGAACGAGTGCCTCTTTTTTTCTATATCAACAGCATGATTAGGAGGGCGAAGATCAAATTCGTTCCTCTGTGTTCCACTCCGCCCATCCGATGCCTTCAGGGGAGGGATTTGCCGAAAGGAGTTCGAAAGCCCATGTCGCGCTGTCGTCGATCCCAGTCAGGTAACGTACTCCATCGCGCGGGTACACTTTGTCCAGTCGTATGAAATCTTCTGGTATCTGCGATGCGAAGACGTATCCGTTAGGACCGACCGGAGCAACACGCCATCCGTTCCAGTCATGTTTTTTCCAAAGAGCCAGTCCATCATTCTTACGAGTAGCGATGTTGAAGAGTACCCTGTCGAAATCCCGCTTCAGTTCGGTTACGGTTCGTCTCGCCTCCTCTTCCTCCGTGATCAGCGTGAAAGAGCAAGATGCCAAGGCAATATTATCCGGTTCTGTTTCAAGCGGGAAATCTGGATAATGTCCGTGAATAAAACGAATCCGCCCGCCGCAGAATGGTTCGGGCGGCACCTTGGTTTCGAGTACGTTGTAATTCTCTGCCTTCATATCCGCTTCCAGCCAGTCGTTCAAGAAGAAGTCGCCGTTCTGAATACCGGTATAGCGCATGGCCGTGTAATCTGAGAGCAAAAATGCCTGATTGATCGTCTGGCAGCCAATATCGTAGATATGCCGGACGCCTATGACCCGGCACAGCTCAAACATCCGTGCGTACCGATAGCATACGGAGGCTAAGTCATATTTCTTCATGTCGACACGCGTGCGAATCTCTGGAAAGTTCTGTGAGCCTGGGATCGGAACGCGGCTGTACTTACCCTTTCCGAGAAGCATATCCGCATATCCATTCAAGGTTTCTCGCGAGATCGGCTGGCGCAGCAATCCGTTATCCGGCAGAAACGCCCTGGTCATAAGGTCGCGACGGGTTGGTGTGTTATTGTTAATCATTTTCATCCTCCATCTTTACCGCATTCTATCCTTGACCGCTCCGAACCTCAGCCTATCGGATTCTGCTTTTCTTTCTTCCGCCATTCCTGCGCGGTGACAAGCTCGTAAGGGGTCCCTTCTTCTTTTCCGAGCTCCGCGCAGAGGGCTTTGAAGTCCTCCCGGCCGCGGAGGGGATCAAACCGGGCGTTGTACAGGTTCATCGCCGCGGTCTCCCGCATGGTCATATTGCAGTAAATGATCGGGCGGGAGCAGGTCAGAAGATCGAAGAGCGGGGCGGTGTACGGGATCGGTTTTCCCTCCTGACGCAGGGCTTCGAAGTCCTCAGAGAGCCTGCCGTATTCCTTGAGCTTTTTCATTGCTTCGTCGTACCGCCCCGCGTCGGTCAGCAGTTCCGCCTGCTTTTCCAGCGAATCCCACAGCGGGGAAATCAAATTCAGGTAATTGCCGTCCGGGATCGCATCCCGGATAACCTTTTCCGTAAGTTCCGCCGCCGCGAGGGAATCCTTTGCCATTCCGAGAGCCGTGACGAATTCGAAAAGCTTCCCCCGCGCATACTTCTGCCAGTGAAGCCGCCGCTCTTCCCCTTCGAGACAGATGAGGAGGAGGAAACCCGCGTCCGGGCTCTGTTTCGCAAACGGGACAGCTTCTGCGGCCCGGTCCTGATTCACGAGAAAATGGACGAAAAGATTGATGACGAACCGCCGCAGCCCCTCGTCCTGCGCCTCATCGAGCACGAATCGGTAGCGGCGTTCGGCGGCTTTGAAGCGCTCTTCCTTTTCCGGCGACCGGCATTCCCACGCGAGGCTTGCTTCCGCCTCCGCAAGACGGGTCTGCAAGGTCATGTTATGGGGAAATTCCCCGGCGGCCCGGAGGCATTTTTCATAATGAGCCCGTCTGTCGCAAGGTAAGGCGTTTTCAAAGGGATCCGTTTCTTTGAGAAGCTGGGCTTCCCGTTCGCTCTCTTTCTCATTTCCGATCCCCAAAAGCTCGTCCGCCGTACACCCAAACACCCGGCACAGCGTGGGGATAAGGGCGAGGTCCGGCGCAGTTTGTCCGAGCTCCCATTTTGAGACAGCCTGTGCGGAGATGCCAAGGTAGTCCGCCAGCCGATCCTGTGTCAGGTCGGCTTTTTTGCGCAGGTCTTTGATTTTCTGTCCGATGTGTTCCATTTCCTTCTTCTCCTGTTCAGTTCCGAATAAAAAGCGGGCCCGTCTTCCGTTCTGCTTTCATTATAGCAGATCCAAAAGCCGGGCGCAATGGATTTGTTCTTGAGTTCGATTCAACCGGGGGTTGAGAAATCATTCATGCGCTGAAAGATTCTTTTGTTTGGAATTAAGAATGAAGAATGAAGAGTTGGGGGTGACGGCGGGACTTTATTCCTCTTCCTCAAAATTCATCCCGATCTGCTCGTCGGGCGCGGATTCCTCCGTCCCCTCCGAGGCCCGGCGTTCGGGATACGGGATCCCGAGGTGCTCGTATCCCATCCGCGTCACCATTCGGCCGCGCAGCGTACGCGCGAGGAACCCGATCTGCAAGAGATACGGCTCGCAGACGTCCTCGAGCGTCACCGCCTCCTCGCCGATCGTTGCCGCCAGCGCTTCCAGCCCCACCGGACCGCCGCCGTAATACCGTATGATCGTCTCGAGCATACGCCGGTCCGTGCGGTCGAGGCCGAGCTCGTCGATCTCCATCATGGCGAGCGCTTCCTGCGCCATCGTGAGGTTGATCCGCCCGTTGCCCCGGACCTGCGCGTAGTCCCGGACCCATTTCAGGAGCCGGTTCGCGATGCGGGGCGTGCCGCGGGACCGGGAGGCGATCTCGAGGGCCGCGTCCGCGTCGATCGGCACGTCAAGGATCGCCGCCGACCGCTTCACGATGATCGAGAGCTCCGCGGGCGTGTAGAGCTCGAGGCGCATCTGCCCGCCGAAACGGTCCCGGAGCGGCCGCGAGAGCTGACCCGCGCGCGTCGTCGCCCCGATCAGGGTGAAGTGCGAGAGCGGCAGGTGGATGCTGTGCGCCGCGGGACCCGTGCCGATCACGAAATCGCACGCGAAGTCCTCCATCGCCGGGTAGAGGATCTCCTCCATCGTCCGCGGGAGGCGGTGGATCTCGTCGATGAAGAGCACGTCGCCGTCGCCCAGCCCCGCGAGGATGGCCGTCAGGTCGCCCTTCTTCTCGATCGCGGGACCCGCCGTGATCTTGAGCTCCACGCCCATTTCCTGTGCGATGATCATCGCGAGGGTGGTCTTGCCGAGCCCCGGCGGGCCGTAGAACAACAGGTGCGAGAGCGGCTCTCCGCGCAGCTTGGCCGCGCCGATCATGATTTTTAAGTTTTCCTTCGCCTTCTCCTGCCCGATGTACTCATCGAGTGTCTTCGGACGGAGGGCGTTTTCGTTTTCCCGGTCCTCCGCCGTCATCGTGGAGGACATGATCCGGTTTTCGTAGTCAAATTCTTCGTCCATGGATTATCCTTTCATCAGCGCGGCGAGGGCGTTCTTGATGATGACGTCCGCTTCCGCCGAGGGATCGACGTTTTTGAGGGCCGCGGTGATCTCCGATTTGCTGTACCCGAGGGTGGCGAGCACTTCCTTCGCGTCGGCGAGCGCGGCGGTCGGATTGGCGATGGGGGTGACGTCCCCTTCCTCCGCGGCGGCACGGGAGGCGAACTGCGGGAATTTCTTCGGGATCTTGTCCTTGAGCTCGAGCACGACCCGGGACGCGGTCTTCGGTCCGACTCCCGGCGCGCGCGCGATGGCGTGGGCATCTCCGGAGGCGACGGCGGCGGCCAGCTTGCGGGGCGTGA
>Ga0129306_1003197_pt1 | contig 12705 bp, 6 predicted proteins | sample P827metagenome_FD_94438 | JGI IMG/M metagenome (GOLD analysis project Ga0129306, IMG submission 94438) | Capybara group fecal microbial communities from Wisconsin, USA - P827 metagenome | ecosystem: Host-associated > Mammals > Digestive system > Large intestine > Fecal | place: USA: Wisconsin...
AATATAAAAAACTAATTTATATTTGTAACTATAGTTTCTGTTAGTATATCATTAATATAATATTGCGCTCTACAAATAAATTATATTTTAAGCATATTTATTTCTTTAATCATTTCATTTAGATTTTAATTAAAATGAATATTTAATCAGTTATATTTTATAATAGAACTCTTATCTATGTCCATATAAAGGATTCCCCTTTGTTATTATAACTATTATTCAAATTACCTTTATGGCAGATATAACATATACCCTATATTGTTATAATCTATGGAATTATAAGATATATATTTTAAATTTATCCCAAATTTAAGGGTTTAACTATAAATATCTTAATGTATATAAAATAATTTAAAGCTGTAATAATTTTTAATTACCACAGCTTTTTTAATATCATTTCTAGTCGTAAACGTAATAAAATCCAGTAACCTGGCATTTACTGCTTGTTACTGGATTTATTTTACCAGAAGATATTTTTAAATTCTATAGGGTAAATTTTTCACACTTACAATTTCTTGATATATATTAGTATCATTAAATCGTTTTGTTTTGTTTTATTTTGCTTTTCTTTACTATTAGTAAGTATTTTCATCCTCCGTAGAAGCCCTACCGGAATTTATCTAAAATGTTTTAATTCTTCATACTGCTCTTTGGTTAAACCATAACACCCAAATTCAATTAAATCTGGGTCATGAAAATCACTTCCTCCACTTTTGGCTAAGTTATGTTTAACTGCAAAATCCAAGGTTTTTTTGTAATCTATTTTCTTCATCTTTGAATGATTTATTTCAATTCCCTGTAATCCATACTTAACATATTTTTCAACTTCATCATAATTATTATATTGGCAAGGATGAGCAATAATTGGTATACCACCATCTTTTTTTATTGCTTCAATCCCTTGCATTACAGGAGTATATCCCATCTTTAAATCAGTTTCCTTTGATGTTTTTGAAGCAAAAAGCTCATTATATCTTTCTTTTGTCATTTCATCTTTATATTTTTCTTTTAGAGCTTGAAAAATATTCATTTTAAAAACAATACTGTATTTGGAATATTTTTTAGCATCTTCATATGTTATATCATATCCCTTTTCAGACAATTCTTTTATTAAATCTCTATGGTAATTATCCCTACATTTTAAAGTCTTATCACATAATTTTTTTACATGTGTAGCATTTTTATTAAGCCATAATCCAACAATATGAACCTTTTTAAACACATCATAATCATAACAACTCATTTCTACACCCTTTACTACTTCAAGATCCATTTTTCTGCCTAATTCATTAATTTCATCAAATTGATCAACGGTATCATGGTCAGTAATAGCTATTGCTTTTATTCCTTTCTTTTTAGCCATATCAAGGACATTAGCAATTTCACAAATACCATCACTATGATTTGTGTGTACGTGCAAATCAGCGTATATCATATCTATTCCTCCTAAATTACTGTCAATAAAACATCTTCTTTGTCAACTTTGTTCTTATTAGTTGGCAGTACATCCATATAATCATTACTATTAGTTATAATTACAATTGTTGTTAAATCATATCCTGCATCTTTTATTTTATCAATATCAAATTCCAATAGTAAATCACCTTTTTTAACATTTTGTCCTTGTTTAATAGCTAAGTTAAAATACTTTCCATCTAAAGATACAGTATCTATTCCTACATGAATTAACACTTCTATATCATTTATAGTCATTCCAATAGCATGTCCTGTTTTAAAACAAGCACTAACAATGCCATCTCCAGGAGCATACACTTTACCTTCGCTAGGAAAAATTCCTATTCCAGCCCCCATTATTCCACTTGAGAAGGTTTCATCATCAATATCTTTTAGGGCAACAGTATCTCCTTTTACTGGTGTTAAAATATTTTTATATATATTTTCTTCTATAACTTTTCCCTGTTCTTCTTTATTTTGTTCAACTGGGTCATCAAATCCAATAATTAACGTAGCTATAAATGTTACTACTGCAGCTATAATTAGTGTAATTATAGCATGTATTAAATTATTTGTACCTTCAGATACCCACATTGGTAAACTTAATAACCCTGGTGTTACATAAACGAAAGCCTTTAAATTAACTATTCCTGCAAATAAACCTGCTGTTGCTCCACCAATCATACAAGCATACATTGGTTTTTTCAATTTAAGAGTAACACCGTACATTGCCGGTTCAGTAATACCTCCTAAAAATGCTGTAATACTTGATGAAAAAGCAATCTGTTTTAATTCTTTATTCTTAGTCTTTAGTGATACTGCTAAAGATGCCGCTGCCTGAGAAATATTAGAGCATAGTGCAATAACACGGGTAACAGGATCAAAACCATTTTGTTCAATAAGCATAACACAAATTGGACTCAATGCTTTATGCATACCTATTGACACTAACCATGGATATACAGCTGCTAAAATTGGAATAGCAACAATACCAAAATGCTGCTGTACATATAATACAGTATCTGCAACTAATTGTGCTATGTAATTACCTACTGGTCCAATTATAACAAATCCTAATGGAGCAGTAATCAATATAACTAGCAATGGTGCCATAAACACTTTAATCATATCTGGAACATACTTATAAACATATTTCTCAATATAAGACATTACCCATACAATTAAAATAGCAGTTACAAGCTGAGAAGAATATTTTGCTAATGATAATGGTATTCCTAAAAAGTATACAGGTTTTCCTGCTGCTACTAAAGAAACCCACTCTGGATGAAGCATTGATAAACAGACAAATGATGCTAAATACTGATTACATTTAAATATTTTTGCTGCTGAAAATGCCACAAATACCGGCATAAAGTAGAAACCCGTATCAAAAATAAATTTTAATATAATAAATGTTTGAGATGATTTGTCTAAAATTCCAAGTAAACTTAAAATTAAAAGTAATACCTTTCCCATACCTGCTCCAGCAAGTAATGGTATCATTGGCGCAATGGATCCGGTAATAACTGATAAAACTCTGTCTACAATTCCATCCTTTTTCGTCTTATTATTGTCATTTGATGAATCTAATTTAGCAATTTTCATTATTTCTTTATAGACTTTATCTACATCGCTACCAATTACTAATTGATATTGTCCTCCCTTTTTTACTAGAGACAATACCCCTTTTATTGATTTAACTTCTTCATCATTAGCCTTTTCTTCAGACTTAATGTTAAATCTTAATCTCGTTGCACAATGCACTAGAGAATTAATATTTTCCTCTCCCCCTATAGCTTTTAAAATTTCACTAGCCATTTTTTCATAATTCATTATAAAATCCTCCATTTCTTATTTTATAAAATGAAGGTTTAGCCAACCTAATGTTACTACCCAACAATAAATATTTTATTTTTTGTAATCCCCCCTTTTATAAAGATTTATTAAAAAAATTATTTAACTCTTATGTAAAAAAATATAGAAAGTATGTGCAATACATAAGTATTATCACTAATTATAAAACTCCTATAAATTGTATTTATTCATCACTTATAAGCTTTGCAATATGTATTATAAGATATAGAATCTCATCATCATTTAAATAAAAATAATACTTTTTTTCAATGAATTGTTTTATCTTCAAGCTGCATAAATAAGCTTCCTTATATTCTTCTTTTATAATATCTAACAGATTATTATTAATACTATCATTTTTATCAGATTTTTTTGAAAAAACTCTATATCCAAAAAATTTTAAATGAGTAATAAATCGATAATAATTATATGACTCTGTATTAAAGTCTCTGTTAAAATAATATTTAATAATATTTGTGATATTTTGTATAAATCCAGTTATCTCATATACATCCTTAATATTATTGCTGACTTCAGCACTAACAATATGAAGTGCTATAAATCCAGCTTCATCTTCATCCATAGTCAAACCATAATTTTTTTTAATAATATCAATTCCATATAATCCAATCTCATATTCGTTTTTATAAAAATGTTTTATTTCCCATAATAATTTATTCTTTAGTATAACTCCTTTATTATATCGTTCAATACTAGTAGTTATATGATCCATCAAAGAAATATACAATGAATCATCAAGTTCTATAGATAATTTCTGTTTTGCATATTGTACAATGTCATGGCAAAGTTCAATATATTCTGTAGGAATACTACTTAAAATATCAACAAGATGATTAGAATGTTCCATAGAACTTAAAATAAATTTTTTGGTAATTTTATTTTCTTCAATAAAATCACCTTTTCTCTTACCATAGGCTATTCCTTTGCCCATTATAATTATTTCTTTTCCTTTATCATCAAATGTTATTACAGCATTATTATTTAAAATCTTGTTTATTACCATAAAAAACCTCCCCCAAAAGCAAAAAAACCCATTTCCAGACATAACAAAATATCTGTAAATAGGTTTTGTGTAGCAAGCTAATCACTATTACAATCCATATCTTACGCTTGTATTATACTACATTACAACTTTTATTGTCAACGATTTCTTATTTAATATCTTCCATAAATTCGCTACCTTCATTTATACATTTTCAATAAAATCGTTGAAATTATCTCTTTTTTCAAATCTAGTATTATTGCCCAATGCAGCAAAGTGCTTTTCTCCACATTGAATCTTTTTTTCTTCCTTTGCTCTTAAGTCTTCTGATAAAATGCTTCCCTTTGTTTCAACTACAAAATATAGTTTTTCTATATTATCTTTTTCTATTAATACTGCCCAGTCTGGATTATAGCTTCCTAGTGGTGTCTCTATTTTAAACCAATCTGGTAATTTTATATACAATTTTACACTATCATTTTTTTCAAATTTCTTTGCAAATTCAGCCTCTACATCTGAATCATAAATAATATATTCATAAATAGACCTCTCACTAGGTATCATATTTTTTGATAAATATCCACTTAGTTCTTCAGTTTCAAATAACTCTTGAGCATAATAAGCCTCATCCCCTATTTTTTCATATTTAATGCCATCCACTATCATTAATCTCATTTTTCTTTTAATGATACTGGCCACCTCATCCATAAATTTTTGGGGATTCTTTTTAAAATCCTCTAACCTTTGTGATTTTTTTAATATGTCTACTATAGTTCTTCTTGTCAGGTTTGTTTGATTTTGAAGAAAAGTAATTATATCTGGCAATACAAAATTATACTCATCTATATCCATACTATATCTATTATTTTCCTCTGCCATGACTCCTGCTTTACTTTCGTTTAGTGCTGCTTTTGTATATAACATCTTAACCTTATTAACCATAAGATTATTTTTTATTTCCTCTGCACACTTATTTATAAGATCCTTAGAATCAAAGTGTACTGAGTATGTAGTTTTATATTTTATCCTATCCCATAATTCTTTAAATTCTGGACTCAAATACCTTATTTTATTTAAATTTACAGGCTTTTTATCCCCAGCATTTTTTAAATTTAAATTACCAGCTATTTTTTTAATATTGGTAATTATTTCATTCTCTACCTCTTTAAACTCTTCTGGTATATCTACCCTTTGCTCTTTTAAATCTGTTTTTAGCTTATCCGTTACTTTACCTTTATTATCTATATATTTCATTTCTTTTAAGTGATTAAATATTTTTTCTGATGCTTCTTGTTCTAAATAGGTGTTTTCACCATCTTTTGCTACTATAATATTAGCAAAATTATGCTTTTCAACTATTCCAAATCTAATTCCTTCATCTTCTTCATATTCATTTTGCAGTTTCCTTGCAAAGTCTTCGTAGCTTTCATTAGCCATTATAGTTAAAGTATTTACTCTAAAACCATATACTCTTTCACCCTGTTGATTTACTGCCAATCTAAGTCCTCTACCTATTTCTTGTCTTTTTTTTGATTCTGATTTTGTTTCGTTTAAAGTACATATTTGGAAAACATTTGGGTTATCCCAACCTTCTTTTAATGCTGAATGGGAAAATATAAACTTTAATTTTGTATTAAAACTCAATAATTTTTCCTTGTCTTTCATAATTAAGCTATAGGCATCTTCATCTGCTAAGGTATTACCCTTTGTATCCTTTAATTTTCCTTTTTTATCCTGAGCAAAATATCCATTATGAACTTGTTCCGCCTCTGTTTCTATATCCACATCATTAAACAGCGTATTATACTTAGGATTTTGTATAGCCTTTTTATAATCTTCTTCAAACCAAAGAGCATACTTTCCTTTTTGTGGATTTCCTTCTTTGTCTATAGTTCTATAATTTGCAACTTTATCTATAAAAAATAAGCTAAGTACCTTTATTCCTTCTTTTTTAAGTTTAAGCTCTTTGTTTAAATGTTCTTCAATAGTTTTTCTTATTTGGGTTCTTTTAATTATATCATCATCAATTTCACCACGAACTTCACCTAATCTTATAGGTTCATGTCCTACAAAGCAAACATATTCATCTCCTTCTTTGGCATTGATTTCTGTAATTTGATACCCTTTATACACTTCCCTTTTTCCAGATAGTTCATATAAGTCATCCCCTACTTTATATTCCTTTGCTTTTCTCACTATAGTTCCTTTTTTATTATCCCAAATATCTATTTCAAGTTTTGCCTTAATTGGAGATTTTTTATTATTTACACTTATAAGCTTTATATAAGCTGCGTTATTATTATCTTTTGAAATAACACTGGCAACTTCTATTTGCTTTACTAATTGTCTTTCGTAAGCATCTACCGCATCTAGTCTAAACATTAAATTATGTTTCTGTTTATGGGTAGCAGAATACCCAACTGTACACAATGGATTTAATGAATTAATTGCATCTATAGCTTTTTCTGTACTGGCTGAACTTTGAGGTTCATCTATAATTATAATAGGGTTAGTTTCTTTTATAAACTCAATGGGCTTAACCCCATTGGTTTTTTCATTGTCTATATTAATTACATTACTATCCTTATTAAAGGATTGAATGGTCATAACCATTATTCTTATAGTGTCACTAGTTGCAAAATCTCTTATAATATCTAATTGTTTGGATTTATATTCATAAGATTTAAATATTACATTATTATAAATACCTTTAAAATGTTCTGTCATAATATCTATGGACTTAACAACACCCTCTTTAATTGCAACAGAGGGAACTACTATAACAAATTTTGTAAAGCCGTATTTAGCATTAAGCTCAAATATGGTTCTTAAATAAACATAGGTCTTTCCTGTGCCTGTTTCCATTTCCACTGTAAATTTAAAATTGTTTTTACCTAAATCAACTAAAGTTGAAGGTTTAAGTCCATTTTTAAGTTGAATCTCTCTTACATTTTTTGAGATATCCTCCTCATCTAGCTCTAATTTATTGCCTATACCTGTATTAGTTATAAGTTTACCTTCAGTTCCTGCTTTATCCATTAATGCAGATACTGTAAAGTTTGCTTGGGCTGGGGTTTGCCCTTTAAAAATATTAACTATAGAAGAGATACTTTCCTTTTGATAGTCTAAATCCGGATTAAATTGTAGTTTCATAAAGTATGCCCTCCTATATGCTCATTATTTCATTCTCATTTATGTTATTTCTTTTTAAAATTTCTATAGCATTAGTTTTTACAGAATCAGTTTTAAATCCATTATCTTTAAATACTACTCTAATGGTTTCAGGATTTAATTCATTTTTCAAATCTACAATACCATTAACAACCTCTAGAGTAATCTCATTATCTAGACAAATAATCAAAGCTCCAAACCCAATACTAAATACTTTCTTTCCACTAATTTCTCTAACTTCAATAGGATAGGTCAAATTAATGCCATACTTAAGCATTATTTCGTAAACCACATCTTCCTCTGTTCTTCCTGGCACAAAGTTATCAACCATTTCATCTAATCTGTTTGATATATCTTCATAACTTGGATTCCAAGGCTTAATATTAGAAGAATCTAACTTAAATACCTTAAACCCAATATCTAAGTCCTCAATGCCTTCCTTATCCTTGTTTTCCTCAACAATTTTATCTCCAGCACGTCTTATACGTTCTTTACCTATTTCGCATATGTTTTTATAACCTGCTTTATAAGCTTCTTCTTTCTCATCAATATTCTCTGGTATTTGTACTAAAATAACTTTTCTATTTCCATTATCCTTTGTGTTCATTTTCATTATTGCTTGAGCTGTTGTACCAGATCCAGAAAAGAAATCTAAAACAATATCCTCTTTTTCTAATCCAATTGATTTAAATATTCCCTCTAGTAAATCTGAATCTTTAGGATTATTAAAATATTTTCCTCCAAGTAAATTTTTAAGATATTTGGAAGCTACACGTCCATCTTTAAATTTTACACTTGTTAATGATTGATATTGTGTATCTTTAAGATATGTTTTTAAACATGGTACTGTTGTTTCATCCTTTCCAAAATGTATTTTCCCTTCTTTAATTTTTACTTGCATTGATTCTAAAGGGCAAAACCATCCTCTACTAGGCTTTTTAACAGGTTTTTTAGTTATGGGATGAAGAATATCATATACATATTGTCCATCATTTGGCCCCGAAATATTATCTGGAAAATATACTCCATTAATATCATCAAACCATGTATAATGCTTACTGTTAGAAATCGGATTAGATTCTGGATATTGTTTAAACCAACTTAATGCTCTTTTATGTATCTCGCCCCAATTATCTCCACATTCCTTATAAAATCCTTCAAAAGCTCTAAATATATCATCTAGTCCCTCCTTTTTTTCTTTCCAATCGCCCTTATTAAAATTCTTATCACGTACGTAAAACATAATGTATTCATGTTGCATTGAAATATAATCTTGGTCATTTTTACTACCATTTTTCCAAACAATTTCCCCTGCAAAATTATATTCAGCAAAAATTTCATCACATATCAACTTTAAATTATCATGCTCATTTTCATCTATTGAAATAAATATAACTCCATCATCCTTCAATAAATTTCTAGCTAATCTTAATCTAGGATACATCATATTTAACCAGTTAGTATGATATCTTCCACCAGTATCTGAATTTGTGGATGTTCTATTTCCTTCTTCATCTACTTGTCCTGTTATTTCTAAGTAATTTTTAAGGTTATCTTTGTAATCATCTTTATATACAAAGTCATTTCCTGTATTATAGGGTGGGTCTATGTATATCATTTTTATTTTATTTTGATAACTTTTTTGAAGTAATTTTAAAACCTCTAGGTTATCTCCTTCTATATATAGATTTTCTGTGGTATCCCAATTTTTACTTTCTTCTTTGCATGGTCTTAGTGTTCCTCTTGATTGGGTTTGAGCAATTCTTATAGCTTTTGATTTTCCATGCCATTCGAATCTATATCTTTCCTCTTTATCCTCTACATATTCTCCTAAAACTTCTTGTAATCTTTCAAAGTCAACTTTATCTTCACAAAATACCTCTGGGAATATTTTTTTTAGTTTTTCTACATTTTCTTTAACTATATTTAAGCTATATCCATCCATTTTTTCCATTATGTATTCCCCCTAATATTATAAAGTTCATCCAATAATTAATCTTTAGTATTAATACCACTTTGATCTAAAATCCTAAACTTTGTTTATGCTTTTAATTTTTGAATTAAATTGTTCCTTTTTGATTCTATGTTTTTTATTTTTATATTTATATCTAATCTTTTATTAAAATGCTGCTCTTTTTTTAAATCTACTCTTAACTTTTCAATTTTTAGATTTAAGTTTTCTATTTCTTTATTTAAAATATTTATCTCTTCTATATCTTTATTTTTCAAATTATCAAAATCCCCTGTAATAGTTGATGCATTAAAAATATTTATCTTATCTACAAAACTGCAATAAAACTTATATATATTTGCAAAGGAAAACTCTTTTATATTTAAAGATTGTAAGAATTTTTCCTCGTCATCCTTTAAGTTTGAAAGATTTATCCATGGGCTATAGATATAATCCTCCACAGTATTTTTGCTAATATCCACTTTGTTAATTCTTTTATAAGCCCCATTAAAAAGAATTTTATCTCCTTTAACAAATATTATTATTAAAGGGTAGGGTATATTGTTTTGTATAATTTCAGCTATTTTTTTATACTTTTTATCTTCCTTTAATAAAACCTCAATAAGGGCTATTTCTTCGTAGTCTAATTCCTCTGTTTTATATACTTTTATATTTAAGCTTTCTTCTTTAAAGGAATATTTCCAGAGTATTTTATCAATATGATTTGTAAATATATCCTTATCTTTGGTGCCCATATTAGAGTTTTCGTAAAATAACTTTTTAAATATAGTATTTCCTACTTCACACCTTCGTGGTATATTCATTTTTTTATATAATCTATATGCCATAGTTCCCCCCTATTTAATAACTAAAAATGATACTAACTCGAAATCTTCAATACCTTTAAATAAGCTCTTTTGTATAGTTGTTCCTCCTTTAGTAAATAAAGAGGCTACCCCTTTTTCTTCCTTTTTACCCATTATATTATCAATAGCCACTTCTAAAAGACTGGAATAGTTTTCCATATTCTTTCCATCATTAGTTTCATTATTAAACTCTTTAATTATGTCTTTTAATACTTCATTTTTTCCTGAACACAATTTTCTATAAAAATCTAATATTTTCTTTGTATGAATATAGTTATATCTAACATTTCCATCCTCATAAATATAAATCATATAATAGGGATACAAGGAATTACTCTCCTCTAGTTTTACATTGTGATTAACTTGTTTTAATGTAAATATAACTCCTGGTTTTATTTGTTCTTTTAGTTCTTCATCTTTAATGGTAGAAATTGCATACATACCCATTGGGGCCTTTTCTAGTTCTACTTCATGGTTCTTCATATATTCCATTAAATCCATCTTAAAGTCATTCATAGTAAGGTCCGTGATAGATATTCCTCCAGAAATATCCTCCAAATCAACAACTTCATCTTGTAATTGCTTTAGTTGTTTTTTTCTATACTCTAGGTCATTCATTTTAGATTTTCCACTATTATCTATAATATTTTCTTCTCCTGTAGCTGAAATATCTAAAAGCATCATTCTTCCAGTAACTCTAGCCTCAAGATTTATATATTCATCTAACTCCATATTAGGCCAAAAATTAACTAGTTGTATGCTATTATTTTTTGAACCTAATCTATCTATTCTACCAAACCTTTGAATTATTCTAACTGGGTTCCAGTGTATATCATAATTTATTAGGTAATCACAATCTTGTAAGTTTTGTCCTTCTGATATACAATCTGTAGCTATTAATATATCTATTTCCTCTTTCATATTTGGGGAAATCTTTTCTCTTTCCTTTGATTCTGGTGAAAAATTTGTAAGTACTGCACTTAAATCCTTTTTATTTACTCCTTTTAGGGTACATTTATTATCCCCTGCTCCTGTAACTAAAGCTGTATATAAGTTGAACTCCTCTTTAATCCATGGGGATAAACTTTCATATAAATAATTTGCTGTATCTGCAAAGGCTGAAAATATAATAATTTTCTTATTGCTTTTATTTAAAGGATTATTAATCTTATCTATTATTATTTTTTTTAAACTATTAAGTTTTGCATCTCTATTTTTAACAACTTTAGCTGCCTCAAAAATAAGTTCTTCCAATCTCTTTTTATCCTCTTCTAAGTCTTGTTTCCACTTAATTAAATCCATATCTTGTATAAGAACCTTAACTTTATTTCCTATTAATGAATCCTCTAATCTATCATCATCAATTTCAATATCTGCTATATTTAAAGATGGATCAAAGTGCATTTGATTTTTCTCAATTTTATCTAAAGTATAATCTATTTGTTTTAAAAGTTTAGCCATAGTAATTCCAAAGGAATTAATAGAACTTTCCATTCTCTTTAATATATTTACCCTCATTAAACTAACCAAACTTTGCTCTCTATCAGCTTGTCTAAATACAGATTGTCCACCTTTTACAGAAGTATCGTATTTTTTATCATATTCTGCTCTTTTTTCTGGCAATACATATTTAAGAGGTGCATAGGTACTTAATTTAAGATTTCTAATAACTTTATTTACATGTTCCAAACTTGGAAATTCATTCATTTCATCAATATTTGATTTTATATTTATAGGTTTCAACCTCTTCGGAAATTTTCCTATTTCTGCTACATCATAATATTTTTCAATATGCTTTCTTGACCTTGCTATAGTTACAGTATCTAGGAGTTTAAAATAATCCATATCCATCATTTCCATAAAAGTATCTAGGGTTCTTTCATTTTCTTCTAATTCTGTCCATTTATTAAATACCAATTGTGCTTTTCTCAATGTTAATTCAACGCTAGGTATTCCCTCTAATTGGAAGGCATTATCTATTCCCTCTGTAATGAAGTTAATTTGATTTTTAAGGTCTGTCATTCTATTATTTACTGGTGTAGCTGATAACATTAATATCTTTGTTTTTGCTCCACTTCTAATAACATCATTTAATAACTTAGAATATCTTGTTATCTTTTCATTTCTGGCATTATTATTTCTAAAATTATGAGATTCGTCTATAACTACTAAATCATAATTACTCCAATTTATAGTTTCTAAATTAATTTCTCCTGAGTAACCTGTTTCTCTACTCAAATCAGTATGATTTAATACATCATAATTAAATCTATCTTTTAATAAGATATTTCTCTTATCATTTAAGGTATAGATTGTCCAGTTTTCTCTTAATTTTTTTGGTGCTAATACTAACACTCTATGATTTCTAAGCTCATAATATTTTATAACTGCTAGTGCTGAAAAAG
>Ga0129306_1003198_pt1 | contig 12705 bp, 16 predicted proteins | sample P827metagenome_FD_94438 | JGI IMG/M metagenome (GOLD analysis project Ga0129306, IMG submission 94438) | Capybara group fecal microbial communities from Wisconsin, USA - P827 metagenome | ecosystem: Host-associated > Mammals > Digestive system > Large intestine > Fecal | place: USA: Wisconsin...
TCAAATTATTATAGGTGCAGGGACTCAAACTCTTATCAGTTTACTTTGTTTCATACTAGGTAAAAACAAGCCTTTAAAAGTAGCTTTAGAAGATCCTGGATTTACAGCTGTTAGAAAAGCATTTGAATGGAATGGATGTGATATCATACCAATTAGTTTAAATAACAATGTATTCGATATCTCAATGCTTAAAAGTAAATTAGATTATCCTTCTGCTATATATCTAACACCTTCAAATCAACATCCTATGGGTGGCCTCCTAAATGTTTCTGAGAGATTGAGTCTATTAAACTGGTCTAAGAACAAAGATACTTATATTATTGAAGATGATTATGATAGTGAATTCCGATATAACATCCATCCTGTTCCAACAATGTTTAGTCTCGATCAATTTGATAAAGTGATATACCTAGGTACATTTTCTAAAACATTATTTCCCGCTATGCACATTGGTTATATTGTTTTACCCAAGAATCTCGCAGAAGAATTTGTGGAAATAGGGTGCTACTATAATCAAACCGCATCAAAAATCCATCAGCTTACCATAGCTGAATTTATGAAAAGTGGATATTTTGAACAACATATAAGAAAAATGAGAACTTTATATGGAAAAAAACATAAGAAAATTGTTGATTCCATAAATAAGGTTTTTGGCAGTCATGCTCATATCATTGGAGATCATGCTGGTGTAAATTTAACTCTTCGAGTTAATAGACCTCACTCTGAAAGTGACCTTATCCAAAGAGCTAAAGAAGTTGGTGTTATTGTATATCCAATTTCCTTCTATCATTCAAATCAGAAAAGTACAAATAAACGTAATGATATCTTCCTTGGTTATGGGCACATGAAACTTAAAGAAATTGAACATGGGATTACACTCTTGGGAGAAGCATGGTTATAAGGAAGCTGCCTCAAAATATATTTAATTTTAATATAGCAAATATAAAAAAATACACATGATAAACATATGAATAAGCTTTAGTAGTTCTTAATCTGGCGCAATTAAAAATTTTCGTAATTCCTCACAGGACGTGAGGAGCCAGTGGTGAAACCAAGGATGGTGCCTCCACTGGGTAGAAAATTTTTAATGGAGCTAGATTTAGAACTTCTTAGCGAACTGAATAGTTTATAGGTGTATTTTTTATATTTGCGGTTTTAAAATTAAATATATTTTATACTAGTAAGTATCTAATAAACTTTAATTTTAAAAATGATTATAAAAAACAGTTTGGGAAATATCTTTTCTTTTTTGGTGATTAGGATTTGGTTTTGCATCCTTACTTGGATAACCTAGTGGCAAAAGGCATATTGGTTCAAGATTTGTTGGTATACTAAAAGCATTACGAATAGTATTTGGGTCAAAATGACCAACCCATGTTGTACCCAAGCCAAGTTCAGCAGCTTGTAACATCATATGTGTAGCAACAATACTCCCATCAATATCAGTATGGCTTTTCCCATCATAACTGCGTTTCCAAGCTTCATTTTTATCCGCGCATATAAGTAAAGCCATAGGTGCATTGAAGTGATAAATTGTACAAGTTTTTAGTTTTTCAAGAGCTTCAGTATTTTCAATTACTAAAATTCTTTGAGGTTGATAATTTACAGCAGTTGGAGCTAATTGTCCTGCTTTTAAAATTAAATCTAGTTTTTCTTGTTCAATCTTTTTGGTATCAAAATTTCTTACAGAATATCTTTCTTTAGCTAAGTCTATAAAATCCATATAAACATCTCCATTCTATAATATTTATTTTCCTGTCTTCTTTTATTATAATAATTACAAAGCAGAAAAAGAAGTATGAACTTTTTAGTAGCATACTTACCATTAGGAGAGTGTAATTAAATTTATTAGTATTTACTACTGATAAGGTTAACCTGTGACAAACCCAAAAAAACATCCGTTGTATAAATTGGCAGGAACAATAAAGAATATGAAGGAATATTTTTATAGAAGGTTAATAGTATAGAGTATATTTTACCATCCTGTCTAATAGCAAAAAAATCCATTATTAAATATGTTTTTATTATATCCAAGATATGTCGATTTAAATGAAAATTTGTATCTTAATCTAATTATATAATTAGATTAAGATGCGAACATATTAAGGAATATGAACATAATATAGAAGTATAGCCAGTAAAAAATATAGAAAGGTGTTATTTATGTGGGCTTGCAAGGCATTTATAATAATATTATTAGCATCAATATTATTAACATTAATATTTATAAAATTAATATTTATATCAATATGCACCAATATAAAACCATATAATTATAAATTCACAATAGATTGTATGGATAAAGATAATAAGGAGTGTACTAGAGTTAATTTATATGCTCAAAATTTATATTTGAATTCTCACTCTTAAACTTTAACTTAAGAATAAAAAAGAGGTGAACAATTAATGGAAACAAATAATATAGATATGGAAGAATTAATGAAGATGAAAGAATTAGTAGATATGGAGAAATACGAGAAGGATAATGAGAAAAAGTGGGATAAACATGATAGAAATTCACACTGTGGTAAAGTTAATATATATACTAGGAATGTTTATTTATCCATAGATTGCCATGGACACAAATGGTAATCTAATTATATTTTAAAAATTATATTTGAATTCTTACTCATAAACTTTAACTTAAGAATAAAAAAGAGGTGAACAATTGATGGAAATAAATAAGATAGATATGGAAGAATTAATGAAGATGAAAGAATTAGTAGATATGGAGAAATACGAGAAGGATAATGATAAGAAGTGGGATAAACACGATGAACATTCACACTGTGGTGAGGTTAATATATTTACTAAGAATGTATATTTAACTATAAATTGCCATAGACACAAATAGTAATCTAGTTATATTTTAAATTAATTACTCTGAGGTAGTTCTTAATTAGAACTACCTCAGATTATTTCTAGAGTTTTTTACAATATAGAAAATTAAGAATAATAATTGGATATAATAGTAAATAAAAAGAAGAGCGATAATTTATCACTCTTCTTTCGACGTCAAAAAATTTTTTTACTTTTATCTTCATTTTAAAAACATATGTTATCTGGAAACCATAGAATATGACGGATATTTGAATGTGACATGTATAGTTAATTTTTCTAATTTATAATCAAGGTTTTCTATAAAAAAAGGTACATGGTGTATTTACTACACACTTTCCACATACTTCACTACCTACACTGTTTGGATGATTACCAGATTTATTGGTGTAAGAGCTTCCGAATTCTGTATATAATTCTGCATTTTTTCTTAGTACGACATAACATTTATGTCTATCATATCCATCTAAAGTCAATGCACCTGATGGACAATGTTTTACACATATACCACAGCTTCCATTATTTTTATATAAGCAAAATTCATCTTCTAAAGGTGAATCTGGTTTAACATCTAGATTGGTTACAATGGTGCTATATCTTCCGCAGCATCCAATCTTAGTTATAAGCATATTATTGATACCAAAGGTTCCAAGACCAGCAACTTTTGCAAAATGTCGATGAGACCAATTCCTTTTTAATATCTTTTGGTCAAAGGTGGAAGTTTATGGTGAAATACCTGCATGATATCCTATTTTTTTAATAAAAAATTTACAAATGAAACAATATCTGAATTTTACAATGAAAGACTGAGCAATTTATATTACGGGTTAAGTGAATGTGTTAGTAATATTGAAGAAATAAAGAAAGTAAAGGCTATATGAAAGTTGAACTTTATAAAGAATCATTAGAAAATAATGTAGAAGAAATTTCTATAAGAGAAAATTAATAATGTAAAATATTTTAGGTTTTATTGAAGCATACTAATATTATAAAGGAGAATGATAGCCATGAAAGTAAAGATAGTATGCCAAAGAGATTATGAAACAAAAGAAGTAGAGCTACCCATGAATGAAGAATCATTATTAAATATTCAAGGGAGTGTACTTGAAAGAGATACATTAGGGTATATAGCAGGAGCAGATGTAAAATATTATGATGATGAGGGAAATGAAATAGAAAATGTATTTCTTCTCAATAAGCAGCTACAAAATTAGAGGTTTAAGAAGTAATTTAGGCAAAAAGTATAACTATAATTTAATGTAATAAAAAATAGTAGCATCCAATTGCGAATAGGGACTACTATTTTTTTAGATTTTTTCTATAGTAAGTATAACTTATTATTGTGATAGTATCTACAATTTTGAGGTTTTAATCAGTGGAGTAAGTTTGTTACGTTCAAAAGTAATACTGTTAATTACATAGATAAAAATCCAATAAGACATAAAATTGTTGTTATTATAGAAAATACTGAAACTATTTTGGTTTCATGCCAGCCATGTAACTCAAATGAGTGATGAATAGGAGCCATTTTAAAAATACGTTTACCAAATAGTTTAAAAAATACTATTTGAATTAATGATGATAATGCTTCAATAACATAAATTCCTCCAACAATGATAATAATAAATGGGTTTTTGAGTATCATAGCTATCGTTGCGATATCTAAGGATGCATACGAAAATAGTAAAAAAACTTTGTTTTTGAGTATCATAGCTATCGTTGCGATAGCACCACCAAGGGCTAAAGAACCAGTATCCCCCATAATTATTTTAGCGGGATAGCAATTATATCGCAAGAATCCTAATAAAGCTCCTGCTATACAACCGCAACTAATTGATAATGTATAATGACCCATTCCAAAAGATAGAAAAATAAAGAATGTTACTATAAGTAGTGTTATAGAAGTAGCAAGTCCGTCTAAACCGTCTGTTAAGTTTAATGCATTAGTTGTTGATACGTAATAAAAAATAATAAAAGGTATGTATAAAATTCTTAAGTCAAATAGTTTTTTAGTAAATGGAAACATAATTATTGAACCAATTGAAGGATTATAGTATGAGTAAATGGCAAAAATACTTGATACAAAAAGTAATAAAATCATTTTTCCTTTTGAAGTTAATCCTTCATTTTTTTTATGTATTTTCTTTAAAGTATCATCAATGAAACCTATCAGTCCAAAAGCAATAAGTGAAGATATTACAAGCAAGAGTTCTTTATTATAATTTTTTATCATAAATAACATTGTTATTATTGATGAAAAAATAAAAATAATACCACCAAATGTAGGAGTTCCAGCCTTTTTTTTATGGCTTATTGGAATTCCATTTTTAATGCTTTGTCCTAGATTTAATTTTTTAAATAATGGGATAAGAAACAAACTAGTAATTGTAGATAATAAAAAACTGAATAATACAGCATATATAATAGTACTCATAGTAAATCCTTTCTAACTTAATATTTTTTAACGTCTATTAAGTTCTTAATAATGTTGTAATTTCTATAGTGTAATTTGTTATAAATATATAGCTTCTAGTCCTTGTATAATACTAAGAAATTAATTCCAAGTTTCATTGCTGCAGCACAGTTTTTAATATAATCATCAATAAATATTGCTTTGATTTTATTTTCGTCAATAATCCTCCTATCAATATGGAATTTCAAAAATTGGATTTGTTTTAGCTAACGTTGATTTTTTATAAGAAAAGGAGAAAAAGTTATTTTAGCTTCATAATTATGGTAATATAGTGATTGAGTTGTAACAATAGATATATATTAGTATCAAAATAAATTGAAAAGTATAAAATACTAAATTGAATATTATTCAAGTAACTTGATTATGAATATAATTTGGAGGGATAATTTTGAAGAATGAGTTATGTAAAATTAGAGAAATAGATGAAAAGGTAAAAGATAGGTTAGAGTATATAAAATCTAATAATGATAGTATGATATGTGATATTAATACAATAAAAGCTTTAAAAAATAATATATATGAAAAAACATCTAAAATATTTATATATAACTTAAAAAAGCTCATTCAGTTAGAAATAACACAAAAAAATCTTGCTAAGAAAATAGGTGTTTCAGAAGATTTACTTTCTAAATACAAATCAGCAGAAGCTTTTCCATCTATAGAAACCTTAATATATATTTGTGAAGTATATAATATAAGCATAGATAAACTTACTTCTATTCCACTAACAGCAGCTGATATGGAAAACTTAGAAAATAATATGGATATTAATACAGATATATTTGAAGATAAATATTATGTTTATTTTTTAGTTACTAATATAGCTAGAGAAGGAGCTATACATGAAGGTATTGTTGAATTTTTCAATGATAATGTAGTATTTAAAATTCTTTCAAATGGCGAAGTTGTTAAGTTATTTAAAGGAGACTACAATACTTTTGATAAGCTTATATTCTTCAATTTACAAAGTACTAATGACGGCATTACATATATAAATATGGTCAAACCTAATGTAAATAAAAATAAATATGTGGGAGGTATAGCTTTGCTTATGTTACCTTCAGATGCAAATAGTAAACCTTGTGCTCAAAAAATTCTCTTCAGTAAAATAAGGGTAGATAGGGAATTGCATTACGAAAGATTAAAAAAACTTTTAAGCTTTTCTTGTCAAGAAACAACTTTTGAACATATAAAATTATCTTCAGTTGAAGATGAGGATGCTTATAATTTTATTAGAAAGTTGATTTAATCCATCAATAGGATTTTAACATGATATTTTACTCTCTTCCTAAGATTAATGCTTTAGGTGAGAGTTATTTTATTATATGAAATTATAAAATTTATTAAATACAATTTTAAATATTGCTATATTATAACAAATAGTTTATAATCAAACGTGTATAAAACATGTTTGAAAATGAGGCGATGAGTTGGATAAATCTAACAATACTAAAAATCAATTAATAGAATCAGTAATGAAATTATTGCAAGAGTGTGACGATGTTTCAGAAATAACATCAAGAAAGATAACAGAAAGAGCAAAAGTAAATTTATCAACAATAAATTATTATTTTGCATCCAAAGATGAATTAATAAATATTGCAGCAAATAAATTAATACGAGATTTTGCCAATGCTTATTTTGAAGATATGAAAAATGATGTAAAGGCACCAAAAGATAAACTTAGATATTTTTTAACTCGTATTAGTGATATAGTTGTTCATTATAAAAAATATACAAAGGAAATGATGCCATATATTTTATTAAAGGGAGAATTTACTGAAACTATTGAAATACTTCCTTTAGTTAAAGAATGCTTTCAAGGAAGTAAAAGTGATGAGGAGTGTAAAATTATTTCATATCAATTAATTTCATTTATGCAATTAGTATTTTACAGAGCAGATGAATTTAAATTCTTTAGTAATATTGATATTAATATTAAAGAAGAAAGAGATAAGCTTATTGATATTCAATTAGATTTATTTTTTAAATAAAGAGTTTTGGGGGGGGATAAATAATGAGTAAAGAATTTAATTTATCTGAATATATGAGTGAAGGTATTGAAAATATAGTAAAGAACGTTTTAAAATCATCTATAAAAAATCCAAAGGAAGCTGCATTTGTAATAAAGTATATGTTAGCAGTAAAGGATGCAAAAAATAAAAGGGATATGTTAGAAAGTAACGGAGAGCATATCTCACCATTTTTAATGGTAAGTATCGCTACTAATTGTAATTTGCATTGTAAGGGCTGTTATGCAAGAGCTAATAAATCATGTGGAGATAACTTAAAAGCTAGTGAGATGTCAGAAAAAAGATGGGGAGAAATCTTTAATGAAGCAAAGGAAGTTGGAATCTCATTTTTATTATTATTAGGGGGAGAACCGTTGATGAGAAGAGGGGTTATTGAAAAAGCTTCTTCTGTTAAAGAAATAGTTTTTCCAATTTTCACAAATGGAACTATGCTAGATGAAAGTTATATAAATTTATTTGATAAAAATAGAAATCTTGTGCCAATGATAAGTATTGAAGGTGATAAGGATCAAACAGATGAAAGAAGAGGAGAAGGAACTTATAATTCAATAATGACTGCAATGAATAGCTTGAATAAAAAGGGGATTTTATTTGGAGGTTCTGTAACCGTAACAACTGAAAATATAATAACTGTTACAAGTAAAGAATTTGTACAGGAGCTTTATAATAAAGGGACAAGAGTATTAATATTTGTAGAGTACGTTCCAGTAAATAACTCTACTAGAAATCTTGCACCTACGGATAAAGAACGTTTAATATTAGAAGAAAAGATAGAAGAATTGAGAAAAGTATTCGAAAACATGGTGTTTTTATCATTCCCTGGTGATGAAAAATATTCAGGTGGATGTTTAGCTGCTGGAAGAGGTTTTTTTCATATAAATGCTAATGGTGGAGCAGAGCCATGTCCATTTTCACCATATTCAGATATTAATTTAAAAGAGTGTAGTTTAAGAGAAGCCTTAAAATCACCATTATTTAAAAAGCTTAAAGATAATGAAATGTTACTTGGAGAACATGATGGTGGATGTTTATTATTTGAAAAAGAAGACCATGTTAAAGAGTTGTTAGGATTGTAATAAAGTGAGAGTGAGCAAATGGTGTTAAAAATACCTATGTTTTCTGAGGGGTGATGAAAAAATATATATACTATGATATAATTTTCCATGCAAATTAAAAGATAGGAATTACCTGTTGCAGCAACTCGGCTCATTTAATGGATACCAAAAAAGAAGAAAATAGATATATTAAGTTTTGTAACTAGAGAAATAGAGAATGTAACATAAAAGATTAAAAGTTAAGGAGGATATGGTTTCCCACACCCTCCTTATAAATTCTGACAATTTATGTTATATAACTTTGCAGCATTCATTATTTCCATAGCAGCCTTTTTGAACTTATCCATTTCCATTGTGAGATTTTTAAATTGGCTATTAGTCTCAAAAGTATGGGTATTTTTTAGTATCTCAATGAATGATAAAGCTTTCATAAAATTATTAGACGCTGGGGTAAGGAGATTCATTGTCCAATAACAGATACTTTCAGGGGAATAACTTTTAGTTACAACAAGGCATTCCATAAATCCATGACATCTAAAATGATAAAATTTACCGTTGCTAAAGTATGAAATAAAATTTGAGAAATCATTGCTTTTATTTAAGGAATCATCTTTTAACAATTCATTTATAATGTTTTCTATAATCATTATTCGTTTACTAAAGTTTTGTAATAATTCCAAAGTATATGTTGAAATTCGATCATAGTGGTGTAATATACAAGGCATCGTCTGTCCTCCAATATTTTATTATTCTATACACTATATGAAGGACATAGACTATTTGGCACTTCTGTATTATTTTCTGCTTAACATACTCTTTTGATAGTTTCCAATTTATTATTTACTATGTTCAGAATAAAATTTCAAAGCTTCTCCAATAAATTTAGATGCATCCTTCCCATATCTTTTATCTACAGCATTCATCCCTTTATTGGTATTTGATAAATAAATATCCGCCATAACAGAGAAAAATCCCTTATAGTCCAATCCCGTATTTCCTTTATAAAATTCATAATTCCTTTTAGTTGTAGCTGCTATTTCAGAAACAATTTGCTGAATTTCCTTTGAAGTAGGATCTTTACTTAAATCATCTGTAAGCTTTTTATATAATATTTCTAATTTAGGCTGCTTATCTTGCAAATAAATTTTAAAGGTTTCTCCAATAAATTTAGCCGCACCTCTTCCGTATTTTTTATCAACCTCTTCTATCCACTTAGGCTCTAGGGAATTGGTCATCATATAGTACCAGGTGTTATCTCCTCTATCCGTTTTAAAAATTTCATAGTCTTTTTTAGCTATATCCGTTATCTCTTTAGCAATTTCTTGAATCTCCTTTGAAGAAGTATCTTTACTTAAGTCGGCTGTAAGTTTTTTATATAGCTCTTTTAATTTAGGATGCTTATCGTAAAGAAAATCATTTTTAAACTCATCATATTTTTCTTTTCTAGTTATTAACATATCATTGTTTAACTCGTTCCTAACAGCTTCAGCACATTTCTTTATACTTGCATACTGCTTTATAATGTTCTTAGCAATTTTAGTTTCATTAGCTTTCATCTTTTCAATCATTTCATCAGATTTATCTATACTTCCCCAATTCTTAATTACTCTATCCTTATTTTCTTTCTTGAATTCTTCCAATACATTATAATATTCAGCCATATCAAATTCTTTAAAACTCATTGTATTTGCTCCTTTTAAGGTTTTATTTATAAGCTCTATTAAGCCATCTAATCTTTTGCGTTTTAACATAAGCATCTTTTTTTGATTTTTTAGTGCTTGCATTTTATCAAAGTATGGACTCGACATTATCTCTTTAACATCTTTTAAAGGTATGTCAAGTTCTTTAAAAAATAAAATTTGCTGCAAGGTTTTAAGGGCTTCATCATCATAAAGTCTATATCCTGCTTCTGTAATTTCACTTGGTTTTAATAATCCTATTTCATCATAGTAATGTAGTGCGCGCACACTTATTCCTGCCAAATCCGAAACTTGTTTTACTGTTCTCATTTCTATACCTCAAAGTTTGATTTTAGAGCTATCAATATTATCTAATACTGAGCCGGCTGCGAGTTTTTGCTAATATAGGTAAGCTCTACGTATATATTGCACTACGACGTGGCGTTAGAGTCAACACTTTTTCAAAAAAATTTAATCCTAAAAATCTTTAATATTGCTTAAATATTTATTTATAGCTATTATTGATATTTGGTACGCATAGTTTTTATTCAACTGAGGATCCTGATAATGAAGGTAGAACTCTTAATTTAGGAGAGACAGTTATTCTTGAAGAAGAAATAAATAGATTTATATCTATTTTAAGAAAAAAGGGAATATTAGTTACTGCACTTCATAATCATTGGCTATTTGATGAACCAAGGTTAATTCCAGGTGCCTTTTATAAAAAAGAATTAACGTATTGATAATTAGAATGATTAAAAACAATTCCATAGTTAATACTAATTGTGGAGGTGTTAGCATGTCTGAGTTAGAGGATTTATTAAAAGATATAGAGATATTAAGAACGCAATTAGAGCGTTTAATAAATGAAAAGCAAGGGAACTTAGTTGATCCTGAAGTAGTAACTTCGAGTAAGATATTAAATGCAGCATTAAATCAGTATAATAAGCTTATTGATGAAAAGTTAAAAGAGAAATAAGCCATTAATAGGACTCAGTGTGTTGATTTTTAGTGATTTCAATATACATGAACTTTCCATATGGAATTTATGGCTTGTAGTATCATTTCTGCTGATGTTATTCTATGAAATTTGTTGGATTAGATATTTTAGGAACAAACATACTGAAGAAAATTTTTATAGTAGTTTTTATTGGATTACAATACCTCTTGCAAGTTTACACGTTATGGCTTTTTTATTATTAGATACTTAAAGGAATTTTTTAACATTTTCACAATATTAATATAGTGGCTTCCCAATAAGTTAAACATAGATAGCCTTACTTAAAGAAAAGAACCCTAATAAATAGGGTTCTTTTTATATGGAGTTTTCTATATATTGGTGTATTGTCTTGGTAGATGCTATAGATAACTTAAGATTAGAAATTGAAACTCTTAAATCATTGCTAATGTGGCTAAGAACAGAACTTAAGAATACGTAATTTGATTACTAGATGACATAAGTACTTAAATAAGAGGTGCAAACAATGTTCTTTGAGAATTGAATAATAGGGTGTGAAAAAGTAGAATTACTTCACATTTATTTAGAAAGGCAATTATCTTTACTAATAAAAATTATGATATAATTACCTCTAGTAAAGTAAAAGTAGTAATTCAAATAAAATATATCCAAGAAGTAATGCCCACCAAACTATATATTTTGAACAAAATTATATAAGCAGTAGTAGAAAAAAACACTTAGTAAGGAAGTTGTTCAAGTAAGTAAAAATAAGAATGTAGTAGAAAAGAGAGGTACTAGCAATGAATACATCATCATCAATAACAGAATTTGTAGGAACGGCAATTGGAGATACCATTGGCTTAGTCATAGCTAATGTTGATTGTTTTCTTCATGAAAAAATGGGATTAGATAAAAAATATCGGTCTCTAGGAATAATTAGTGGAAGAACAGGTGCAGGACCACATATTATGGCAGCAGATGAGGCTGTAAAAGCTACTAATACAGAAGTAGTAAAGATTGAAATGCCAAGAGATACAAAGGGTGGGGCAGGGCATGGTTGCTTAATCATTCTGGCAGCAGAAGACGTAACAGATGCAAGAAGAGCAGTAGAAGTTGTTCTTAAGGAATTAGATAGAACTTTTGGGGATGTTTATACATGTGATTCAGGGCACTTGGAGCTTTCATATACTGCAAGAGCAAGCTTGGCATCAGAAAAAGCATTTGGTGCTCCACTTGGAAAAGCTTTTGCGATAATTGCTGGTGCTCCAGCTGGTATCGGTTTAGTAATGGCAGATACAGCAATGAAAACTGCAAATATTGAGATGGTAACATATGCAAGTCCAGATGCAGGAACAGCACACACAAACGAAGTAATTATAACAGTTACTGGAGATTCAGATGCTGTTAGAGAATCAGTAATAGCTGCAAGAGAAATTGGTTTGTCATTATTGAAAGCAATGGGGCAAGAGGCTCAATCTGCTACTAAACCATATATTTAGCAGATGATTTATTAATCTGTTTTTTTGTTATTAAATGATCTAACTATAAACAGAGTTCTTGGCTTCAGAGGGAGTTTTTACTCCCACTGAAGCTTATTAACAGAATTCTTAGGAGTTTTACTCCTTAGAAGTCGTTATCCTTTAGGGGAAATCGTTATCCAGGGACGTAA
>Ga0129306_1003199_pt1 | contig 12702 bp, 12 predicted proteins | sample P827metagenome_FD_94438 | JGI IMG/M metagenome (GOLD analysis project Ga0129306, IMG submission 94438) | Capybara group fecal microbial communities from Wisconsin, USA - P827 metagenome | ecosystem: Host-associated > Mammals > Digestive system > Large intestine > Fecal | place: USA: Wisconsin...
GATCAATGAAGAGATATCCACAGACTGCTACACCGGAAAGACTCCTCTTCAGGACATTCTGGACGACACCGAGAAAAAGATATTCAACCTGATCCAGTCACGCTCTACTTCGGAATATGTTCCCATCAGAGAGATCGTATCCAATACCATGGATCAGATAGAATCCGCCGCCAGGACCAAGGGCGGTATAACCGGCATTCCTACCGGATTCACCGATCTGGATAACAAGCTCATGGGACTCCAACCCTCCGATCTGATACTCGTGGCTGCCAGGCCTTCCATGGGAAAAACCGCTTTTGTTCTTAACATTGCCGAGCACGTTGCGCTCAGACAGAATAAGTCCGTTGCCATATTCAGTCTGGAGATGCCCAAGGAGCAGCTGGTCAAGAGACTGATCGCCATGAACTCACGTGTGGATTCACAGAATATCCGAAGCGGACAGTTATCAAGGAGTGACTGGCACGAGATCATACAGTCCGCCGGATCCATAGGTTCATCCGGACTGATCATAGATGATACATCCGGCATAACCGTATCAGAGCTCAGGAGCAAGGCCCGCAAGTTCAAGCTCGAGCATAACATAGATGTTATCATGATCGACTATCTGCAGCTCATGACCGTATCATCTCAGAGCAAGGCCGACTCCAGACAGCAGGAGATATCCGAGATATCCCGTGCACTTAAAGGTATCGCCAGAGATCTCAAGATACCCGTTATCGCGCTCAGCCAGCTGTCCCGTCAGGTGGAATCCAGGGCTGACCACAGGCCCATGCTCTCAGACTTACGTGAGTCCGGCGCCATCGAGCAGGACGCCGACGTGGTTATGTTCATATACCGTGATGACTATTATCACGAGGATTCGGAGAAAAAGGGAGTATCCGAGATAATCATAGCCAAGCAGAGGAACGGCCCGATAGGTACCGTGGAGCTCGCATGGCTGCCTCAGCTCACGAAGTTCCAGAATCTGGATCACTCACCCAGAAACGAATAGAAATACAAATAAAACAGGGGACGGTAGATACCGTCCCCTGATCTCTTTATTTCGGATCCTGTCGCTTATTCCTCTGCGATAGCACCTACAGGGCACTGACCTGCACAAGCGCCACAGGAAATGCACTTCTCGGGATCGATCTCGAACTTACCATCTCCCATGCTGATAGCGCCTACAGGGCACTGAGCCTCACATGCACCGCATGCCACACAAGAATCACCTATTACAAATGCCATTCCAGTATTCCTCCTTATCCATGCTTAGATATTGCGTAATAATAGTACTATATAAATTTCACAAAATCAACACGTCCAAATCAAGATTTTTTGGTAAGCATTGACTAACCGGACGCATTCAGCCGCATTTACTCCGCGCTTGAATCCAGCATGACAGAATCATCATGCGGGATATTCAGTTCAGCGCGACGGTCCTTTATTCCCTGAAGGATGACCTTTTTCTTCTCGAGCAGGTCCTTCTGGGACATCGCAGGGGTATCTGCCAGCTTATACTCCATACCCAGCTTCTCATACTTGGATTTGCCCATGGTATGGTAAGGAAGGGCATCCAGCGCCTTGAGATTATGGAACTGTCCGATGAAGTAACCGAGTTTGTACAGATATTCATCATCATCCGTAAGCCCGGGCACGACCACATGTCTGATCCACATATCCACGTTCTTCTCATTCAGATACGCAGCAAACGCCAGGATACCGTCATTTGGCTGTCCTGTCAGTTCCTTATGCTTCTCCGGATCTATATGCTTGATATCGAGCATGACCAGATCGGTAAGCTCCATAAGCTTATCAAGCTTCTCTATAAAAGCGGTATTATCCGGCTTAAAAGCTATACCCGATGTATCTATGTCCGTATGGATGCCGTGTTCTTTGGCCAGCGTGAACAGATCGATCAGGAAATCAACCTGCATAAGCGGCTCTCCGCCGGTCACTGTTATTCCTCCGCTCTCATAGAACGGACGGTTACGCTCATAGTTATCGATGATCTCCTGAGGATCGGTAAGAGTACCGTCTGTCATTGCCCATGTATCCGGATTGTGGCAATAAGCACACCTCATGGGGCAGCCCTGAACAAACACGACATATCTCACGCCGGGTCCGTCTACGGTACCGAAACTCTCGAGCGAATGAATCTTTCCCTGAGTCATATGTTCTCTCCTGATTAATCCAACACTACAATACTGAAAACGGGATCCCTGCCGGGATCCCGTTTGATATAAGTCTCTAAATCAATTAGATTGACTCGTGGAATGTACGGCTGATAACATCTGCCTGCTGCTCGGGAGTCAGCTTAATGAAGTTAACTGCATATCCTGATACACGGATCGTGAGCTGCGGATAGTTCTCAGGATGCTTCTGAGCATCTAACAGAGTTTCTCTGTTCAGTACGTTTACGTTTAAGTGATGGCCGCCCTTGGTAGCATATCCATCAAGTAATGAAACCAGGTTATCAACCTGTGTAGCACTTGCTGCCATGTTGTTATCCTCCTAATCAGAATTATTTGAAGTCATCGAGGCCGTCCTGAAGTGTCGGTACGGAGCAGGCCAGAGGGGTACGGGAACAATCCGTACACCCCATGGTCTCTACATTCTTAAAACCTTCAACTTCATCGCTGACATCGACATTTACATGACCTACACCACCGGCCATGCCTGCATCCAGCATCTTTACCAGATCATCTATCTGCTTTCCATCCATGTCATCGACCTCCTGTTTGATTTACTCCATGGAAATATGCAATGCATATCTCCGACCGTACCTGCCGTATTAGTTCAGGTCTACGTTGATATCGCCTGCGAATACCTTATCTTCCTTACCGAGTGCTCCGGGGATGATTGAGAAGGTATTGGAGATACCATCCTGTGCATGCTGGAACGGAAGCTTGGATACTGATGACAGTGAAGCAACAGCACCGTGAGAATCACGTCCGTGCATCGGGTTAGCACCGGGTGCGAAAGGCTGGCCCTTCTTACGTCCGTCAGGTGTATTACCTGTAGCCTTACCATAAGTAACGTTGGATGTAATGGTAAGAACTGACATAGTCGGGAATCCGTCTCTGTAGGTGTGATGACGTCTGAGCATGGTCATGAAGTTCTTAACCAGATCTCTTGCGATAACGTCTACACGGTCATCATCATTACCGTACTTGGGGAAGTCACCGGTAGTCTCGAAGTCAACGATAACGCCGTCCTCATCACGAACAACCTTAACCTGTGCATACTTGATAGCTGACAGGGAGTCTGCAACAACGGAAAGTCCGGCGATACCTGTAGCGAAGTAACGAAGAACGTCTCTGTCGTGAAGAGCCATCTGAGCTCTCTCATAGCAGTACTTATCATGCATGTAGTGGATAACGTTCAGAGTATTTACATATACGTCTGCGAGCCATTCCATCATATCGGTGAACTTGCTCATTACATCATCATAGTCAAGGATATCGCCTTCAACAGGACGATACTTAGGACCTACCTGCTTGTGTGATACTTCATCAACACCACCGTTTAATGCATACAGGAGGCACTTAGCCAGGTTAGCACGAGCTCCGAAGAACTGCATCTGCTTACCGATAACCATGGAGGATACGCAGCATGCGATACCATAGTCATCACCGTGGGTAACTCTCATCAGGTCATCATTCTCATACTGGATGGAAGATGTGGTGATGGAGATCTTAGCACAGTACTTCTTCCATGCTTCGGGAAGTCTGGTGGACCAGAGTACTGTCAGGTTGGGCTCAGGTGAAGCACCAAGGTTCTCAAGAGTGTGCAGATATCTGAAGCTCATCTTGGTAACCATCGGACGGCCGTCAACGCCTACTCCGCCGAGAGACTCGGTAACCCATACGGGATCGCCGGCGAAGATCTGATTGTACTCAGGTGTACGAGCGAACTTAACGCAGCGAAGCTTCATGATGAAGTGATCAACGAATTCCTGGATCTGCTCCTCAGTGAATACGCCGTTCTTGAGGTCGCGCTCTGCATAGATGTCAAGGAAGGTGGATGTACGTCCGAGGGACATGGCAGCACCGTTCTGCTCCTTAACTGCTGACAGATATCCGAAGTATGTAGCCTGGATAGCTTCCTGAACGTTCTGAGCGGGACGGGCGATATCGCAGCCGTAAGAAGCTGCCATTTCCTTCATCATCTTCAGAGCAACGATCTGCTCGGAGAGCTCTTCACGAAGACGGATAACATCATCTGTCATAACACGTCCGGTAGAAGCCTTCTGCTCTTCCTTATCCTCGATCAGTCTGTCGATACCGTACAGAGCGATACGACGATAGTCGCCGATGATACGTCCGCGGCCGTATGCATCCGGAAGACCGGTGATAACGTGTGATGAACGGCATGCTCTCATCTCAGGATTGTAAGCATCGAAACATCCTGCATTGTGAGTCTTACGATGTACGGAGAAGAACTCGCTTATCTCGGGGTCTACTTCATAACCGTTGTCAGCACATGCCTTCTCTGCCATACGGATACCGCCGTAAGGCTGAAGAGAACGCTTGAAAGGCTTGTCGGTCTGGAAACCTACGATGGTCTCCTTGCTCTTGTCAAGATAGCCGGGGCCGTGAGAAGTGATAGTAGATACAACCTTGGTATCCATATCAAGTACGCCGCCTGCCTCACGCTCCTGCTTCTGCAGATCAAGAACCTGTGCCCACAGATCCTTGGTGTTCTGTGTAGGGCCTGCAAGGAAAGACTCATCACCATCATAAGGTGTGTAGTTCTTCTGGATGAAATCACGTACGTTGATCTCGTGATCCCACTTGCCGCCTACGAATTCGTTCCATTCTGGTCTCATGTAAATGCCTCCTATTAAAATATTTGACTATTTGATCTCCATGGACTTACGTGCCCCACAGAGAATTGGTCTCGTAAAGATAATTATATGTAATCCCCACAAAACATTCAAGGCGGATTGCCTTAAGTTTATGCACTTTTTAGAGTACACTTGCATATTTTTTCCATTCAAGATATATTTAGCATTGTGTAATGATAATGTCACTCAAAAAGGAGATAATGATGGCAGAGATTACTAAGGATATGACTATAGGCGAGATACTCTCGGCAGCGCCCAATATCGCTCCTCTTCTGATGGGAGTCGGAATGCACTGTCTCGGATGTCCCGCATCGCAGGGCGAGTCGCTCGAAGAAGCAGCCATGGTTCACGGCATAGACATAGACGAGCTTATGACATATCTGGAAGAAAAGAAAGACACCTGGGCGTAAAGCTCAGGTGTTTTCATTAGTATCCTATATTATCACTTTCGGTATTCGAACTATATCTGAGATAACTGCTGAATACCGTTACCTCCGATAACAAGCTCACAGTGTTCTTCCAGGTAAGCCCGTGTAGCCAGGAGGTTCTTCTCACTCTCTCCGTACTCTGAAATGATATTACATATCCTGTTATATGCCATGATGTCCATGCCGGACTGTGAGATCAGGAGCAGATACTTATTGTTCCGGTCATCTCTGTATACGGAGTTATCCCCGTCGTAATCCGAAGCTATGACATGTGCCAGAGAGATCATATCTCCTATGCTGTCAAAAGAGAACAGTCTCGAGAGATTCAGATTCTCACTGTCTCTGGGCAGGTCGGGCTTAACTTCACCTGTGCCCTTCTTAAACAGCGAATCGGCCAGTTCCTCTATCCCCTGGAAAAGTGACAGATCGTCGTTTCCGCCCATATCCTCGTCGTACTTATCCTCGATCAGATCGGGAGCAAATCTGGCAAATCTTGTATCCAGTTCTTCCGGATCCTCAACCTTGGTCACGGTCAGGATGATGCATTCAGAATTAACGGGAGTCGCCTCGATCATCAGAGGCTCTTCCTCTACTTCAAAATCCAGTTCATCCGCAGCCTTGATCATCATATCACGGAACAGGCTTCTGGCTTTATCGGTACCGTATGCTAGCTCGCTTATCTTGATTTTGCGTGCCTTTAAGTCTTCACTTGTCAGTGTGCAGCGTATCTGCTGCTCATTCATTCTTTCCAATTTCATATGTATATTTATAGCCGTGCACGCAGATTAAGTCAATATAAAGGTGCGAGTTTATGCTTTTTTAATCAAAGCGTGATGCCCTGGAGTCCCGCCAGTTCTGCGAAAACTGCTCCGATCCGCTTTTTGATGATCAGAGTATTCTTCGCCGGCCGTACGCCTATATCGCTCTCGTTGATCACCACAGCGGTATCACCTTTGAAGTAATGAATAAACGATGCCGCGGGATATACGCTTAAGGAAGTTCCTCCTATGATCAGCACATCCGCTCTCGACAGTGCGTCAACTGCTCCGCTTACCTGATCATCCGGAAGCCCCTCTTCATAGAGCGTGATATCAGGGCGTATGGTACCTCCGCAACTGCAGGTAGGGATAGGCTCGGATGATTCGAATATGTAATCGGAAGGATACTCCCTGCCGCATTTCATACAGTAATTACGCAGGGCACTTCCGTGTATCTCATACACTTTTTTGCTGCCGGCCTTCTGATGGAGTCCGTCTATGTTCTGAGTCACCACACCGATCAGCTTGCCCATCTCTTCAAGCCTTGCCAGATACTTGTGCGCATTGTTCGGTTCGATATTCCTGGTATCCATCTTCTGTCTGTGGAACTCATAGTATACCTTCGGTTCATATACCAGACAGCTGTGACTGAGCAGATACTCGGGCTGGTATTTGTCGAATCTGACATCATGCTGGTTATACAGTCCGTCCTTGCTTCTGAAGTCAGGAATGCCGCTTTCGGTAGATACTCCCGCCCCTCCGAAGAAAACGATATTATCCGATCCGTCTATGATCTGTTTCAATTCCTCTATGTCACTCATACGTATTCTCCTTTCTCATGATCCGTCACTGTCTGATTATGATAAAAAAGGGTGACCCCGAAGGATCACCCTAATTTTATCACAATTTGAAGTCGTTGAACCGTTCACCAGAATTATCTGGTTGCGTTCTTTTTGCTTGCTACTATATCGAATACAACCGCTGCCAGAAGAACGATACCCTTGACTACCTTCTGCCAGTTCGCATCCACACCTGTCAGGGACATACCCAGGTTGATAACACCGATCAGAGTAGCACCGATGACCATACCGAGTACCTTACCTGATCCACCGTATGCGGATACGCCACCGACTACGCAGGCTGCGATCGCATCCATCTCGTAGTTGGTACCGGCCGTGGAGTTAGCCGACTGGAATCTGGCCATTACGACGTATGAAGTGATAACCGTAAGCACTGCCATGTTCAGATAAGCCACGAACATGATCATCTTGGTATCTATACCTGAGAGCCTGGTGGCTTCTGCATTACCGCCTATGGTATAGAAGTAACGACCCATGATAGTCTTGGATGTAACGAAGCTGTATATCAGTACAATAACTACGACCCAGATAAGAGCAGTAGGTATACCGCCTGCCAGTCCCAGCTTATATGCAAAGAGCATGATAGCGGCAGATGCGATCACCGATCTGGCTAATACAGTCAGAAGCGAATCAGCTTCATAACCCTTTTTAACTTTATTGGCTCTGGACATGATGCTTGCCACGAAAACGATCACACATGCAACTATGCCGGCTACCAGACAGGGAATGTTCATCTTACCTACGCCGGTACTGAAAACCTTACCAGAGAAGGTATTAAGGAAGCTGTCCGGCAGAGGTGCTATGGAACCGGTGGTCGAATTAGCTGACAGCAGCTTGGTACCCCAGCCTCTGAATGCCAGATAGCCTGCCAGTGTAGCAATCCACGGCGGAACGTTAACGTATGCGATCAGGAATCCGAGCAGGCATCCGTATACGATACCTACTACGAGCATCAGCAGGATGGATACTATGGGGTTCCACCCCTTTACTACCATCATGATGCCGCCCACGGCACCCATAAAGCATACAAACGAACCACATGACAGATCGATGTTACCGCCCGTCAGCATACATACCAGCATACCTGTAGCCAAGATGTATACGTATGCGTTCTGTGTGATAAGCGCATTGAAGTTGAGCGGCTGGAACATCTGACCGCCTGTCCGTGCAGTGAAGTAGATATATACCAGGACAAGGACGATCAGCATTGCATTTTTCTTTAATACTTCAGCAACATTAGCGTTTTTCATTGTTCATCCTCCTCCCTTACTTTTTCTTCTTATTTGACATTACGTCAAAGATGATGGCGAACAGGAGAACCAGTCCCTTGACCACCTTCTGATAGTTCGCATCGGTACCCATGATACTCATGCCCTGGTTGATGACACCCATGAGCACGGCACCTATGATGACACCGAATATGTTACCTTCACCACCGTATGCACTCGCCCCGCCGATGAAGCAGGCAGCGATCGCATCCATTTCATAACCCTGGCCGAATGTGGGCTGTGCCTGAGTGGCTCTGGCCACGGTAAGTATACCGCCAAGACCTGCCATCAGTCCCATATTGATATATGCAAAGAAGTATACCTTGCGGGAATCGATACCGGACAGGACCGTTGCTTTTTCATTACCGCCGACAGCGTAGAGATAACGTCCCATAGTCGTCTTGGTCGTAATGTATGAGTATACCAGAAGTACCAGCGCGATCCAGATCAGGGATGTCGGGATTCCCTTATAGTTAGCCAGCTTATAGAAGAGCCAGATAACTACGGCACAGATGATCACTGACTTAACGATCACCGAAGGGAGCGCCTCAACTTCATATCCGTTAGCCTTGGCACTGATACGGTTTCTCAGGACCACGATCACATATATAGCTGCAATCCCTATACCTATGACCATACATGTGGTATTGAAATTAGCACTTCCCATGAAGTCCGGGATATAGCAGTCAGCACCGCCACCGAACACATTGAGGAAAGTGGTATTTCTGATACCTACGGTGTAGCCCTGCAGCAGTACATTGGACAGACCTCTGAACGCGTACATGCCGGACAGGGTAGCTATGAACGGAGGAACTTTGAAATATGCGATCCAGAATCCCTGCCAGATACCGATTATCGTACCGCATACCAGCATCGCTATAACTGCGAACCACACATTCATATCACGATCGAGCATTACTGCGCCGAGACCGCCCGCAAAGCACACTACCGAACCGCAGGCCAGATCGATGTTACCGCCGGTCAGGATACACAGCAGCATACCGGCTGCCAGCACAAACACATAAGCATTCTGAGATATCAGGTTGTTGATGTTCTGTGCATAGAGTATCTTACCCCCAGTAGTTATATAAAAGAAAATGAGCACAAGTATGAGGGCGATAACCATAGTATATTTCTTGAGTACATCTGTAAGTTTTATACCTTTCATATCACTCGCCCTTTCCTGACTGTATGATACAAGCCATAATGTTTTCCTGAGTTGCCTCAGAAGCTTTCATCTCACCCATGAACTTGCCTTCGTTCATGATATAGATCCTGTCACTCATACCGATGACCTCGGGAAGCTCGGAGGAGATCATGATGACAGATTTGCCCATGGATACGAGATCATTGATGATACAGTAGATCTCATACTTGGCTCCTACATCGATACCTCTGGTAGGCTCATCCAGGATCAGTACATCCGGATCCGTGAACATCCACTTGGCCAGCAGGACCTTCTGCTGGTTACCGCCGGAGAGGTTGCCTACATTCTGTTCTACTGACGGGGTCTTGGTCTTAAGCTTTTCTTTATACTCAACAGCAACCTGATATTCCTTATCCATATCAATGATGCCGCGCGAACTTACTCCGGAAAGATTAGCCAAAGAGGTGTTTACTCTGATAGGATTGGAGAGTACCAGACCGTTTCCTTTACGATCCTCTGTAACATATGCGATCTTGGCATTGATAGCTTCTCTGGGGTTCTTGAGAGTAACTTCTTTGCCGCCGATCCTGAGAGTTCCCTGGATCTCGGATCCGTATGAACGTCCGAATATACTCATGGCAAGCTCCGTACGTCCGGCTCCCATCAATCCGTAGATACCTACGACTTCACCCTTTCGAACGTTTAAGCTTACGTTATCGACCACCTTACGCTCTGTATACAGAGGATGATATACAGTCCAGTTATCTACTTCCATATTGATATCGCCGATAGCCACATTCTCTCTCTTCGGGAATCGGTCGGTTATCTCACGCCCTACCATGCCCTTGATGATCCTGGCCTCGTCGATCTCTGTTGTATGTTTATCCAGGGTTTCTATGGTTGCGCCATCACGAACCACGGTGATCTTATCCGCAACATACACAACCTCGTTAAGCTTGTGTGTTATGATGATCATCGTCATTCCCTGCTTCTTGAATTCAAGCATCAGGTCAAGCAGTGCCCTGGAATCAGTTTCGTTAAGTGATGATGTGGGCTCATCCAGGATAAGCAGTTTAGCATTCTTGGCGAGTGCCTTGGCTATCTCGACCAGCTGCTGCTTACCTGTTCCTATGTCCTTGATCAGGACATGTGAGGACTCGGACAGACCCACCATTTTCAGATATTTGTCTGCTTCTTTATATGTTTCGTTCCAGTTGATCGCGTTCTTTTTACCGCGTTCATTACCCAGGAACATATTCTCGCCTATGGACATCTGAGGAACCAGCGCCAGTTCCTGATGTATGATTACGATTCCTTTTTTCTCGGAATCCTTAATGGTCTGGAATTGACATACCTCGCCATTATAGATGATATCTCCCTCGTAAGTTCCGTAAGGATAAATACCACTCAAAACATTCATCAGTGTCGATTTACCAGCCCCGTTCTCTCCGACCAGAGCATGAATCTCGCCCTCTTCAACCTGGAAGTTCACGTTGTCGAGAGCCTTAACACCGGGGAATGTTTTGGTTATGTTCTTCATTTCCAATAAAACCTTAGCCAAAAGAACCCCTCCTATCTGTAGCTTCCCTTAGAGCAAGCAGGCGGGTATAAACCCGCCTGCCTCATTTACACTTACCAAGCTTAATTACTTAAGCTGATCCTCTGTGTAGTAACCGGAATCGATCAGGATCTCCTTGTAGTTGTTAGCATCTGCGAATACGGGCTCGCAAAGGAATGAAGGAACAACCTTAACGCCGTTATCGTATGTAGTAGTATCGTTAACATCTACAGTCTGACCATTCAGGATCTGGCCAACCATCTTAACAACCTGGCTTGCAAGAGTACGTGTATCCTTGAATACTGACATTGACTGCTTGCCTGCGATCATGTTCTTGGTATTCTCGATATCGCAGTCCTGACCGGTGATGATGGGATACTTGCCGTTGTAGTTAGCTGCAAGAGCGTTCTCTACACCAAGAGCGGTAGAGTCGTTGGAGCAAAGCCATACATCAAGTTCGGTACCATCTGCATAGTAGGATGAGAGGATGTTCTCAGCTCTGTTCTGTGCAGTCTCGGTTGCCCAGGTAGGAGTTGCAACTTCTTCGAAAGTCTTCTGGCCTGAAACTACGTTCAGCTTGCCGGCATCGATGTAATCCTTGAGGACATCATAAGCACCATTGAAGAAGAAACCTGCGTTGTTGTCACCGGGATCACCTGCGGTGAACTCGATATTGAAAGGACCTGCTGCGTTGTCCAGATCAAGAGCTTCCTTTACGTAAGTACCCTGAACTGTACCAACCTTGTAGTTATCAAATGTTGCATAGTAGCTGACTGCATCATGGTTCATGATCAGACGGTCATAAGCGATAACAGGGATGCCTGCATCTTTAGCCATATCAAGAGCCTCACCGAGTGAAGAACCCTCGATAGCTGCGATAACGAGTACGTTAGCGCCGCTGGAGATCATGTTCTCAACCTGAGATACCTGAGTCTGTACATCGTTTGAAGCGTACTGAAGGTCAACGTCGAAACCTGCTGCCTTAAGCTCTGCTTCCATGTTAGCACCATCCTGGTTCCATCTCTGGAGATCCTTGGTAGGCATTGAAACACCAACCTTAGCGCCTGCTGCGCTGGATCCTGCTGCTGCTCCGCCATCAGCTGCTGCAGGAGCTGCTGCTCCGCCACAACCTGCAAGAAGAGTTACAACCATTGCACTTGAAAGAAGTGCTGCCAAAATTCTTTTCTTCATTTGGAATTCCTCCCTTTCTTTTTTGAGACGGACACTATGTCCATCCCCTCGACGCTTCCAATATAACACGAAGTAAATAGGACAAACTTGTCACCTTCTGCATATTTTGGGCAGGACACCCCGGGGAGTACGGGCAGAAAAATAGCACAAAATTGGTCTATCTATATTTAGTGACAATTTTGTGCTATATATACCATATTTAGTGGTCGACGTTCAGATATACTTCACTTCTTTGATGAAATGTGCCTATTATGACCTCATCCATGTTCTCTGCAGTCACTTCTATAGGCTCCAGTTTTTCATAAGGGATCTCATATATACCGTCGGAAATAGTATCCTCGGGGACTATGCGCCCCTGTGCCACCATTTCCACCGTCAGTTCGGCCGCACGCTGTGCCAGTTTCTCAACAGGTTTATACACCGTCATATACTGAGTTCCCTCTACTATCCTCTGACAGGCATCGAGATCCGCATCCTGCCCGGTCACGATACAGGTACCGGCCAGTTTATGCTCTGCCAGAGCCTTGATGGTCTGTCCGGCGATGGAATCGTTACCGCACATAATCGCATCAGGTGCCACCCCGTCATGTTCCGCCAGATATCTGTTCATATAATCAAACGCATATTCGGGACGCCAGCCGTTGCAGTAATACGTATCCTCAAC
>Ga0129306_1003203_pt1 | contig 12664 bp, 4 predicted proteins | sample P827metagenome_FD_94438 | JGI IMG/M metagenome (GOLD analysis project Ga0129306, IMG submission 94438) | Capybara group fecal microbial communities from Wisconsin, USA - P827 metagenome | ecosystem: Host-associated > Mammals > Digestive system > Large intestine > Fecal | place: USA: Wisconsin...
GGCAACCGCTTCAACAAAAGCATCAACAACCCGACAAACCAAGCTGTTTCACAAGAAGTAGCCAACGCTCTCTTCCATAACTCCGACCATATCCCCGTCACTATGGATCTCGTCGTGAGCCTTAATGAAGACGTCAACGAGCTGAATTCCAACGAGTTAAGCTACGATATCTTCCCTAATCCTGCTTCATCAGAAATTAATTTAAGATTTTACCAAAATAATTCAGGTAGAGCTAATATATTGTTATTCAATACTTTAGGACAAGTGGTCTTTTCAGAGAATATCTTCGTGAACGACTGTCTCAGCGAGCATGTCATCAATGTCGAAAATCTTCCAAAAGGCTTTTATTTCCTAAAGGTAACAAACGCTGATGGCTTGACAAACACTATTAAAATTGCTATAGAATGAAAATATTTCGTAAAATAATTGATGGATGTGTCGGTTTCATGCAGAAATACCTGCCTGAGCCGTTCATTTTTGCAATTATTCTTACGTTTGTGGCAATTTTAGTCGCCATGCCGGTATGCCACCAAAGCATAGTTGAAGTGGTGACAAACTGGGGCGGCGGTGTGTGGAACCTCCTCGGATTCTCAATGCAGATGGCTCTTGTGCTTGTCACCGGTGCCACCCTCGCTGCAGCTCCTCTCATCAAAAAAGGCATCAGCAGGCTCGCGTCAATGCCGAAAACACCGGCAGGCGCGATAGCTCTCGTCACAGGCATTTCTGCTGTGGCATGCTGGCTCAACTGGGGTTTCGGACTCATCGTAGGCGCCATCTTCGCCAAAGAGATAGCTAAAAAACTCAAAAACGTAGACTACCGACTGCTCATCGCCTCAGCCTACAGCGGCTTTGTGGTGTGGCACGCCGGCATCTCGGGCTCCATCCCGCTCAAGATGGCATCCGATGTCAACGAACTCGTAAAAGATACTAATGGCGTCATAACCTCAGTGATTCCTATCGGAAACACCATCCTCGACTGGCACAACATCATCATGGTGGTCATCGTCACCCTCGCCCTCGTCGTCATCAATTCATTGATGCACCCGAAGACTGGCATCGTCGCCATCGACCCTGCCTTGTTGCAAGAAGACACTGTAGAGACGCATGAAAATGCATCTCAAAAAACACCAGCCATGAAACTGGAAAACAGCCGCCTTTTATCCGCCTTATTAGCTTTATTAGGCCTGTCTTTCCTGATAATCAGCCTGTTTTTCAAGCACAAAGCCTTCGACCTCGGCTCAGTGATTCTGCTGTTCCTCTTCCTCGGCATCGTGCTTCATAAAACACCTATCGCCTACGTCCGCGCTTTCGCGAAATCAGTGGGCGGCGCAGCAGGAATATTGCTTCAGTTCCCATTTTACGCAGGTATCATGGGCATCATCACAGGCGTGGGTGAGTCAGGAATATGCCTCGGCACTGTGGTCAGCGAAGCATTTGTAAATATTTCAACGTCAACGACTTATCCAATATACACCTTCCTTTGTGCGGCAATTCTGAATATGTTCGTGCCATCAGGCGGCGGTCACTGGGCAATCCAAGCTCCTATCATGTTCGCTGCCGGCGAGGCACTCAACGTCGACCATGGCCTCACAGGAATGGCGATAGCCTGGGGCGATGCCTGGACCAACCTCATCCAGCCCTTCTGGGCACTGCCAGCTCTCGCGATAGCAAAGCTTAACGCCAAGGATATCATGGGCTTCTGCCTCATCGACCTTATCGTTTCCGGAATAATAATCATCAGCGGACTTCTAATCTGGGCAATATGATACCACGCGATACCATAAATCAAATCATCGAGACAGCACGCATCGAAGACGTGGTGGGTGAGTTTGTGACGCTCCGCAAACGCGGCTCCAACCTCATCGGAATATGCCCTTTCCACAAGGAGAAGACACCATCGTTCAACGTCAACCCGGCCCGAAACATCTTCAAATGCTTCGGCTGCGGCAAGGCAGGCGACGCAGTGCGCTTCATCATGGAACATGAACATTATTCCTACCCCGAAGCCCTTCGCTATCTCGCTAAGAAATACGGCATCAAGATAGAAGAACGCGAACAGTCTCCTGAAGAACTGGCAGCTCAGAACGAACGCGAACGCATGTTCAACATCAACAGCTTCGCGCAAGAATACTTCTCCAACATCATGATGACGTCCGACGAAGGACAGTCGGTCGGACTCGCCTATTTCCACGAACGCGGATTCCGCGATGCCATCATCAACCGTTTCCAGCTTGGATATTGCCCTAACAGCGGCTCAGCATTCACGGAATACGCGATGCAGCATGGTTATGACGAAGACCTTCTGATAAAAGTCGGCCTCACTGGAAGCTACGAAAACCGCATCTACGACCGCTATCAAGGCCGTGTCATCTTCCCGATACACAACCTCACAGGAAAAGTCATCGGCTTCGGCGGACGTATCTTAACGAAAGAAAAGACAAAGGCTAAATACGTCAACTCGCCTGAATCGGAAATTTACAACAAGAGTCAGACGCTCTACGGCATCTTCTTTGCCAGAAATGAGATTTCAAGATTAGACAACTGCATCCTCGTCGAAGGCTACGCCGACGTGCTCTCCATGCATCAGGCTGGCATCGAAAACGTGGTGGCAAGCTCCGGCACCTCCCTGACAACCGAGCAAATACGCATGATAAGCCGTTACACGAAGAACATCACCATGCTCTACGACGGCGACGCTGCCGGCATCCACGCCGCACTCCGTGGCACCAACATGATTCTCGAAGAAGGCATGAACGTACGCATCGTGGTGCTGCCTCCTGAAGACGACCCCGACAGCTTCGTGCAAAACAACCCTATTGAGGTTGTCACTAAATACTTGGCCGACAACGCAAAAGACTTCATCGGATTCAAGACAAATCTCCTTTTAAAGGACGCCCAGAACGACCCTATCAAACGCGCTTCTGTCATCAAAGACATAGTCGAGACCATCGCCGTCATCCCCGACCAGATTTATCGTGCCACATATATTAAGGAATGCAGCCGCACCCTTGAGATGCCTGAACAAACACTCACCAACGAGGTCAACAAGATTCTTCGTGCCAAATTACGCAAGCAACTGGGTCTCGACCCAAAACAAGACTCCCAGCTGACCTATCAGGAATACCAGACCTACCAGCCTCAGCAACAGGTCGAGCCGGAACCGTCCACTCCTATAGGATTCTTCCAAGAACGAGAACTGGTAAAACTCCTTCTGTCGCACGGTTCCGAGACCCTCGACATTGACGATTACACCACAACCATAGCCTCACTCATTGTCGACGACCTGAAAAATGACGGCTTATTGTTCAGAGACGAGACCCACAAAAAGATTTTCGATGCCTTTGACCGTGGCCTCGACACTGGCGAACTCCCTACAGTACAAGACTTCACCTCAAGCGAAGACCAAGATGTCGCGGTGCTCGCAGCTGACCTCCTGAGCTCACAATACAAACTTGATGACTGGCAACGTCACCGCATAGTGGTAAAGACAGAAGACGATGTCCTCAAAAAGACAGTCCTCTCTTCCATCCTACGCTTCAAAGACATGGTCATCGAAGACCGCCGTACAGCCGTCGTCAAGGAACTCCAATCCTGCACCGACCCCGACGACCAGCTAATGCTCCTTCAAAAGAAGAAAAAACTCGACGACATCCGCTTAAAGATTAACCGCGATCTCGGAATTGTCATTACAAAATAGTTTATGAGATTCCTCGCACTTCGTGCTCGGAATGACAACGTTTTTAGGAGAAAGACTGGATTAGTTGAGGCGGCGCTACGCGCCGCCTCAACCTCCCAACATTTGTATTTTTTTTAACCCCTGTCATTCCGAGCGAAGCGAGGAACCTCATATAAATCTTTCTACGTTTTTAACCACTATTTTTAATCGTTCTTTAAACGCTTCCTCGGTTGAAAATCCAATATGAGGTAATAATAAGGTGTTCGGTGCCGTCAAAATCGGGTTATCGTTGCTCAGTGGCGGCTCACCGTCATAAACATCCAATGCGGCGCCAGCGATAATGCCGTTTTTCAACGCCTCGGCAAGGTCGTTGGTGTTCACCACCGGACCCCTTGCGGCATTGACAATAATAGCCGAAGACTTCATCATCTTGAAATCTTTAGCAGTCAGGAAGTTACGAGTCTCGTTGTTCAAAGCAATATGCAATGCAACGATGTCTGATTCTTTCAGCAGTGTCTCCTTGTCAACAAACGTCACACCCTGCACCTGCTTCGGTGTGCGGTTCCAGGCTATCACCTTGCACCCGAATGCTTGTGCCAGTGCAGCAGTCCTCTGTCCAATGGCCCCCATTCCTATGATGCCTACGGTCTTCCCCGCAATCTCTCTTCCTGGCGCCATCGATGGTCCCTTGCAGCTGCGTGTGATCCTGTCATTCTCGATAACATGACGATACAGCCCTATCATCATGCAAATCGTCTCTTCCGCCACAGCCTCGGTTGAATAGCCTGCAGCGTTCATCACAGTGATGCCACGACGCTTGCACTCGTCCATGTCGATATGGTCGAGACCCGTAAACGCTATCGAGAGCATCTTAAGGTTCGGACACGCATCCAAAAAGTCCTTGCGCAACGGCATGTTGCTCTCCACCACAACATCCGCCCCCGTAGCACGCTCAATGTTCATTTCTGGCCTGCGGTCTGGATATATCACAACCTCATGCCCCTGTTTCTTCAAATTCTCACAAGCCTTATCAATGGCTTCAACCGTCAGTCCTAACGGCTCCAAAAAGACTATCTTCATCGTTTTCAGTGTTTGTTTCAAACAACAAAGATAGTCTTTTTTTAAACACCGCCGAATATTTATTCATGAAGGGACCCCTCCGACCTGTACGAGATTATAACCATAACCGTGGATGAATCAAAATTTATGAGCATCGATCGTAAAACAAAATATATCCAAATTAAATGGAACGAGTGTCCCATAGCGGCAGGCCCCTCCCATGAATACTATTCCGCTTCGTTCTTCTGCTCCTCTTCATTGCTCATCCTGTCGATAAGCATGAATTCGTCCATTAAAACCTCCGTGAAATAACGTTTGTTCTTGTCCCTGTCCTCATACTGCCTCGTCTGCAATTTGCCCTCTAATGCCATTAAACGGCCCTTCTTGACAATTTTCTCCACCGTCTCAGCCGTCCTGCCCCACGCCACAATGTTGTGCCACTCAGTCTCCGTAACAAGCTCGTTCTTGTCATTGTAATGCTTCTCGTTAGTCGCCAACGTAAATCTTGCCGACTTCCTCTCACCAAATTTCTTAATCTCCGGATCCGCACCCGGACGTCCAATCAAATGAACCGAATTTCTTAATGTTCCCATAATAAAACCTTGTTTAGTTATTAATGATTAATTTGTATCGCAAATTTACAACCAACAAAAAAAATTAGTCGTACGAAAAACGACTAATCTTTCAATATACCACCTAAAATATTAATTATCAATATATTACACAAGCTTTTATCAGAACTTCACCCCTCCTGAAATGTTAAAAAATTTTAACAATTCATCTCAATCAATTGATTCTCAACTATTTATATTGTAGAAAACCTAAATATTCGTATATTATTGATTATCAATAAAAAAGTAGAGACGCCATACGACGTCTCTACTAATGTCTAAAGTCTAACGACTAAAGTCTTATTTGACAACGTTGATTCTCTTAACGTTGCTGCCTGTCTCGGTTGTAACCTTGACCATGTAGACACCTGACTCGAGCTGACCCATGTTGAGGACCATGCTGTCGCCGCTGACTTCTTGATCAAGAACCATCTGACCCATAGCGTTGAACACTGTCACGTGCTTCATTGCTGTAGCATTGATGTAGAGATCACCGCTTGTTGGGTTAGGATAGATTGAGTTGATAACCTCATCGTTCTCTGTAACACCAATGTTAATAACAGCTTCAGCCTCGTCACCGCATGACATTGCATAGTATGTAACATCATATTCACCGCCGTAGATAACTCTGATGGTGTAGTCATAGTGACCTGACTCTAATCCTTCATCTACGAATGTTGTTGTGTTAGCATCGAATATGCCGACAAACTCATCGTTACGATAGAGAATGACACCAAGGATACCCTCTGTTGGAGGTGTTGGAGGAACTGGACCTGCTTCGAGATCATAGATACCTACAACATTAGGTGACTGCTGAACATTAGCGAAGAAGCAAGTCTTGTTGTTGTATGTACCGATGAAGCAACCTCCAGCAATACCATCCGCTGCGTCATAACCAGGCATGTCATTGCAGACATGTACTGGATCTGAAACCAATGTGTTGGTTGTGATGTTGTAGTCAATGACCTCAACTCTATTTGTTGTCTGACCTGATCCGTCTGGAGAAATCTGGCAGAACAGATAGAGGTGTTCAACACCGTCAGCATCCACATAGTATGATGAACCGTATGCACTTGTTGGAGCTGGACCGTTCTGGATCAAAGCACCTGTACGGCTGTACAGAGCCAATGTTGTCCAGTTACCTGACCAGAAACCATCGCGTACTGGATCGTATGCCAAGTGACGTGATGTCAAACCTGAACAGTTGATTGTGCTGACCAATGTACGTGTTGTGAAGTCCATGCAGAAGATCTGTGCTCCGCCTGATGAACCATAGAAGTACTGACCGTCTGTTGTGAGGTCGCGGATACCTGTTGCACCTGCGATATTGAAGCCTTCAACAAATGTACCATCCAAATTGTACTGGTAGAATGTGTAACCACCAGTTGGTGCTGACTGCCAGCTTGCTGTGTAGATGTAGTTGCCATCTGTTGCAACAGCCTGCTGACCTGCACTTGAACCTGTAAATGATGCTACGAGATCCCATGCAGCGCGGTTGCCTCTGTTAGCCTTAGCAACACCTGCCTTAGCTAATGTACCGTTGCTACCATTACCCTGAGGAGCTGAAATCTCAACAACTTCACCCTTATTGGCTGTTGCAACGTAAGCGCGAACCATGAATGTGTTGTCCAAACCTGCTGTTGCAAGGTCCATCCAATCTATACCATCCATTGACACCCAACGACCGTTAGGATCACCTGTGTTGGCGCAGACTGCAGCTGGATATGTAGCACCGCTGCCATTGTAGTAAATAATCCAGAGATTCTTTGAAGGATCTATTGTCACTGGTGTCGCAAACTCAACCTCAACAAATTCTTCTGAACCTGTCAATGTGACGTCAGCTGTACCAACTGCTGTTGCAGGAGCTGTTGTACCATCGTTGTAGATAGTAACATTACCTGTCATAGCCATGTAGTCGTATGTTGACACCTTTGTAACAGCGTTGCCTTCGTATGAACCGGCTGGGAACATAACTCCCCAGTAGAAGTTACCACCACCTGTACCGATAGCGTCTTCGTTAGTACCGTTGTCATAGTAGTACCACTGTCCTTCACCTGGTGTTGGAGGTGTTGGACCATCAGGCAATGTCCATGTAAGTGTTACGTCAGCATTAAGGACTGATGTGTTGAATGATGTCGTACCATCAAAGTTGTCGCATGGATTGTATGTGAATGTGTATTCTGACCACTCACCCATACCTGATGCATAGAGAGGAGCAACTGCAGCAACGTGCTGTGAACCTTCTGCCAAGCCTTCAACTGGCAACTGTGCAAATGAGTAATATGTCTCACCAACGTATTCACCGTCAAGCATAAGCTTGTAGCTCAGAGCTTCGCGGTCGCCCTTGTTGGCCACTGCGAGCTCAACGTCGTCGATCCAAATCTCGTATGCGTCGTAGTTGACATCGTGGAATCCGATGTAAACTGACTGACCTGCGTATGCACTCAAGTCGATTGTGTGCTGACGCCAGTTTTCATAACGTGTGTCGTTGTGACGTACGATTGCACCGTCGCTGCCTGTACCCTTAGCACCACCGTTCCAAATCTGTGTGAAGTCGGCTGCTGTTGGGTTATCAACTGTTGCAATGACCACTGAGAAGTTCTCTGGATATGTGTCGTTAGCGTTATCTGCAAAGAATGTCAATGTTGAACCGTTAACGATGTCATACTTCTGAGGAGTATACATGTAGCTGTCTGTGTTGAATGCACCAACATAGTCAACGAATGAGTAGCACATTGCGAAGCCTGTACCTGTGTGTGCAAGTCCTGTGTAGTCATGACCACCGAGGTTCTGGCTGCTGTGTAACCATTCACCACCGTCTGTGTTGACTGTGAGAACATTCCAACCATTCAAACCACCTTCGAAGCTTTCTTCGAATGAATCATCACCTGTAGGACCTGGAGTTGGACCAACTGATCCGCCTTCCCACATTGCCCAACCTGTAGGTGAAACATACAAACCTTCAACTGGAGTAATAACCTCTTGGAGGACGTATGTTAAGACGATTTCGTCTTCGTCAGCAACCAAAAGATCGATGATATCTGTGTAACCATCAAGCTCAATCTCAACAAGGTATTCACCCTTGCGGATTTCCTCTGTAATTGTACCAGTCTCATCAATTGTGAACTCATACTCTCTGTCAGCTGCTTCGAGCTCAACAACAGCACCAGCTGGTGACTGACCGTTGTTCAAAGCAACATTAACTGTCAATGTTGCAATCATATCCTTGTCAATAACATTTGACCAAAGGATTTCTGAGATACCGTCGCCTGTTGGACCTGGTGTTGGAGGAACTGGAGCTGAACCTGCATGAGTAATTGTAACATCGTCAATCCAGATTTCGTATGCATCATAGTTGACATCGTGGAATGCAATCCAGATCTCCTGACCTGCATAATCTGCCAAGCTGATCTCGTGTGAACGCCAGTTCTGATAACGGTTTTCTGCACGACGTACTGTTGCGCCATTGCTGCCAGTACCCTTAGCACCACCACTCCAAATCTGTGTGAAGTCTGCTGCTGTTGGGTTAGCTGCTGTAGAAACGCAAACTGAGAAATTCTCTGGATAACTGTCGTTACCATTGTCTGCCCAGAATGCAATTGATGAGTTTGCATCAATGCTGTACTTCTGAGGTGATACGAGATATGCATCTGTATCGTATGCGCCGTCATAGTCAATAAATGAGTAGCACATTGCAAAGCCTGTACCAGTATGTGCCGCATCTGTATAGTCATAACCACCAGGGTTGTCGTCGCTATTCAGCCACTCGCCACCGTCTGCGTTGACTTTAATACATGTCCAACCATCTAAGCTGCCATCTTCGAAGCCGAATGTAGCTGTTTCACGGTTTGGAACTGGAGCGTAGCCTTCGTATGTGGCTGCGATACCCCACTGCCATTCACCATATGGTAATGCTGGCCATTCTGTATCAAGATATTCATAAACATCACCTGCGATACCTTGAGCGAGGAGTGTTGGATTCTCAACTGATTCTTCGTCGATGTTGTTACGACGATAGAGGTTGTAGCTTACGAATTCGCGATTGCCACCATTCAGGTCAATTGAACGGCTGTTCAATTCTGATCTCATGTCAATCTTCTTAATAGGAGCTTCAACTCTATTAGCTAACATGGCTGGATCTGCAACTTTGCAATCAATGTTTGCATAAGCATTGTCACTTTCTGATGCATTAGCTGTGTTCTTAGCACCACCAGTGATTGTTACGTCAACGCCATCGTTGCTGCCATATGTTGACACTACAAATTCATATGTGTTACCTGCTTCGAACACGTAATCGTCCTGACAACCACCAACATTACCGTTAGATGCTGCAATCCAGATACGATCGCCTGGTGTTGGGTTGGTGATGCACCAATCATAGATACCAGATGGGATTGTAATTGTAACGCTTGCGTTGTTAACCATGTTCTGTGTTGTGCAGTTGCCATCGGCATTTGTAGGGATCTTGTGGCTGAACTGATCGTAGATGCCTTCATTGCCTGAGCAGTTCATGCTCAATGCACCTGTCTCAGGAATTGTTGTGCCATAGAGTGAGTGTGTCTCATCGAGCAACATCTGGTAACCTGAACCGTCACCCCATACATCTGGAGCTGTGAGGATAACTGTCACATCGCCTGGCGCTGGAGGAGGAGTTGGTTCAACCTTTCTGAACATTGTGATGTTATCAACATAGATGCAGTCATCGTTAGCGTTCACTGAACCGTCCTTAGCATATTCCCACTTGTAGGTGTGTGTACCACCTGTTACTGAGAACTCTTTGTAAGCATATGGCAATTCACCGCTAAGAGCTGAACCTTTTTCTACACCGTCAATGTAGAAGTGGAACTTGTCGTAGTTAGTCTCTGAAGAAACTCTTACATAGAAGCCCATCTTTGCCTCTTCAAATGGAACGTCAACTGTTGCCTCAATTGAAGAAACACCGCTTGCAACACCTTCGCAAGTTGACTTCATGCAGTATGTGCCTTCGTATGGGTTTGTTGTTGTGATAGCCCATGGATACTGTGCTGGCAATGTGAATTCTGCCTGTGAGAAGTCGCCTGTCTCAAAGTCAACAATCATCTCTGCAGGATCCCATGACCACTCAACCAAAACATCAGATTCTTCTTCTGTCGCTGTGATCTGACCGAGAGGATAGTAGAATTCGTGTGTGATGATGTCTGCAACTACTGTCAACTGATTGTATGCAACATAGATCACAGTTGCTGCAGTCTCATAACCTTCTGTGAGAATACCGACAGCATAGAGACCAGCGAGGACTTCGCCTTCATAGAAACCAGTCTCGTCTGTTAAGAACTCATACTCCTGAATTGCACCGTATTCATCAATACCTACTACAACCATTGTAGCATTTGCAATTGGATGTAATGTGTCTGTGTCATAGACATAGCCATTGACTGAACCAAAGCCTGTCATATAAGCTGTATCAGGTGCTGACAAAAGTGATTCACCAGCGTCATACACTGCTGAAACCTGGAATAAATAACCATCCATGTTGTATGGAAGATCTTCAACTGCATATTCTGCAGTTGTAACGAGTGATTCGTTGATCTTCACACCATCCTGATAGATGTTGTAACCCTTGAATGAACGTTCTGGGGCTGTCCATGTGAGCATTGCTGCATCGCCTGGGTAAAGTTCTGGGTTAGTGACAACCACTTCATCAACAGCGTTGATAGGTGTTGTGAAAGCAATGATTTCACCCATTGTTGTACCTGCAGCGTTACGCTCGTTAACCTGCATGAAGTAGCTCTGGTTAGGCTCGAGTTCTGGCAAGAATGCCGACTCAACGAGATAGTCTGTCCAGTCGATGAGAGCGGTTTGTGGAGGATACTGTGTACCAACCAAAACCTGCATCTCTTCTGTATAGTCACCAAGCATCCACTCAGCTAAATAAGGATACTCAACATTTGTCTCACCATCCATTGGTGCATAAACGACAGCCTGTTCAGGAGTAGGAACTTCTGCTGTCTCGATAGAAACAGGGAATTCAGCGTCTGTTGAAGCAATCACCAAGTAGTATGTACCTGCTTTGACATACAAATCTTCGATGTTGTTGTCAATAACATCACGTTTGCTGCTGTTCTGAGCAATCTGTGCTTTTGAAACGCCCATTGCTTCGCCTTCAGCTTCACCAATCTGACCATTAGCAGGATTGCTCTCTCTGATCTTCATGTTTGCGAGGTCCACAACGACTTCACGACCGTCGATTGTCAAGAAATGAGTGTAAATCACAGGAGCGTAAGTTGAGTTGCTGTACCATGATTCGCCATTAGTAGTGTACCAGATCTTACCATTTGTTGCATCAACAGGATATATGCCGCAGTATGCTGCATATTCGCTGTCTGAATAGAGTATGATCCAGATGTTCTCGTCATCACCTAATGCCTGTGGGGTGTCAAGGTTGATTTCGAAGTAATAACCAGGTGTAAAGTCTTCATTTTCCTGATAATAAACCATGTTTGCGATGTTTGGTGTGTCACCGCCCTTCAAAATTACTAAATCATAGTATGTGGCAATCGTACTGTTTCGTGCAGCACTTTCAACTGTAACAACAGAAGCTTCGCCAAGACCGAGGTCCTGAAGCATATCAGGAGTGATTCTGTAACCCCACATCGTTCCGCCACCTGCTGAGGTACCGTACCATGTGTTGCTGCCAGTGTAAGCGTAGTTGAACCACATATTAACTGGGCCTGGGTTAACTGTTGGACCATTATAAACGTAGTTGTTGTCGGCCATAGGACCGCCTTCACCTGCGAAGTCTTCTGTGTAGAGAGCTGCAACACCGTCAGCACCTGTTGTACCGGCTGTGAGCATCACGTCGTTAGCAAAAGTCATTTTGTAAACAGCCTCAGCACCTTCTGTAGCTACAGGAAGATCGTAGTTCTTGTAGATACCTGCAGGAGCATTGCCAGCGTATGGGAATGAAGTTACATTAACTGCATTCTCATAAACGTCGCCGTCAACTGGAGTGTAAGCTGTTGCTGTAACTGCAAACTGCTCAGCGTCTCTGTTGCCGCCGTAAAGAACTGTCAATGTGCTGTTAACAACACCGTCTTCTGCTGTGCCTGTTGACACTGCAACTGGAAGTGGGCGTGATGAGCTAACAGATGCTGGCAATTCAGCGTCAAATGTGAAATAATCACCGCTGAAATCCAAAGCGTTCACTGTGACAACGCCACCTGCGTTCTCAATGTTGAAAACGTATGGAGCCATCCAAGCGCCGTTCGGACGATAACCGAGCTCGAGCGGAGTAGGATTTGTTGTGAGAGCGCTTGCACCACCTGGTGTGTACTCGAAA
>Ga0129306_1003206_pt1 | contig 12662 bp, 11 predicted proteins | sample P827metagenome_FD_94438 | JGI IMG/M metagenome (GOLD analysis project Ga0129306, IMG submission 94438) | Capybara group fecal microbial communities from Wisconsin, USA - P827 metagenome | ecosystem: Host-associated > Mammals > Digestive system > Large intestine > Fecal | place: USA: Wisconsin...
AATCCAGACCACCGACACGAAAAATCTTCCCAAGCGGGCAAGATACTACCAGAGCGTCATCGACATGGACAACCTTTCAAAAGGCGAGAACTACGCAAAGCTTAAGGACAGCTACGTGATTTTCCTCTGCCTGGACGACATTTTCCACAAGGGTTTACCAGTCTACACTTTCGAGAACACATGCCGCGAAGACAAGAAAATAAAATTGAACGACCGGACCTACAAAGTCTTTTTTAACGCGGCAGAGTGTGATAAACTGAAAAGCAGGGAAGAACGGGATTTCTTCCACTTCCTAAAAGGTGAAAATGCAGAAACAGGCTTTTCCCGCAGCATTGAAGAAAAAGTAACGTTCGCAAAAAAGAACATGGCATGGAGGAGGCAGTACATGACCTGGCAGCAGACAATTGACGAAGAAAAATATTTTGCGCGTGAAGAAGGCGCCCGTGAAAATGCCATTGCCAATGCGAAGAACTTTCTGAACGAAAATATTTCGCCAGAAACAATTGCCCGCTGTTGCTCTCTTCCGCTGGACGAGGTGCTTGCACTCAAAAAGGAACTGGCGCACGAAAGTGTGATAAAATAAAAAGCAGGAAAAAGCGAGAGCCCCCGCAAGAAATTAAAGCTGCTCCTCAAAGCGTCAGTCATATCGGACGAAGAGGTAGAGGGAATTGTAGCCGGTGTAGGAGGCGGGCTTGTGGTAGCTGAATCCGCCTGCGATTTCAATGGTACTGTCATAATCTGTTCCAAAAACAGAACCTTTCACCCACTTTACCCAGCGGTCTCCAAATGCGACACCGGTTTTTGTCTCATACCAGAGTTTATATTCATCGGTGAAGTCATTGGCTTCATATAACAAGGCGGGAACTGTCTCGGTTCCAGCTGAAGCAGTTTCTGCTATCGGACACATAATCGAGCCATCTCCGTAAGTACTGTATCCAATTTTACAGCCAGAGATTTTTTTGACTGTGTTATTTTCTTTGTAATAAATATTTCCGCCGTGCAGATAATAAAGGATTTTGTATGCATTTATAACATTTCCGGCAAAAGCACCTCTTCCCCTATAAAGTTTCGTGTTGTTTCCATAGTGCTCGTTATAGACGCCAAGATCGAAAGATTCCCCCAAAGTTGCATAACAGGCTTTTGACAGTCCTACATCATTTTCAGCTTCAATTTTCGCAATATAGCAGGAACCGAAAGGAACATAAAGAATCAAGCCATTCTGATTTTTTTCAACAGAGCCGTCGATATATTCAGGGAAAGTAAAATAATTAGTTGCATTATAAACTTTTACGATTTCTCTGTTTCCTTCGTAGCTGCTCACAAGAGCATTCCAGTAAGAATCTGTCATTACAGCGGGAACATTTGCTACATTTTCAGCAGCAGAAACAGTATCGGAATAGATTTTTGAGACATCAACCAGAGTTATTTTGAATCCTGTCTCATTGTTTGAATTATCAGTCCACTTGAGCAGAAGTCCATAACCATCAAAATTATAGTCATCAACATCATCCTCGTCCGTGAGTGTTTTTGCACTGTGCGTATCAGATGAATAAATCGAATATATTTTATAGTCCATGCTCCAGGCAGCCTTAAAATTACCCGGTGAAGCAGGAACAGAATCCACGACATTCGGAATCTTTACATCAGAATTGATTGAGCGGTTTGGAGAAATTATAATCTTATCTCCGTATGAGAAAGTTAAATTGTCAGAATTTCTCGTAATATTGATTTTTAAGTCATATTCGCCGGAAGGGACGCTCCTGAACCAGTTTCCTGAACTAACGGGGACAGTTTTACTGAGTGGATGAAGCATGATTTCACCGTAACCATCCCACATTTTATCGTCTGAATCATAAATTCCGACCTTGACAGTGTAGTCCGTCAGCAGTTCTGTAACTTCTTCATCTTTCCATGAAGAATCAAGAAGAAAATTCAGGTATACAGAACCAAAAGCAGAAAGTCCTTTTTCCGACAATGAAAAATTTACAGTCCTGGAATAAGACAAATCAGCATTCGTATAGCCTACAGCAAGAGCCTTTGAAAGAATCAGACTGTCTGCAGAACTTGCCGCCAGTTCAGTTTCAGAAAATTCTGTTGCAGTAGCGGCAAGAATAAAAAGATAGCTTGTAACGGGAAAATCAAGTTCTATTGTTCCTACAGAGTTTGAGGTCGCTGAAAATGTAACGGCATGAGGTGTAACTGTTCCGGAAGCCGACTTTCCCCAAATATAAAAATAATAATTAGAAACATTCGCTGAATAATCAATTACAGGAGCCATGATTGTTCTTGAAGGATTGGAAACAGCATGATAAGTCGGCTCCATTGTGACGTACATGTATCTTGAAGGTGAATCTTCTTTTTCAAAAACATAGCCAGAAATAATATCCGCGCAGCCCAAAAAAAATGAGGAAATCATAAGGCCTAAAACGAGGAAAGATATTTTTTTTAACAGGAATAAAATTCTGGCGGAACTTTTCATTTTTTAACTCAGGAAAAGCGGCAGGGGGAAGCCCCCCACCGCAAATAGCTTACGACTCGACTACATCAAGTGTAATGTTGTATGAATATTGATTACCTTTGTATTCGCCGATAACCAAAAGCTTGTACTTACCAACTGGCAGCTGTGTTGTTGGGAACGAATAAGTTCCTGCACTTGTGAAAGGACCGCTTGCAACTACAGACTTATCAGAAAGTTTTGTAATTGTAGCTGTAATTGAATCATAAGTGAAAGTTGTTCGTCCAGTTTTTAATGTATAAGCAACCTGCATTGTACCTGCACCGTTGTTATCAATTACATAGTAATTGTCAGAAGTTTTTGTTGAGCCGGTTCCTGTAATTACAAGTTCGGTATCCACGAAATTATAATTTTCATGCTGATAAACCTCAACTTCTGCCGATGCAACAGTGTAGCTTGCAAAAAGACTCAGGTTCTCAAATCCTGTATAAGGTTCAGGATCAAAAGTTGTAAAGCCAGAGTGGTCGGTTGAAGTTGAAGTTGTATACATCGGTCCTTCAAGGATTCCATTTCGCCAAGATGTCCAGCGGTTTCCATTTTTTACAAGGAAAGGATAGACAGCAGTAGTTGCGGCCGGGTCATTATATGGATCAAATACAGGAACACCAGTTCCAGCTGCATCCTGACTCAAGTAGTAAACAAGAGAGCCTGTTGCGGTAACACCAGAATCAAAGGTATATGTTCCGCCAGAAAGATAATAACTCAATCTGAAAAGGCTTGCCGTAATTGCATATACAGCTGTTGCATTCGGAGCATAAGCTGCGTCAGCAGAAGCCGGGCTGGCAGCGATTTCTTTAAGTACATAAGGTTCAACTGCATAAGTAGCTGTGTGATATGTATCAGTATCAGACCAGTCAGCATCGAGGTCATAAGTTGCATAAGCATAAGTCGATGTTCCTGCATCGTTTACTGACGCAATTCGCATGACATAACGAGAACCCAATGCAAGTGTAAGCGCGGCATGTTCATTATTTTTGAGCATACTTCCTGCAACCCAGCCTTTATTCTTGATGTCGCCATAGAATTCATCATCAAGGGTAATTTTGTAAACATCCTCATCAAGTGATGAAGTTGCTGTAGTCCAGGTTGCGTCATCACCAACTGCTGCCGTCAGTGTCTTAGAAGCAGGAATCTTCCAGATTTCAACGTTGAAGTATTTCTCGTTATTTGACTTATCCTCCCACTGAAGAACTGCAGTATAAGACTCTTTGTCAGTCGAACTTGGAGTTACATAGCCAACCTGGAAGTTTTCCGGTGCATCAGGAGCATACATAACCACATCAGGAACTTTTACAGTCTGTGTGATTGTCTGGTTAGGAACGAAAATAATAATGTCACTCCATTCATAAGATTTGCCTGTTGCATTGCTTGTAAAACTTACGACAAAGTTATATGTTCCAGGTGCCGCAGAAATAGTTGTAAGAGTTGAACCACTACCAAAGAAATCCGCATTTGTAACTGTCAACTCAGAAGTTCCGTCTACAAGACTACCATTAGTTCGCAGCTGAACAGAAGCCTTGATTACATAACCGTCAGCAGCTGCAGTTGAAGTAACGGCAGTTACATGATCACTTGTCCATGTACCTGCAGGACTAGCTGTTGTAAGGCCGTCATAAACGAGTGTGATGTTAGCTTTGCCGGTTCCTGTAAGGCCGTCTGTCGAAAGGTAGAATTTGATTGCATCAGCTTCACGCAAATCAACGTTTGCATAGCCGATATAATATGCCTTTGACTTTACGTCACTGATTGATGTCAAACCGCTTGTGGTTGCAGCTGCAAGAACAAGGTTCCATTTAGACGAAGCCAAATCAAGCGTAACCTTTCCTTTTGAAGTATCAGTTGAGTCAATTTCAAAGTCAACTTCAACAGGTGTTGTCATGCTGTTAGCAGCTGTAAGTGCGTCTGTACCCCAAAGATAGAAGAACAAATTGGAATTTGTACTTGTATCCAAATCAAGGGCATCAGCAATAATACTTCGGTCAGCAGCAGTCGTGTTTGCAGCAATATAGCCTGATAAATCAAGTTTCGTATCATCTGCGGTGTAGAACGAAACGTCATAATCTTTTGCATTTGAAGTTTTGTCATTTGTACCTTCTGCAACAGCACCTGAAGTATCAACATCAGAACAAGAAGCGAAGAACAAAGTCGAAACCGCAGCTGCAAGAGCCAAAAGTTTTGAAATCTTTTTCATATTTTCCTCCTATGTGTAAAAATTCCAAAATTTAATTCACTTGTAAAAAACTCAACTCACTTTTCTTGTGTTTTCTTCTCACTCCCTCCTTTTCCACTTTATGAGATATTTTTTTGTTGCTAATTTAAAATCCATAACGAACCGCCCTTTAATAGTTCACATAGTATTTGACTATGTAGAACAGGCACGAATCCGTATAGATTCCACCTTTCTTTCCGGTTACAGCCAGAGTGAGCTTATATGTATGCTCTGTCTCCAGTCCTGATTCCGGGATATATACAACGAAATCTTTCGTAGCACAGTAGCTGCTGGTATTTCCGTCATAAAAAGTAACAGGAACCGCTTCCATTGTATTTTCAGCAGAAGGATCCGTTACGACCCATTTATAATTCAGACAGCTTTGGGGAGCCGCCAGATTCAGCGTACCAATGTCAAAGACCGTATAATCATCAAACAAAAGCTTTGTCTGATCATAGCCGGGATCGTCCGGTTCAAGCTCATAATCCGAGTCATCCTTGTCACTTACCGTGACATAACCTTTGTTGAATCCCCCGTTGTAATCATCCAGCATGTCATCCACCGAGTTGTTGCACGAAAACGTACACACACAGAAGAGAATGCTGAGAATGAGAACAAAAGCGGACGGCTTTTTCATATTTTTTACGGCTTGCCGATAAGGAGCCTTATCAACACTGCCTTTAAATCCCCTTTATTAAATTGACCACCAGATTTTTGATTTTTTTGAACAACAGGATAATAGAAAAAAAATCGTTCAACTGATGGCAAATCTACCCCAATAGCTTTAGAAAAACATGAACATGCAGAAAAGTGTCTCCTGCAACATCCAGCTGTTCTAACCCCGTCCCACCCAGTTAAAACGCTATAGTTACATAAATAAGATAACGCATTTTCAGAAAATTTCAATGACAAATGCGGGTTTAGTGAGAAAAATCAAGAAAACTTTCAGAAACTCAAATTTTGCAGATTTTCTCAATTTTTATTATCGGCAGAAATTCATGAGAACTTTAATGATTTTTTAATATTAAAAAAACGTGGATTAGAACTGAATAAATTATTCAACAGGAACTTCAATTTGATTGTTTGACTGCTTTTTCTTAAAAGATTTAGTCGGAATTGCTACGCCCACGTGGAATTTTGTAAGCCAGTGCAGGTTGGTATCAAACTGAACTCCGCCCCAGGCTCTTGCCCACTTCCACTGCAAACCCACAAGAAGTTCCCCATAAGCTCCAAAATAAGGACGGGTAGAATGGGCATATTCAATACTATTGTTATAAAGAACGTGCATTTTTGCACCCGCGCCGGCCTCGCTAAAAACATGGAAATCGTATTCTTCATTATAATATACAAGGCCAATCAAGCCGCCCACACTTGCCGAATAAACGAAAGGCGAACTCAGAGATTCACCGTCCTCATAATAGCTGTAAGGAAATTCACTTCCAGGCAGGCCGGCCCCAATGCTTCCATCAATACCCCAGAAAAAAGGAACCCGAAAATAATTCCGATAGCCCACGCCAAGAACGCCGCTTCCAAGATAATAATTTGAATTGAGCCTGCTGTATCCCAGGCTCAACAAAAGTGAATTCTGGATTCCGCCCTCGTCGCGCTCATCTTCCGGAACAAATTCTTCACCACTCAAAACCCAGCGGTAAATATAGCCCTGCTCCGTACCAATTATTACGTATTCATCATCAGGACTGAAGGCAAGACTTTTTGCGCTGTCCCCGTACATGAGTTGAAAAGAGTTTTCCTCAAGTCCACTGGCAATATCGTAAATCTTGACACAACCGGAATTGATTCCAGCAACGATTTTTGAAGAATCATTAGAAAATTCCGCACAATATGAAAAGCCGGCAGGATCCTCTACAGTCAAAAAATCAGACTCATCAAGTGCTGAAGCAACAACCAAAGTATTTTTGTCCTGAGCCGCAACAAAATGAAGTCCGTCAGAAGCAAGCCTTGGTTTAATTCGTGTGAGCATATAACGGTCAAAGTTTGCAAGCTCTTCCCAGGAAGTCGTGTCAATAAAATGAACTTTTCCGGATTCACTGGCCATCAAAAGTCTTTTTCCTGTTGGGCTTGCACTCAAAGACCAGATTCCGTCAGCAACATCCAGTTTTTCTTCGATTACATGCTGACCTGACTCTGCCAGCCTGAAACTTTCATAAAGATTTTTTCCGTCAAGAGGAAGAAGAATCCTGTAGTCACCAGCATAAACGGCATCGGGAATTGAAGAACCCGTACCGCTGATTAAAGTTGAGTCCGAATTTGTGCCTATGCTGTGAATCAAGACAGTGTTGTCATCGCGCACGCTAAGCATATAGCGGCCGTCACTGGTAAAATGCAGGGAAATTACATTTGCAAGAGGATTTGAATTTTCGTTTACTGAATTTGAATATACCGCGGCAATCGTATTCGCACCGGCATTCCAAAGAATTACAGAATTATTCCAGCTGGTCGCAAAATATTTTCCGTCCTGAGTCCAGCCCACTGCGTTTACAGGCGTTGCTGATTTTGCAAGATAGTTCTGTGTCAAATCTTTTTTTGGAGCCGAAGTTTCTTCACTTTCAGAAGATTCTACAAGACCGGACGTATCCTCAGGATTATGAATCCCAGCATCCTGTGCATAGAGAGAAAAAACAAAAACTAAAAAGAAAGCACAAAAAAAATTTCGCACCTGTCCAGACACTCCAATTTTAATCTAACGCATTTACCTGCATTTTCAAAAAAAAATTCCTCTATGCATCTATATCGGCAAATTTTTAAGGAATCTTTAAACTAAAGCGTCAGTCAAACAGGGGGTAACATTCAAAGCCGGCGGTACGAAGTTCTTCACCGATTGTGCCTTTTGAATTTTCATTCACCACCACAAGATAATATTTCGTTCCGCTTGGACGCGTTTCACTTGCAATTTCAGCCTTAAAACCTTTTGCGCATACCCGGTCAGCAAGAGCACGGGCATTTCCTTCTTCCCGGAACAGGCCCAGCTGCTGGCGGACAATTTTCTCAGATTTTTCTGACTTGTCGCTTTTTACAGAAGACTTAGACTCTGAAGGAACTTCAGCCACGGAAAGAGGAGCACCGTAAATTTCAGGCAAATCAACTCCGTTTCTGGGCACAAAATACCAGAAAGGCGTCGGAAGAGTTTGAACTTCACCCTTTACAATCGCTGATTCCATGCTTTTTGGATAAGCTTTTTTAAGTTCCTCAGAAAACTGATTTTCACCCGTCAAATGCCAGAGGGTGAGCAGAATTGATGGACGAACAGCTTTCATGGAATCAAGGGTAGAATAAGTCTTCAGCATGGCGATATTTTCTTTTGTGTCAGCTTCGCTTTTAGCCTTGCAAAGCCCGCTCCATTGCTCATAAAGTTTGACGTATGCCAGGATTTCCTGATTTTTAGTGTTTCGCACGGCAGAATTAAGATAACTGTCGGCTACGGCATAATCACCGGCACACAAGGCGCACCGCACAGCGTCTATTACAAGCTCCTCGGAATTTTTATTCGGCACGCCCTCCAAAACAGACTGCGCGCTTCCCTGAATTGAAGCTGCCTGAGCATAAAACTTCTGTGCCTCAGAATATTGCCCCTGCTGCTCCAAAACCGCCGCCAAAAAAGCATATACAGCCCGTTTTTCAGCAGATGAAGCCAGAGACGAAGCATTTTTTTTGAGGTATGCGACAGAATCCGCTGCAGAAGATTTTTTTGCAGCAGAACCAATCAAAGACTTTGCCGTAACAGCCTTCTCCTGAGAAAAAAGCGGTACAGTAAGAAAAAAAACAAATAAAATTATAGAAAAGATTTTAAGATTCTTCATTTTCAGACAATATGTTGTTTACAGTTTCAACAATTTTTACCAAATCCAAAGGTTTTTTCATAAAACTTTTTACACCAAGTTCCTTAACCTTTGCCTCAACTTCTTCATTTTCAAGGGCTGTAATTATGATTATTGCAGGCTTTCCAAAGCGCTCACTTTCATTTATTTTGCGGCATAAATCAAAACCGTCAATTCCCGGAAGATTCAAATCAAGAAGAAGAATGCTAGGTTGCTTTTCAGACATGAGGGAACCTGCTTCAAAACCATCAAAGGCCTGATAAACAGGAAGAGAAGGCAGTTTTTTTGAAATGAATTTTGCAACTACGGAATTCAACCCACGGTCATCATCAACTATGATAAGACTGTCCGAAACAGAAACTCTTTCGCCACAAGCAATTCTAACTTCAACCGGAACCTGAATATTACGGGAACGCATGAATTCCATTAAATCTTCAGGATACACACGGAACTGGCCGCCAGGAGTGTTAAAAGCCTTGAGATGATTGTTTTTTATCCAGTTAATTGCAGTTTGATTGACTACACCGCAAAGTTTTGCAACTTCAAGCGCAGAATACAGAACTGTTTTATTTTCACTCTGAGCCACAATCAAAACCTTCTTTTATCTTTAATACCCTCTGTATAATTTTATACGAAAACCCACTATCTGCAAGGGATTTTATTATTTTTTTTTCACTTTTATTTTTTTGCCGAAGCCCCTTTAAAGCCTCAGCACACATTTCATTTTCATCAACAGTCTCAAAATAAGACTTCACAGCCTCAATGGCAATCTGCCTTGAAACTCCCCTGCTGCAAAGCTCCCGAACCAAACGAAGACTCCCACGCGGCTTAAAAGCACAGCAATTTCGTATCCAGAAAGCCGCATACCTCTCATCATCGAGATATTTTTTTGACTCCAAAAAATCAAGGGCAGCTTTTATCACGTCAGCCTCAAATCCCTTTTTGCAAAGTTTTTGCTCAAGAGAAAACCTGCATTGTTCGCACCGTCCAAGCGAACGGGCAGCAGCAGCAACTGCGAGTTTTACATTTGGATCGCTAATTTCTTCCATAAAAAATGTTTTTATAAGATAAAACAAAAAATGCCTGCATTTCGCAGGCATCTGATACAACGAAAATTGAAAATTATCGTTTTGAGAACTGGAAGCGTCGGCGAGCACCACGCTGACCGTACTTCTTGCGTTCTACCATTCGGCTGTCTCGTGTGAGGTAACCGTTTGCTTTGAGTGATGCACGAGCATCCGGATCAATCTGGAGCAAAGCTCTTGAAAGACCGTGCAAGCAAGCAGCTGCCTGGCCTTTAAGACCGCCACCCTGAACGTTAATCAAAACATCATATTTGTTCTCGTAATTTGTAACGAGAAGTGGCTGGTGAACTGTACGAATCTGAGCTTCTGTTGGGAAATACTCAGCTACATCCTTTCCGTTTACGACGATTTTTCCTGAGCCTTCACGAACAAATACGCGGGCAACAGATGTTTTTCGTCTTCCTGTTCCGATTGCAATATTTTTTACTGCCATGATAGACTCCTATTAAAGTTCGATTACTTTTGGGTTCTGTGAAGCATGTGGATGCTCTGAACCTGCATATACTTTTACATTGCTCATAAGACGGCGACCAAGTTTGCCGTTTGGAAGCATACCAGCAATTGTGCGCTCCAAAGGCTGTGTTGGATGGCGCTCAATCAATTTCTCAAAAGTGAAGCTCTTCAAACCGCCTACGAAACCTGTGTAGTGGCGATAGAGTTTGTCTGTGCGTTTGTTTCCAGTAACAGCAACTTTGTCAGCATTGATGACAACAACATAGTCACCCATTTCCTGGTTTGGTGTGTAAGTAGGCTTGTTCTTTCCGCGAAGAATTGAAGCTACTTTTGCTGCAACGCGACCGAGCGGCTTTCCTTCCGCATCGATGAGATACCAGTCACGTTTCTGTTCATAGTCTTTAACGAAAATGGTTTTCATTCTTTTAACCTTCAATATAGATTCTTTTGTATCGCTCTGATTGCATCTTCAGTTTGATACTTTGCAAACGATGAGCATTCGTTCACAATGAATATACGGGGATAAATAGTATAGACTTTTTAACTTTTTAAATCAACAAGTTCAGAAAAAATATTAAACAAAAAACAGTTTTTTTTATTTTTCATTCAGCATTTCAAGTTCTTCACGTTTTGCTTCCTGTCTGTCACGAAGGTCTGCAATTCCAAGAAGAATGGCAACAATTCCAATAAAAACTGCAATTACAGGAGCCGCTCCCTTAAGCACAAAAAGAACATTTTCACCCCAATTAAGCCCCATCGGCAGACATGCAAAAATTGTAAAAGCAATGCATGCAATTCCAAATAAAATCGTAACCATGAAATTAATTATAGAAGAAAGCCTGCCAATTATCAATAAATTTTTTAATTCAAATAGAATAATATGCAATATTGCGTTTTATACAATATCATATTTATATTATTACATTTTACGCAACAACGAATTTTTATTATAATAGGTTCAAATTATTTTTATAGAGGACTCAAAAAATGGGTAACAACTATTTTAATTCTATCCCGTGGCGCGAAGCTCGCTTGCAGCTCGGTCACTGCCGTTCAATGGCAAAAGAAGAATTTGCTGACGGAGTAAACGCTCTCAAAGGCAAAAAAATCGTAATCGTCGGCTGTGGTGCACAGGGCTTGAACCAGGGTCTCTGTCTCCGCGACTCAGGCTTGGACGTATCTTACGCACTCCGCGAAGAAGCAATCGCTCAGAAACGCCAGTCTTGGAAGAACGCAACAGAAAACGGCTTCAAAGTAGGAACTTATGACGAACTCGTTCCAACAGCCGACCTCATCGGTAACCTTACTCCAGATAAGCAGCACTCAAACGTAATTTCAGAAGTTATGAAACGCATGAAGAAGGGCTCTGCTCTTTGGTACAGCCACGGTTTCAACATGATTGAAGAGGGAATGCAGATTCGCCCGGATATCACAGTCGTTATGTGTGCTCCAAAAGGACCAGGTACAGAAGTTTGGCACGAGTTCCAGCGTGGATTCGGTGTTCCTGATCTCATCGCAGTTCATCCTGTAAACGACCCGGAAGGCAAAGGCTGGGCTTATGCAAAGGCTCTCGCAGTTGGTATGGGCGGAAGCAAAGCAGGTGTTCTTGAATCATCATTCGTTGCAGAAGTTAAATCAGACCTTATGGGCGAGCAGACAATTCTCTGCGGTATGCTTCAGGCTGGTACAATCGTCTGCTACGACAAAATGGTTTCAGAAGGAATCGCTCCAGAATATGCAACAAAACTCTTGATGCACGGCTGGAACGTAATCAGCGAGGCTCTCAAATGGGGCGGTATCACAAACATGATGGATCGTCTCTCTAACCCTGCAAAAATCAAGGCAAACGCTCTTTCAAAAGAAATCAAAAAACTCCTCGCTCCACTCTATCAGAAACACATGGACGACATCATTTCTGGAAAATTCTCTTCTACAATGATGGAAGACTGGAAAGCCGGAGACAAAGATCTTCTCGCTTGGCGCGCTGAAACAGGAGAGCTCGCATTCGAGAAGACAGAAGAATCAAAAGAAGAAATCACAGAGCAGGAATACTTTGACAAGGGAATCATCATGGTTGCCATGGTCAAGGCCGGATGTGAGCTTGCATTCGAGACAATGGTTGACGCAGGAATCAAAGAGGAAAGCGCTTACTACGAGTCACTCCATGAAGTTCCGCTTATTGCAAACCTCATCGACCGCAAACGCCTCTACGAGATGAACCGCGTAATTTCCGACACAGCAGAATACGGATGTTACCTCTTCGCTCGCGTTGCTGCTCCAATGATGGCAAAAGACCTTATGCCAAAAGTAACTACAGAAGTTATCGGTAAAGGTTTGAGCAACAAAGACACAAGCGTAAACAACACTGAGCTTGTCAATGTAAACGCTGAGATCCGCAACCACCCGATTGAGGTTGTAGGACGCAAACTCCGCGCTTATATGACTGCAATGAAGCCTGTTCTGTAATAAATAATAATCTGTAACAGATAAAAAAGGATTGCCAATATGAAGTGTACCCCAAAAGTTGGAGACAATTTTTGGAGGTACACTTTTTTTATGTCTAA
>Ga0129306_1003212_pt1 | contig 12628 bp, 17 predicted proteins | sample P827metagenome_FD_94438 | JGI IMG/M metagenome (GOLD analysis project Ga0129306, IMG submission 94438) | Capybara group fecal microbial communities from Wisconsin, USA - P827 metagenome | ecosystem: Host-associated > Mammals > Digestive system > Large intestine > Fecal | place: USA: Wisconsin...
AGACCATGTTCCCTCAATGCCTTTACAGACATATCTTTGTACTTATAAGAGACAAATACCTTACGCCCCATAATCTCACCTCGTATTCATATAATGCTCTTTTCCCGCATTGATGCCGATTCTACTTTGAAATAGAGTATAACTTATCCAACGCATCGAAAGACCTGAGTCCCTCGCAGCAACAAGAAACACACCACCGCGCAAATGCGTCTCCACTAAGATCGATCAAATGATTAGGAACAGCATAACTTATTGTCCGAAAACTGAAATTCGTAATCGCCGAATCCATCGCCTCATTAGCGAGTTTAATCTTCGTTCTTCTATCATCCATGTGTGCACGGAGGAATTTCGATATCTCTAGTTCTGAATATATCCATGGTGAATCCGTCCGCTGAACAATTCCATATGTGGAAACAGAATTTGGCGTATTCAGGAAAAGAAGGCATTCACACCCATCCTCCATTTCTATCAACGACTTGTTCAACATACAATCTACATGCGCGTATACTTGCCGATATCGATAATCTTTCTCTTCAGCCGGAATGTGCAGCTTGTTCAAAAGCCGATTTATTAAATCATCCCGAAATCCCCAAACCAACGAATCAACAAACACATCAAGCCCCATTAAATATTTCAAGGTGCCTGCGATTGAGACAGCCAAGACTTCATCCTTATGCGAATGCGATAGAAACACATGGCACCGTCGCTTGGGGAACCAACTCGTCTCTATTTGATTGCCGTCAATATTGTCTTTACTATCATATGGCGACAATCCCGCAATGCCTGCCTTTGCCGCTTCAATCACTTGCGTATATTCGGACTGTCCAAAAGAATACATCTGTTCAACGGATTTTCCGTACTCGGACAAGACTTTGCTCTGGACGAACCAATCCGAAAGCTTCAACCCATAACCTTTGTACATGCAACAACTCCTTAATAATCAAATGAAACTGTCTTTGTAATCTTGCAAGAGGATGAATCAGTCTGGATGCGCAAAGCCCGATCAATGTTGGCTACAACATTCTTGAAAAACGTGTCCCATGGGACTGCAAAAATGCAGGAAGGCTCCCCCGCGTAAAAAACGCTCCCCGCGAGCGCCGCAACATTCGTGTCGGCATACTTGTACGAGACGAAGGTTTTGTGGCCCATAAATCACCCGCATCTTTCAAGTCAGTTCGTACAATTTATCCAAAGCAACAAATGGCTTTCGCAACGAATTACTCTCAGCACACACTGCTTTATATCCTGCGCAGATCCAGTTCCATAACCCATCAAGATCAACCTTCCCAAGATGATCAAGATTTAATGGATAACTGATAATGTCTCTAATTGCCTCATCCATTGCCACTTTCTCGACAGATTCGGAAAATTCCCGTTTTTTAGGACGCCGAGGATCTTCATGCGTACGAAGAAAACGTGAAACCTCAACCTCTGTATATATCCACGGCGAATAGGTCTCTTGAGACGTTCCCCTCACATCCCGAATCCCAATAGAAGATGGCGTATTCAAGAAAATTAAACATTCGCATTGATCCATCATCTGAACGAGCGATTTCGTCAACATGCAATGAACATGAGAAACGATAGAATTCTCCAACTCCGTCCGCTGCGCACCATCCACTTCTCCACGCAACGAAGTGACCTTTTGATAGATCAACTTTTGCAGATCGGCGTAATATCCCCACACCGACGAATCTACGAAAGCATCCAATCCCATCCAGCACTTTAAAGCACCCGCCAATGCCAACGCCAAGTCCTCATCCTGATGGGAATGAGAAATAAAAACATGGTTCATAAGCTTGGGGAACCAGTTCGACTCTATATCGCTCCCACTTAGCACCCACTTTCCAGAGGCGATCTTGGTGCCAATGACATCTCGCAAGTTCTTACGAAACGCCTTTCCCTTACGGACAAAATCGTCCCACAGTCCGGTCTTCACGTCTTTGACCTTCTGACGAAACTTCGTCACGTCAAGCTTAACATCAAACCCTTTATACATATATTTGCCTCCTTATTATTCTTTGCTTTTTGCTGCACGACCTTCTGCGGCCCTCATCACCGGACGCTCCTGCGGCATTTCGCCATTCACCAAATTCAACTGCGTTGGCATATTGACGTCCTTCCGTTTTACGCCATTGTCTCCTATGGGGACATTCTCGTGTTTGCGAACCTCCCTCCCCGCGCTTTCACTTGCTCGGTGACACATCCAATTGGATGTCCATGCCCACCAACCAAAATTCAACCCAATCAACAAAAGAATTAATGGGGCATAAAGACACGATTCTGACCAAGAGCCAAGCACCACAGCCCATCTCCAAATTAAAACGATTCGACTCCTCGCCCTTCCCTTCACTGGCTTTTCCGCCAAATTGTAGTCTAACGAATAGAGATCGCCGTAGTCATCATCAACGAGTCTGCGCTTTCGCACCAACGCATATAAACCTCTATACTTCTTCTCCAAGTTCAGGTAATTTGTGTCAAGCACCCAGAAAAACGCCGCCATGATCGCCAACGGTATGGCTACATCCCTGACTGTTCCCACTTTCGCTGAAAGTGAAAAGACCGCAGCAACCAATGTAATGCACCAACCCTTCATGTAGAAGGAATTCTGCGCCATACGCGTAATAACCGCCTGAATCAAGTCGATTTCCTTGTGAAGAATCTCTAACTTCTCACCCTTCATATCTTCTAAGCCCATGTCAGTTCCTCCGTATATTTAAACCCGTGTCACCCTTCAAAATAAAATCGACGGGTCGCATCGCGTTCGCTGAAATAGACGAATTTCTTCGTCCCATTATCTTGGCGGTACAAATCCATCACACGATACAACCCCAAGTACTCCTTCCCATATTCAACCTCGTCTTCTCCAATTGTCGGCACCACATAAATCTTACCTTGAAGCGTTCTCATGCCATCGGCATAGCCCAGCTCCCACGGACACCAAATGGACTCCGAAGAATTGGATGTAACAAGATATAGGAAATAATCACTTTGACGTATTGCTTCTTGTATCTTTCGCGCCGTTTCGACATTTGTTGCGGCCGGCATCGTCAGATCCAACCAATCGATATATAACCCAACACCCACCTTGGCGAACATCCTTTTCAATCCCAGCGCGAGCTCTTGATCCAAATGACTATGGCTCAAAAACGCCCTCCGGTGAGATCGCATTGCGCTAAACTGTCGCTGCGATTCAGTCAGTAGTGCTTCAGTTCCGGCAGACTTCTGCATCCGTGCTTCTGCCTGCAAATCAGACTGTCTAATAGTCATTTACCCCTCCCAAATCTCCATTTCAATCTTCCGTTTGGCCGATTTCGGCGCAGAAGTTGCGTCGGTGTTCAACTTGCGGGCTTCGGCGCGAATGGATTATGCCATGTATACGATGCGGTCTTGCGCTGCGGCACGCAACCTCGGCTTCGTCCCCATGCATGACGGCGCATTCAAGCAACGCGTCCAGCCGCTTGATTTCCTCCTTCATCTCAGGTCTTTGTGGCATCGCCATGTGTATAACCTTTACTGTGTCACAGGGGTCTGATCCTATTGAAACCCATCTATCATCGACCCGTTCAATCAAATATTATCGTTCACCCATTTGGTATCTGATTTCAAATTGTACCACGCTGCAACATTCGCGGACTTGAGGACAAGTAGTCTATCAGATGATCTCATAATGCCCATAAACGAATCACGGATAGCTACATGTGTTGCAGCTGAACGTATCAGCCAACACGATTCTGTTAGTTGCCCGTGCACAGGATACGCCTCTATTTTCTCCTTAATGTCGGCATACACCTGCGCAGGGGACTTTGGCACGGCTGTCGTTGTATCTACATCGTATGCTATTAAATAGGAATTCATTTTCAATCCTCCTCGTTCGTGTTAACTACTAAGATATAGTCTCTATCCTTTCTGCTCCTGCATTGAAGTCGATCATTTGCCGGGCCATTCACCACAGGTTGTTGTTCCAGAAGGTTTCGAGGGTGGGGGCGCAGGACATCGGCACGTGAATCTTGTATGCCTTGTACATCTCCGACTGTCGACGCGCCTCGCTCTGCTGCGGGAGATATTCGTTCAGATACCAGTTGTAGTTATCGCGGTAGAAGCGCCAGTACATATTCGTGTAGGCCGGGAGCGTCGCCGCTTCCGAGGCACGCATCACGCGCAGGATCGAATTCGATATCGCCGCAAACGACGAGAACCGGAGATCGTACGTTTCCATAATGACTGCGGCCACGAGGTCGTTCGTATTCGCCGCCAGCCGCTGCTGCGCCAGCTCGTAGACGTTCGAGTAGTTGCCCTGATACAAGTCGTTCGTGACGGCATGGTAGGTATTCTCCGATGGCACGGCAAATGCCGCGGCCGCCGTTGCCACCAGTGCTGTTGCAATTAGTTTCTTCATAGTCTATTCCCCTTGTTGCGAGTTCAGGATATCCATTCCCAGTTCTACAGTCGTAGGCGATACGAATTGACGGTTGTAGTCGAACGACCTCGTCCAGTTGCCCTGATACCAGTCGTTCGTCACCGACGCAAAGTTGTCCGCCGATGGGGCAGCATGCGCGAGCGCCGAGAGCGAGAGTACTGTTGCCGCGATTGCGTTCTTCATGCATTCCCCTCATTGCTGGTTCACCGGCGTCCACATCCCATTGTCCCAAAGGAGCTTGAGCCACCTTTTTTCGGGGATCGGCTTGTGCGGAAGGCTGGCCTTCGGCAAGTCGGCAAGACGCATCTCCTCCGTCACGTTGGGCAGCACCTGGTCGCGGAACGCCACCATGACTGGACGCAGCCTCTGGAAGTCGTTGCTGAACGCGGCGTTCGTCACGGCATCGGAAAGCGTTATGGCCCTCGTCACGGAATTGGACAGCGTTGGGATGTCAGCGAAGCAGACATCCCAGCTCAGCTTGAGATAAGCCCCCACAAGGTCGTTCGTGTTCGCGGCGAGCCTTGCCGAGGAGAGTTCAAGCACATTCGAGAAGTTTCCGTTGTACCAGTCGTTCGTAACGGCATGGTAGCTGTCCTGCGAAGGGACGGCCATCGCCGCCGCGCCGACCATCGTGAGAAGCGCTGCCAGCATTGCAGTCTTTACTTTCATTTTTTGTTCCTTCCTTTTCGAGTTTCCATTGTCAATGCCCGTCGCCTACACGCTGTGTCGTGAATCCGGGCGAGATGAAGTTGAAGTTGAAGTCGATGTCGGGCGTGAATGTCGTGTGGTTGTCGGTCGGCCTGATGTTCGGCCACAGCTGCCTTTCCTTCACGTCCGCGCCAGCCCAGATGTTCGTGGCCATTGCCTGCATCGTCTCGTCGAGGTCGGCTCCATCCGCGACGGCAGTCCCTGCATCCCAGCTCGCCGATCCGGCATCGTCGTCCCATGTGCCGTACCTGTAGCGGGCAAGCCACCGGGAGAGCGCAAACACATTGATCCTCTCCGTTTCGTATGCAACGAGGAAATTCGATAGCTTAGCGACGCGCATGGGCACTCCGCGAAATGTCGCCACGGCACCCATGCCCGAAATGTCATTGACCTGGTTGTAGTGCCACACCGTCGGTGCCAAGGCGGAGTCCACTCGCCCGAGGTAGTCGCCGACGCCGTTGTCGTTGAACCATTCCTCGCCAAAGGAAATGGTCTGCCTCTCAAGGTACGTGTAGTGCGAAAGCAGATGCGTTATCGTCGCGTCCACGTCAACCATGTCGGAGGCAAACACGCCGTCGATGCTCGCTCCTGAGAGCGGAAGCACCACGTTGCCTTCCGTCCAAGGGGAGCCGTCGCAGCGGCCCCTGAAGCGATAAACACCTCCTTGTTTAGGATTCACGAAGTGCGCCGTAAGCCCGCCCTCGTGCGAGAGCGCACCGCTCATCTGCGGCTTCGCCTCGATTACCTCCCAGTCGCAGGGAAGCGACGATGCGTTCACCCCCGTAGGCGCGAGGACAAGGTTCATGTCCACGGTGAAGTTCGTGACGGAGAACCCACTGTCGCCCAGTGTCGCGACATTGCTGAACGGAACCACGAGATGCCTGTCCGGGGCGAGGCTGTTCGTAATCGAGAACGGACACGCCGTCTCGCCGTCGAACGGAGGCGGGTTTGGGCTTGTACCGGCGAATGCGCACGTCATGTCGAGGTTCGTCACGCATGCTACCGTGAGGTTAGCCGTATTCGTGTACGCCTGTCCTCCGATCTCGCTCACAAGCCGAAACTCCACGTCGTCAATCGAATCGCTCAGAACCGCGCCCTTTACCTCCATCCAGCCGCTTCCCTGCGAGAGAACAGTTATCTTGTCCGCCCCTGTCGTGCATTCAAGCGACATCGACGCCTCAGCGTTCGACGAGCCGGGCGGATCGTACACACCCGAGACGATGTGGCTGTTGCCGCCGCGCATGATCACCCGCGGCGCGGAGATGGAGACCCACGCCGAAGTGTTCGTCTCGTTCTCCGCCTGGCAACCGCACTGCGCCTCCCAGTTGAACAGCCTCGTGTATCCCTCCCACAGTGCCGTCACCTGCCACCATTGCGAGTAGCCCGTGCAGTGGCAGGACGCGCAGCAGTTCCACACATAATTGCTCGCATTGCTTTCAACAGAGCAGCAGTTGCCGGTCACCGCGCCGATCACCACGCCTATATCTGGGCTGCTCGTAATGCGTCCGCCGCTCTCGCCTCCCTCAAGATCGATGTCTACCGGCCTCTCGACCTCGAAATCGTCGCTTGGCCCTATTCCGCTGCCAGACCCCAACAACCTCAATCCCTGCGGCGGCAGACTTAATGGCTGAACCGTGTTCAGCCTAACCTCCGCCTCTGAGTCGCTTGCCGCTATGCCATCCACCGGCCAGCTCGCCGTCACGCGATATCTCGCCCCCATAAGCATAGGCACTTCGCACACCTGGCTCTCGTTCGCGATAACAACCATGTCGCCGAGATTGCTCGGCCCGTCGCACGCGATAGTCACTCTGGTCCCATCGCGCGTCGGCGTAAACGTGAGCCAGAAATAGGCGTTTTCGTTGGCATCCGCGTTCCACACTATTTCATACCCATCGTCCGCGTCAGGCACAGCCGACAGCACGCCCCAGCAGTTTGCGTTGAGCCAGTTCATTCCAGTTCCGAAGCAGTCGCCGTCCGATGCCATCGGCCATACGTCGATCAGATTGTCGAGACCGTCTCCGTCCCAGTCGTTCGGGTTGATGCGACGGAAAACCCTCAGGAGGTCATTGCTTCTCACGGTGAAGTTGCCGCTCGCGTCCAGGGCAATCTGTGCGTTGACGGCCTCGTTCGTGTCGCCGCCCGCAAAGAACCGCTCCCAAGTGACAGTTCGCGTACCTTCGCTCGCGTGCGCCCACAGGCGGCTTTCTCCTTGCATTGCAAGCGTGTCCCCAAGTTCAGCCGAAGCCACGAACGCGGGGCCGCACAGCGCATCCTGGAGCCTTCCGTCCATGAACCACCATAATGCCGAGGTAGTCGCGTTGCTCGGCCCATAGGGAAACGCCCAACCTGTCGTCTCTCCTCCAACGGCATCAAGATCAACGACGTGCCTTCCGAAATCAGACCGAGCACCATGCAGGTGAAGCTTTCCGATGTACACGGCGTTCGTCGGCATGACAAAAGAATGCCCGGTTTCGTTTGTAACAGAGACAAGTCGATACCCTTGCGCTATCTCTTCCGCCGTAACCGTCGGCTCCGGCTCTCCCACCCCCAGCAAGTGCAGATCTGACGGTCGAACTGCGTTAGGCCTCTCCGCAATTCTCAGGTCTGATGGCTGGGATATGCCTGGCCTATGCCCAGCCGTTAAGCCACCCGGCCCAGGCACATTGGCAGGGGGCTCGTTCGTGCCGCCACCATTGCCCGGCTTCTGCGCCTCGACAGTGGCAACAACCGCCATGGCAACAAGCAGAGTCTGCACAAAACGCGGCAGAGCCCTAAGCTGCCCCCACGCCGCCTTGAGCGACCTTCTCATTGTCATTGCGGCGAGCATGCCGTAGAACAGCAGGCCCGCAGCAAGCGCGACTAAATTCCAGTTAATCTCCATAGAAATCGTTTCACCCATCTACTGCCTATCTGAGCCTTATGGAGAAGGTCTTGTCCTCAATGATCTCGGAGACCGTCTCCCCGACAGACCCCGGTCCGCGTTTGACAACCTTCGCAAGGTCCCAGACCGGATTGAAGTGTCGGTGTCCTATGCTCACCATGTCCACCGTTACATCGGCGACAATCCCCTCTTGGCAATCCACGAGGTACCGCTCGCCGCAGTCGTCGCCGAACACGAACGCCGTCTCGTCCTCGGAAAGGTCGCCGTTCTCGTCGGCGTCATGGCCGACTGCAACCAGTACCTCGCTTGCAGTTTCGTCAGAGACCTGAAGCCTCAGGCTGAACACATCAAGCCGCTCGGCATTTACCCGCAGCGGGATGTTGGTGGCAACCTCTGTGTCCGGCAGCGTCCCTTCCGAAAGCTGCGGCCAGTCGTACACCTTGGCCGCGCATGCACCGAGCGAAAGCACTACGGCCATCGCCGTGACAGTAAGTTTCTTCATTGCGTCAATCCTTTCACCCTCCCTGCGGGGGCGTCGATAGTATAGCAATTAAGGGGATTCTGCAACTTGTCACGAACTTGTCAAACGCGAAAAATGAGGCCCCGAAGTTGTCATTGCTGACAACTTCGCGATTTTGCCTAACCCGCCGGGCCGGATAAATGATATAATGTTCTTATGAGAACCTTGAGAGTACTTGTAGCAGAAGACACGACACCCGACTTCGATGCAATCAGATCGCACATCGAATCGATGAAAGTTGAAGGATGCCGGTTCGAGGTCGTAAGGACGAGCGACGGACGCGAGGCCCTGTCGCGAATGAGGGACGATGACTTTGCGCTCGTCGTGCTCGACGTGTGCCTTCCACGCATGGACGGCCGCGCCATACTGAAGAGCATCCGGCGTCAGAAGCCGTTCCTGCCGATTGTCGCAGTGAGTTCCTTCCAGGGCGACGCCGGGGAGTCCGAAACGCTGAACGCAGGTGCCGACGACTTCATCGCGAAGCCGTTCAGCGAGCGGACATTCCAGGCGCGGATCAAGAAAGCGCTGTGGCACGGAAGTCTCGCGACGATGGAAAAGGCATTCTCCTGGGGACATGTCCGCATGACCATCGACACCCGCGCCGCAGAATACAGAGGCAAAAGGCTGGAACTCTCGGATCACGAGTTCAACATCCTCCTGCAGCTTGTCCAGGCGCAGGGACACATCGTCGAGGCCAACGCACTGGAACGCTCCGCATGGGGCGACGTCGAACGCTTCTCCATGCGGCTGGCGAACAAGATAAAAACTCTGCGGAACAAGTTCGAGGCGCTTGGCGCGCCCCGAGAGATCATCGACACGAATAGAGGGATGGGATATGTTCTTCGCGAATACTGAGACAAGTTTCGGCAAGAGGCTCGTCCGCCTCTTCCTGAAAAGCCTTTTGCCGCTTGCCTTCCTTCTCCTGATCGCCGGTTTCGTCTACACCAGATGGGCAGACACGGCAAAGATCAAGCGTCTGCGCAACGAAAGGACGCAGACGATGTCAAAGGAATACGTCCTGTCGATAATGGAAAACGAGGCGAGGTTCTTCTATGCAGCGCTCGCACTCGCGGCGATACTCGCCGTCGTAGTGTCCCGATCGCTTCGGAGAATTGGGCGGCTGGGAGATGAGCTGGAAGGACTTACGACAAAAGTCCTGCATAACCAGTCCCGCGCGTTCGGCGACATGGCCAGTGAAGCCAATGCCATCGTCTCGAACGAGACGCCGCCGATCCAGGCCGCCCGGAAAATAGAGGCGATCTGCACGGCGGAGAGGAAGAAAATCGCCGCCTACATGCGCCTTGCGCGGAATTTCGCGGGATATGATGATTCAAACGCCGAGAACGTAAACGTCTCGGAGGCGGCCTGGCGCATCGTCTCGGAAATGAAGGCGACCATCGACCGTCTGGAGTTACGCTACACTCCTTCCGAAGAAGACGTCATAGTGCGCGCGCACCCATTCCTCGTCTTCGAGATAATCGGCAACCTCATGGACAATGCCGTGAAGTACACCGAGTCCGGGGTCGTGGCGCTGTCTGTCTCCAAGCAAAAAGACACGGCGAAAATCGTCGTGTCCGACACTGGATGCGGAATCTCAGCAGCAGACCGCAAGCGCATGTACGAGCGGTTCTACCGTGCCCCGTCGGCGTCCGACAAGCCTGGCAGCGGACTCGGCCTCGCCACGGTCCGCGAGATTGTCGTCAAGCGCTACAAAGGTAAAATCGACTGCCATTCCGAAGTCGGAAACGGCACGATATTCACAGTGACGCTGCCGCTCGCAACGACACAGGGGAATGCCTAAAGGCATCGGCCCCATCACGCCCAAATAGCAAGAAGCCCCGCTCGGTCAAACCGAACGGGGCTTCTTCTTGTGCGACTATCGCTACTCTACGCTACATTTTCTCCACGAGCCTACGCAGACGCTCCTTGAGCCGCTCCAGCTCCTCCCAGTCGCCGTGCGCCTCCGCGTATGCCATCAGCCCTTCAAGGCGATGTATCTGCTCAATGTAATTGTCTTGCTGCGGTATTGCCATTGCGTGATCTCTACCAAATAAATCAGTCTGCCTATCCAAATCACCTAAAAAACTTATAACCAACAAAACCAACCCACTCATGGAATGCCACAGAGTTGAGCGTAAACACATTCGGATCTGGAAGGAGCATCTTGAATAGAGGCGTCTTCTCAGCCATAAACATATTCTCAAAATCCGCCGGCGCACAGACAACTTCAATATCTGGCGCATACTTCTCAAACATCAACCTCGCCCTCTTCATATGCCACGCACTCGTCACGAGCAAGACCTTCGGCCTTGCAGTGGATGAGTTTTTGGGTGGGTGAGTGGGTGAGTCAGACTCACCAAACTCCTCCACTCCTACACTTCTCCCCAACATCTCCCTTATCCCCTTCGCCTCTTCCTCCGTTGTCCTTGCATCGAGAAACGACACCGCCTCCTCTCCCACACCAAACTCCTTCAGCAGCGGCAGCGTCGTATCCTTCGCATAGTCACCAGTCGCAATTATCTTACTCGCCTTCCCCGCCTTGAACAATCTTGCCGCCTGCCATACTCGATCCGCACTATTCGCCATCTCTGCGTATGAACTTATGTTCGTCTCAATCCCCATCGATCCACCCAGCAGCACTATTACGTCCGCTTCAGGGAAAGACTCCACCGTCGGCACCTTGCCATCCACCAAAAACTCCCGCTCAAGCGGCACGCCAACGACCCATGTCATAATCGGCGTCATCCAGAGCCACAGCCATGCGACAGTAAGCCCGCCGAGCCATTTGGCCATACGTTTCCGCCCTATCCTCGCGCAGACAACCGCGATAACACCTCCGGCAATCGCCCCACCGATGGGGCTTACCAGAAATCCAACGATTTTATTTATGTAGTACATTTAGTCAGTCACCAAGGGATTATGAGTCCCCCGCTTCAATTTTCGTGTATCGTGGTTCAGATCTCTCTGCGTCTCTGCGCCTCTGCGTTAAAACATCTCCACCTCTACACGGCTATCATCTTTGCGACCTTTGCGTTCTTTGCGGCTAACAATCTACACGATCTACACGGCTACAATTCTGCACCTTCTACCCTAACCTACCTTAACCACGAAATACACAAAATACACGAAATAGATTTTTGGAGCGGCTGACGCCGCGAAAATAAGACTCAAGCGGTTTTGATACTTTGATACATGAAAATGCAATTCTGGTCATATTCCGGCTTCACATGCCCGTATACAAAATCCTCCTGTTGCCTGTCTAGACGCCTAAACCCAAGTCGGCTATAATACTCCAGCAACTTCGCCTCGGGGATCGCATAAATGCACAACCATTTGGCTCCAACAAATTCAGCCACATGCCTTGAGATTGGAAGGATGAACTGGGAAAACACATAGGCACCAATCTTCTTCGTCACTCTCCCCTTTTCCCTTTCGGCTCGCCTATATGCCTCATTTACGGCAAAATTAGCCAACTCAACACCCGGTATAGTGAAGAATTTGCCATTCCCAATAGAAAGAGGAACCAAACATGTCCTGAGCGAAAAGTAGCATGCTAAATCTCTTGTGAACGAATCCTTTACGAGATAGGTTCTACTCTCCCAAAGATTTTCATCTTCTAATGCCAGATCTTTCAAATACTGTTCCAGCCCGAACGCGTTGTTGCCAGACGCGAAATTACAGATGAGCCTCCGATTCTCTTCAGAATCAGTCAAATGCTCCAACGTGAATTCGCCAGTACCTGATTCTATGAACTTCATACCCGCTCCATCGAAGACGCAGCCGAGCTTTCGCGCTCTTTTTTATGAATGCGCGCTATCCACTTTGCGAAGACTTCGGCATCCCTGTTCAGCGCCGTATGGTCCGGCGGCGGCTCGTTCATGATCATCTGATACACTTTCGAGCTGCGAATCTCGTCATATTGCTCTTTAGTCAGCACTCGCATAAATTCTCCTTTCGTGATAAATTATACCATATCCAACCTCAGTACTTCAACCGCAGCTATTCCAAGGGAAGTTGTACAATCTCGTGGGTCAAATTGGAAAGGCAAGCTGTCGAGGTGGAGGAAGGAGGTTCTGAAGAAGAAGGACAGGGACCGAAA
>Ga0129306_1003213_pt1 | contig 12628 bp, 13 predicted proteins | sample P827metagenome_FD_94438 | JGI IMG/M metagenome (GOLD analysis project Ga0129306, IMG submission 94438) | Capybara group fecal microbial communities from Wisconsin, USA - P827 metagenome | ecosystem: Host-associated > Mammals > Digestive system > Large intestine > Fecal | place: USA: Wisconsin...
CCATCGCCACGTCAACGATCCCGGCCAGCGTGGCCGTGAAATTTTCAAAGATCGCGGGCAGCGCCAGTGCGACCACCTGACGCAGAGCGCCGCCGCCGATTTGCTTCATTGCGAACACACCCTTTCGTGCGTTCACTGTACCACTTTTGTCCGTTTATGGCAAAGGTTGGAAAGTAATATCTTGCCCAAATCGTGATATGATGACAACGTATCGGGGCTGCTCAAAAACCGCGGCGCCACGAAGCAGCGCCCCAAAGATCACGTTGCGCTGCCGCAGCGCGATCATGAAAGGAGAATGCCTCATGTCCGTAAGATCCGCCTTCCTCACCCCTGACCATCCTGCGCTTTCACACCTGGCAAAACGCGACGCGCGGCTGAAATGGGTGATCGCTCGTCTTGGCGGGCTGCGCGTCCGCGGCGTGCGCTCGCCCTCAGAACACATGATCTGCACGATCGTCGGACAGATGATCTCGACCACAGCGGGAAATGCCGTCATCGCACGTCTGGAGACGCTGTGCGGAGGCCCGCTGACGGCCGCACGGATAAGCCGGTTCGACCCCGGGGCCCTGCGCGGCTGCGGCCTGTCAACTCGCAAAGCGAAATACATCGCGGAATTTGCCCGCTATGTGACCGAAAATCCGTGTTTTTTGCGCGACCTTGAAAACTGCCCCGACGAAGAAGCGCTGGCCCGGCTGACAGCTCTTCCCGGCATCGGCCCATGGTCGGCGAAGATGCACCTGATCTTCGTGCTGGGGCGCGAAAACGTGCTGCCGTTCGAAGACGGGGCCTTCGCTCAAGGCTTCCGCAAACTCTACGGACAGGAGCCGACAAAGGAGCACGCGCTGGCCCGCGCGCGCCGCTGGTCGCCCTATGCATCCTACGCGGCGCGCCTGATCTATCGGGCCCTTGACAGCGGGCTGCTGGATGAGCCCCACACGTAAGCGTGCGCAAAGCAATATTACGTTGACACTATTTCTGATTTGATATGCGAATACGCGTTCGCATTCGGAAATTGTATGACACCGGTGCCCCCAGGGGCGCTTTTATGAAGATCGTTTTACGAGCGCAGCGCGTGTGTTCCACGTGGAACATTTTTTCGCGCGCCTTTTCGCAAAAAAGCATTTTACGCCGCGCAAAAAAATCCCGCGCCCGGAGAAAAAATTTCTCCGCGAGCGCGGGAGCTTTTTTTGCGGATGCGCATGAGAGCCGCCGCGGGGCAAACATGTTCCACGTAGAACACATTTGCCCATTCGGTGCGGGCCGATTTTCCTCAAAAAATCATTCTTTGAGAATATCGCGCCTTTGCGGCTTCGTGTTTGATTTGATTCAGAATCGAACGCTTAACGGGAGGCGCGCTCCAGCAACTGCCGCACCTCGATCAGATCGGCCAGCATCAGGTTCCACGGCGTGCCCGGACCGCGGCGCGGGTTGCGCAGCAGGTAGGCGGGATGGAACAGCGGGCGCAGCAGCATCGTCCGCCCCCCGAGCGAAAGTTCGTGAAAGCGGCCGCGCAACGCGTTGATGCCAGTTTTCACGCTCAGCAGCGTCTGTGTGCCGACGTTGCCCACCGTCAACAGCACCTCCGGCCGGATCAACCCGATCTGCTCGTGCAGCCACGGCAGACAGGCAGCCATCTCCGGCCTTTTAGGCGTGCGGTTCTGCGGCGGTCGGCACTTGCACACGCTGGTGACGAAGATTTGCGTGCGATCAAACCCGGCGGCGGTCAATATTTCGGTCAGCAGATTGCCGGAACGGCCCACGAACGGCCGGCCGGTGCGCTCCTCTTCGGCGCCGGGGGCCTCGCCGACGATCATGACGCGGGCGTCCTCAGGCCCCTCGCCTGGCACGCGGTGAAACGTTTCGCTTTCGGGGCGGCCCAACGGACAGTTCATGCACGAGCGCATACGTTCGTGCACACGTTGCAGCGCGGTCATTTCAGCTTCAGCGGCAGACCGCTGACGCACAGCCACACCGCCGACGAAAGCGCGGCGATGCGCTGGTTCATGCGGCCCACCACGTCGCGGTAGCGCCGCACCTCGATACTGTCGGAGGGCAGCCCCATGTTCAGCTCGCGCGTGACGATGATCAGCTCGCAAGGGGGCTCGTGCAGCATGGTCAAAAACTCGTCGATCTCCGGGTACGTTTCCGCCACGGGCGCGGACGACGCGCGCATGATCGTCTCCACCCAGGTGGCGGCGTCGTCGATGATGCACAGTCCCGCGTCGACGTTTTTGACAGCCTCGGTGATGCGCATGCTTTCCTCGATCGTCTCAAATGTGTCGTCAAGGTCTTTGCGGTACATCGCAATATGTTCGCGCACGTCGTCATCGCGTGAGACCGGTGTGGCGATGATCGTCTTGCGCTCCCAGTCAGCGGCCAGCTTCAGGGCATAGGCACTGGCTCCGCTGCGCCAGCCGCCGGTGACCATCTGGATGTCGTGCCGGGCAGCGCGCTTCCACTGTTGAGTCATTGCAGGGCCTCCTTCAGAATTACATTTTTATTGAAACTATTATACACACCTTTGCCGTTTTTGTCGCATGCTCACGTGCTCCTCTCCTTTCAGAGCGCATTAGCGGCGGCTGAACGCGTGATTCCCGCTCCGCACATAAAGCTCGGGGATGCCGATATCCACGTCAGATCAGCCCATGCCGGTTTAAGGAGACGCTGATTCAATGAGCCCGATGGTCCGCCAGTGGATTTTATCGATTGGCGCGAACGAAGCGAAGAGGCATCGTGGTGCTATGTTGCCGACGCGAAGCTCCTCCTTTAAGGTGAGCTTCGCGAACGGCCAATCGGCAAAAGGCACGGCAGGGCGCGTGCGTATGAATCAGCGTTTCCTTAAAAAGCGCCGGTCTTCGCCGAAAAACACAGCGTACCTCAAATCCGCGGACACGAAAAAAGACCTCCTGTCGTCGAACAAAATCAACAACAGGAGGTCTTGCTATGCCATGCGATCATATCGAAGCGGAAACGCCTTCCGGCGAAAAATATTGCGCGCGCAGGCAGGCAGAAGAAGCGCCCAGGCTTAACGGGGCTCTGGCCCCCAAGGCGCGGGGAATGAGTCAGCGTTTGCCGGAATATCAGCCGCGGACCGGAACGGTATCGTATTCGAAGAAAACTGCCGGCTCCATTTCGCCGGCGAGATCGGGCACGGTCCCGGTCGCGGCGAGGACGAAGCCGGTCTTGCGCAGCAGCGCCGTCATCGGCACGTTCGCGGTCCGGCAGTCGAGACGCACGGCCCGGGCGCGAGTCCTCTGTGCCGTGCGTATGGCATAATGCAGCATTTGCGTGCCCAATCCGACGTGCGCGTGCATGGGTGAAACACACAACAGGCTCACGGAAACAACCTGACTGGGAAATGAGCGCACCGGCCAGTGCAGACGTTCGTACTCCTCCGGCTGGCCGCGGCGCAAAATCATGGCTGCGCACGCTTCAGCGTTGTCCCACAGGGCATACAGCTCGCCGCTGGAAATAGCGCGGCGCAGGTGGGCCCGCGACGGCCAGACGCCGCCGATCCAGCCCGAATACCGCTCATTCTTGCGCTCCCAGATGACACGTTCCATATAGATCTGCTCGACCGCGTCGAGGTCGTGTGACGCCGCTTTTCGGATCATGTTCATTTCGCTCCTGTTCGGTGTGATGCCCACAGTTTATCACGAATGACGGACCATGAAAAGTACGATGAAAGCCGAATTATTTGACAAACAAAAGCAACACGAAGTCTCGTGCCTCGATACGTCTCTTAGAACGATCTTAAAGAGATACTGATTGGGGAGACGCTGATTCATTCGTCAGCGCCCTGATATTTTTTCATGTCGGCATCCGCCCAAACATGCGTTTACAGGTACGGTTCCATCTCAAAGATGTTAGACAGCAACGCACATGCATTTTACGGAGAAAGGCAATTTGCCTCACCGTCGCAACGTAAAACACGCAGGCAAACCGCTCAACTGTACAACGGTCCAGACCGTGTCTTGGTCCCAAGGCGTCTGCTCCTCTGCTCAAGATCCTTCGTCAACTCATCGTCGCTGCCGAAGACCTCACGCGCCAGCGGCAGCAGCCGGCCGCACAGTTCAAGACAGCGGGCTTTCTGCCCCTTGCTTTCAAGGACCGCCGTGCAGAACTTCCCCGACATGATCGTTAACGGATGCCGATCTCCGAGAGCGGCGCAGCACTTTTCAAACGCCGTCTGCGCGCGGACGAGCGCCTCGTCACAGCGTTCGAGGAGAAAGAGCGTGTTCGCCAGGTGATTTTCCGCTTCCAGAGTGTCCGGATGCGTCTCCCCCAGGACAAGACGGCGAGTTGCGAACACATGTTCAAAATGTTCAAGCGCTTCCTCGTTGCGTCCAAGAAAGACGAGTGTGCGCGCAAGACCGCTTTCGGCAGTCAGCGCATAAGGATGCTCCCCGCCCAGGCCGGCGCTGTAAGCGGCGCCGATGTGCTCCAGATGTTTCAGGGCTTCGTCATAGCGGCCAAGTTTGGCGAGGATCTGTGCAAGGTTGTTCTCCTCGATCAGCGTCTCGGGATGCTCAGGGCCCAGCACGTCGCAGTATGCGGCAAAGACGCGTTTATGATGTTCGAGCGCTTCTTCGTCACGCCCGAGGGCGCCGAGCGTGGCCGCCATATTACCTTCGGCTCCCAGCGTGCGAGGATGAGTCGGACCGAACGCCATGCGGCAGGCGGCAAAAACGTGTTCATCATGCTTCAGCGCCTCTTCAAAACGGCCGAGGGCCCTGAGCGTGTGCGCGATGTTGTTTTCCTCGATCAGCGTCTCCGGATGATCTTCGCCGAAATGGGCGGCAAAAGCGGCAAGGAGACGCCGCTGGTGTTCGAGGGCTTCTTCGCAGCGGCCAAGGCGCCGCAATCCGTTGGCATAATTGCCCTCTGCTCCGAGCGTGTTTGGATGCTTGTCGCCGAAAGCGGCGCGCGTGGCGGTAAAGATATGTTCCATATGCGCCAGCGCCTCATCATCGCGCCCCATATCGCGGAGCACGATCGCCAGCAGTTCCTCCGCCGCTATCGTGTCGCGGTGCCCCTCGCCAAGCAGCCCGACTCGCCCGGTGAATACACGCCGCTCATGCTCCAAAGCTTCGTTGTAACACCCCTGTTCGTAGAGTTTTTTCGCAAGTTCGTGCCGCGCGCGCAGCGTCTCGGGATGCCCCTCGCCAAGCCGGCCGCACAGCGAGGAAAGCGCTTTCTTTTTCTGCCTGACCTCACCGCGCTCGCCGTATTCTCTTATTGAACGCATGGAGTTGATTATGTTGCGGATCGCCATCGTTCGCAGCCTCCTTTATGTTGATGTACAGCAGCCGGGACCGGTACCGCTCACACTGTCGTCAAGCCGGCACAGAAGCGCCGCTGTCATTATACAGAAACGAATTTCAGCGCCGTCAAATCCGTATCGCCGGCGTCGAAGCGGTAGCATACGAGCGGACCGCCCTTGCCGGCACTGAAGTCGAGGCAGGCATGCCGCGGCGACTTTGGAACTTTAGGCGCTTCCGGGGACAGCCAATAATGGCCGAAGAACACTGGCTTGCGCACAGGCCAACTCCGGGGCTGCACCTTTGGCAGCGGGGCTTTCACTTCGCATCCGCCGTCGCGCATCGTCCAGACGCCGTCTGTGTCCCATTCGCGCCACCAGCACACGCGGGCCTTGTCGCGTTCGTTGCCGTCTTTGTCGATGAAAGCATCAGCAATTTCGATCTCCGGGCCCTTGCACAGCTCCTTCACCGCCTCGCGCAACGGTCCGGGGCGGATCGAATCGGGGTACAGATCGTCGGTCAGCACGCCCTCGCGCTCCATCCGCGGCCGCAGCAGCGCCATCGCCGCTTCGCTCCAACAGGCGTGTACCAGGCACAGATCATCAAGCTCCAGCCACAGCGGCAGCGTTTTGAACCAGGCCACAAGTTCGGCATGAAGCGGAGAACGTTCGCCGACCTCGGCCAGAAAGCGCCCGTGCTGGCGGCGGTTCTTTTGCGAAAAATTGCGCCGCAGGTACTCGCCCGGCTTGTCCGGGTGCGGCGTGAAAAAGCACACGGCGTTGTACTCGTGGTTGCCCATCACGCATCGCGCCGCGTCGGCGTCGATCATCGCGCGCACGATGCGTACCGCACGCACCGACTCCGGGCCGCGGTCAATCAGGTCGCCCGCAAACAGCGCCGTGCGGTCAGGATGCCGCCACGCGCCGTTTTTGTGCCGGTAGCCCAGCTGCGTCAGCAGCCGTTCAAGCAGTTCCGCGTGCCCGTGCACGTCGCCGATGATGTCGTAACCGGCAGCGGCACTCATGCCCACTCCTCCCCGCGCGCCTTGGTGTACGTTTTGATGCAGTCCACCAGCAGCCGCGCCTGCGTGCTCAGCGGGCGGCTTTTTTTGTAGGTGGCGGCGATGTCCCAGCCCATGGGCGACGCGCCGATGGCAAAATAGCGCAGCTCGCCGCCGGTGTCGGTGTTCGCGTAACTTGTGGTGGCAAAGGCCACGCCCTGGCCGCAGCGCACAAAGTTCATCGCCGTGTGGATGTTGGGCGTGACCAGCCGCACGCTCGGCAGCACGCCGGCGTTCTCCAAAAACGAATGGAGCATCTCGTAAATGTTCTGGCTCTCCTGAAACATGACAAACGGTTCATTGGCAAAGATCTGAAACTGCCGTTCGTCAAGATGCGCGCACCCCGCCGGCAGCCGCTCCAGCAGCGGATGATCGGCCCGCACGGCGAACACCGCCATGTCGCGCATCAGCACCTCGTTTTCGTAGGTCAAGCTCTGGTACTGGTTGGGCAGGTGCGTGAGGGCAAAATCGACGCGGTCGTGCTCCAGCAGCGAGGCCAGATGCTGGTGCGGCCCCTCCTGCAGCACAACGCGGATGTTGGGATAGCTGCGCCAAAAGACGCTCAAAATGGGCGGCATCAGGCTGTTCGACCGCCACGGCGTCAGCCCCACGCGCACTTCGCCGTGATACGGGTCTTTCAGGTTGGCAAAGCTGCGGCGCAGGTTCTTGTCGCGCAGGATGTCTTCTTTGACGTAATTGAGATAGATGACGCCCGCTTCCGTCAGTTTGAGCGGATATGACGAGCGGTCGAACAGCTCTACGCCCAGCTCGGCCTCCAGCCGACGCAGATATTTGCTCAGCGACGGCTGCGAGACATACAGTTTTTCCGCCGCGCGCGAGACATTGCCCGTCTCGGCGATCGCCAAAAAATAATCGTGTCCGTTCATGGCGCGCTCCTTTCGTTTCGTGATGACCGCAAACTATTCCCACACCGGAATAACTATTATACATCAAAATGTATTGGACAGCCAAACTTTTTTCCCCTATGATGATCGCGGTCGACAATATATTTCCTCGATCGTTCTGGATACTGTCCAAATCGGCGAATTCATGCCGCAGACATTGAACGCTCCGCGTGCCGGCGATTTGTGAAAAATCCCGCTATAGCTGAGCATGAATAACTTGCTTCGATTTTCGTGCTCACGGCGTTTCAAACAGGGTAATCCGCGGCCCGCGCGCCGCATATCATGATGATGAGGTGGTTGCAATGGCAAATATTGGCTGCAAGATCGTACTCAACTTTCCGCGCCCCGATAAGGCGCTGGTCGAGAAGTTCCGCGGGCTGCCCGTGGCGAACATCGACGACTGCATGAACCGCACCGCCGCCGTGCGGCCGGAGATCTGCCCGCTCAACCATGTGCCGCTGCTGGGCGTGGCGTTCACCGTGAAAGTGGCCGAGGGCGACAACCTGATGTTCCACAAGGCCATGGACCTGGCCCAGCCCGGCGACGTTATCGTGATCGACGCCGGCGGCGACATCAGCCGCTCCATCTTCGGCGAGATCATGGCGCAGTACTGCAAAATGCGCGGCGTAGCCGGCCTGCTGGTTGACGGCAGCGTACGCGACCGCGACGAGCTGGCGGCCATGGACATGCCCATCTACGCCCGCGGCGCGACCCCCAACGGCCCCTACAAGAACGGCCCCGGCGAGATCGGCACCACGATCAGCTTCGGCGGCATCGTCGTGCGTCCCGGCGACATCGTCGTGGGCGACGGCGACGGCGTGCTCTTCATCCATCCCGAAGAGGCCGAGGAGCTGGCCGCCAAGGCCCGCGCCACCAGCGAAAAAGAGGCCGTGTGGATCGAGAACATCAAAAAGACCGGCAAATTTGACCGCCCCTGGGTGGACGCCAAGCTGAAAGAGATTGGCTGCGAGATCGTCGAATAACCCCGCCGCAATTATTTCGATTTTTCTGCTACAATAACAGAGCAACGCCATTATATTTTCGCAAGGAGGATGTTTTCTATGTTCGACTTCCGCAAATCGTTCCTTTCCGTCGCCGCGTGCCTGGCGCTGGCCGCTTCGGCCTTTGCCGCCGATCCTGTCGTGCTGAGAATGAACACCAACGTCAGCGAGAACGACCTGAAGAACAGCTCGTTCGGCCTGGGCATCACCACGCTGGTCGAGCAGTGCGACAAGCTCTCCGGCGGCCGCCTCAAGGTGGAAGTGTTCACGCACAGCCAGCTTGGCAAGACGCCGTCCGAAGTGGTTGGCGGCGCGCAGATGGGCAGCTTCGAGATGTTCAACCTGGTGGCCGGCAGCTGGGGCGAGTACACCAACGCGTTTTTGCCCGTCAACACGCCCTACCTGTTCACCGACGAAAAGGTGCTGCAGCAGTTCCTCTACGGCCCCGAAGGCCAGAAGATCAAGGACAAAGTGCTGGCCGACACCGACACGCGCGTCGTGTTCTACGGCTGGCTGGGCTTCCGCAACATCATCAACAACGTGCGCCCCATCACCAAGCCCGAAGACCTCAAGGGCCTGAAGATGCGCGTGCTGTCCGACCGCTACACGATCAAGACGTTCGAGACGTTCGGCGCGCCCACCATCCAGGTGTCGTACAGCGAGCTGTACACCGCTTCGCAGCAGGGCCTGATCGACGGCTCCGACGGCCCGTTCGTCAACATCTACAACTCCAAGCTGTACGAGGTGCAGAAGTACCTGTCCGAGACGCACAACGCCTACACGCTGGCGGTCATGTGCATCGCCGAGGAAGCCTATCAGGACCTGCCGGAAGACCTGCGCAAGGCGTTCGACCAGGCCTGCGCCGCCGCGCAGAAAGTGGCCGAGGACAACGAGCGCTTCGACGCCGCCGCGCTTGACGAGCTGAAAAAGACGATGACCTTCAACAAGCTTTCGCCCGAGCAGCTGAAAGCCTTTGAAGACGCCGCCGCGCCCGTGCGCGAGATGGTGCGCAAGGAGATGGGCGACGAAGCCTGGAACGCCGTCATCACCGAGATCGACGCCATCAAGGCGCGCCTTGGCAAGAAATAATCCTGCCCCAGTCAAGATCAAGGCGGCCGCACTGTCAGGCGCGGCCGCCTTTTTTCACAAAAGATTCCTGTTCATTCCTGTTCAAGGAGGCGTTATCGTTGAAAAAGGGATTACACACATTCCTGAACGAATTTGAAGTCTACATCGGCGCCGTGCTCTTCGCCGCGATGACGGCGCTGCTGACATTGCAGGTGATCACGCGCTATCTGTTCCACTACTCGTTCAGCTGGACGGAAGAGCTGTGCACGGTGTTTTTCATCTGGCTGTGCTACCTGGGCGCGTGCGGCGCGGTGCTGAAGGGAAAGCACCTGCGCATCGACGGGTTCCTCAACAGCTTGCACGGCACGGCCAAAAAGGTGCTGCTGATCTTCACCGACCTGGTGACGATGGGCTTCTGCCTGTACATGATCCCGCCGCTGATGAAGATCATCGCCAACTTCGCCAAGCGCAACAGCGCGACGATCCTGCTGCGTATGCCCAAAGCGGTGATCTATTCGGTGCTGCCGTTCTGCTTCGTGCTGATGACGGTGCGCCTGCTGCAGGACTGCGTGCGCATCGCCCGTTCCAGCGGCGACGACGTGAAGATCACCACCAGCAAGTCGCTCTTTGACAAGGACGAGAGCGACACCGAGACCGGCGAAGGAGGCAAATAACCATGGAAAACAGCGTCGCCATCCTGTTTGGTGTGATGTTCCTGCTGCTCTTTCTGGGCGTGCCCATCGGCGTTTCCATCGCCTGCGCCATGCTGGCGCTGATCCACTTCACCCCCATCACCAAGCTCACGTTCATCGCCCAGTCGCTGTACTCCGGGCTTGACAACTTCACGCTGCTGTCGCTGCCGTTTTTCATGATCGCCGGCACGATCATGGAAGGAGGCGGCATCTCGCGGCGCATCGTCAAGGCGGCCAACTCGGCCATCGGCAACGTCACAGGCAGCCTCGGCATGGTGTCGATCATCGCCTGCATGTTCTTCGGCGCCGTGTCCGGCTCGGCCATCGCCACCGTGGCGGCCATCGGCTCGATCATGCTGCCCGCCATGGACCAGGAAGGCTACAACCGCACCTACGCCACCGCGCTGATCGCCGTGGCCGGCAGTCTGGGCATGATCGTTCCGCCCAGCACGCCCATGGTGGTGTACGGCGTCACCAACAACGTGTCCATCGGCGCGTTGTTCATGGGCGGCTTTCTGCCGGCGCTGGTCGTCGGCGGACTGCTGATGACGGTCAACTACTTCACCTGCAAAAAATACGGCTGGGTGGGCAAAAATCACCGCTTAAGCGGCAAAGAGATCGCCAAGACGTTCTGGGATGCCAAGTGGGCGTTGCTGATGCCCGTCATCATCCTGGGCGGCATCTACTCCGGCGTGGTCACGCCGACGGAGGCTTCCGTGGTGGGCTGCTCCTACGGCATCATCGTGGGGCGCTTCATCTACAAGGAGCTGACGTGGCGCAGCATCTGGGAGATGTACAAGAAGAACACCAGCTTCATCGGCGCCATGCTGTTCACGTTCGCCCCGGCCGGCGCGCTCAGCTCCATCTTCGCTTACATGAAGATCCCCGCCAAGATCACGGCGTTTTTCATCTCCATCTCGTCCAACCCCTACGTGATCCTCTTCATGATCCTCATCCTGCTGCTCATCGTCGGCATGTTTCTGGAGACGACGCCGTCGATGCTGCTCATCTCGCCCATCCTGCTGGCCGTGGTGCAGGAGATCGGCGTCAACCCCGTGCATTTCGGCATCTTCATGGTGCTGGCGCTGTGCGTAGGACTGGTCACGCCGCCTGTAGCCATGGACCTGTTCGTGGCGCAGTCGATGACGGGCATCGACATGATCTCCATCGCGCGCAAGGGCAAGTGGCTCATCCTGGCGATGATCGCCTCCACGCTGATCATCCTCTATGTGCCGTGGATCAGCCTGGTGCTGCCAAAATTCTTCGGCATGATCCGCTAGGAAACGCCGGGGAAATACATCATCTCCCGCGAAACGCAGCCCAAGGGGCGCCTCCAACGTACCGAACCCTTCCGGGCAGGTTTCTTCGGATCTGACGCATTTTCCCGGGTTTCCCGCACGCTGATGAAATCCGGCATAGCGTGCCCTTTATCAGCAATCTCTTAATCTCATAACAGAAAGAGGTCTTTTACAATGGCTCAGAACGTTTCTCTCGGATATATCGGTTTTGGCGAAGCGGCTTTCCACATGGCCAAGGGGCTGTGCGGCGAAGGGCTGAAGGACATTTTGGCCTACGACGTGGCGCTCGATTCGGACGGTCCGTACAAGAAGACGGTGCTCGACCGCATCGCCGCGGCGGGCTCGGTGACGGCTGCCGCTTCCGCCAAGGAGCTTGTCGAAAAATGCGACTTTGTCGTCATCTGCGTGCCGGCGCGCTTCACGCCTTCCACGGCCGACGGTCTGCTGGGCTTCGCCCGCAAGGGCCAGTACTTCATCGACGTGACCACCGCCCTGCCCGACATCAAGCAGGCCGAAGCCAAAAAGTTCGCCGACAGGGGCGCGTACTACGTGGATTCGGCCATGCTCGGCGGCCTGGTGGGCTACGGCCACAAGGTGCCCATCCTCGCTTCCGGCGAGGGGGCCAAAGCCTGGCACGATTCCATGACGCCCTGGGGCATGAACATCACGCTGGTGGGCGAAGGCTCGCAGCCCGGCGACGCGTCGCGCATCAAGCTGGTGCGCAGCGTCTTCACCAAGGGTCTGGAAGCCCTGTTGACGGAAGCGCTGGCGTTCGCGCACAAGTGCGGCCTCGAAGACCGCTTCATGCAGTCGGTGTGCGCCACGATGGAGAAGCAGCCGTTTGAGAAACTGGTCGTCGCGCTGGCCGGCTCGGACTTTGTACACTCCGAGCGCCGCGGCTTTGAGGTGGGCGAAGCGATGGAGCTGATGGAGCAGGTGGGCGTCAAGCCGCTTGTTTCCGCCGGCGCCAAGGCCCGCATGGAGCACACCACCAGCTTCGGCTGCGCCAAGGAACTGAACGGCGTCTCGCCCAAGTCGCTGGAAGAGATCTTTGCGCTGATGGACCGCAAGAATTACGACTAGGGAAACACTGATAAAATACGTCATCTCCTGCGAAACACTGCCCGAGGGGCTTCTCCAACGTACGGGAGTACGCCTCCGAAGCCCCTTCCGGGCAGGTTTCTTCGGATCTGACGCATTTTCTCAGGTTTCCTGTATGCAATTAAGGAAACGCTGATTAATTCGCCCATGCCCTGCCGGGTCTTTCGCCGCCTGACTGCGTCGAAGCTCGTCAACATAGCACCGCTATGCCTCCTCGCTTCTCCTTGTCAGACGACGAAATC
>Ga0129306_1003214_pt1 | contig 12625 bp, 8 predicted proteins | sample P827metagenome_FD_94438 | JGI IMG/M metagenome (GOLD analysis project Ga0129306, IMG submission 94438) | Capybara group fecal microbial communities from Wisconsin, USA - P827 metagenome | ecosystem: Host-associated > Mammals > Digestive system > Large intestine > Fecal | place: USA: Wisconsin...
ATTCGGGGCTCGGCGGACTCTGCATCCTCGACGCCTTCCGGGCGCTGTGTCCGGACGAGTCCACGGTCTACATTGCTGATTCCGCGAACTGCCCATACGGCAACCGCCCGGCAGACGAGATAGTCCGCCTCTCCCGCGCGAACACCGAGGAGCTCCTCTCGCGCGGATGCAAGATGGTCGTCGTGGCGTGCAACACTGCGACCGCCGCGGCAATAGACACGTTGCGCGCGGAATGGCCGGACGTTCCATTCATCGGGATCGAGCCCGCGATCAAGCCTGCGGCGCTCGAGTCCAAGACGGGAATCGTAGGCGTCCTCGCGACGGCAGGGACCTTCGGCGGGCGCCTCTACAGGGAGACCAAGGCGAAGTTCGCCAAGGACGTCACCGTAATCGCCACAGTCGCCGACGAGTTTGTGGAGTTGGTAGAGTCCTTTGGGGTCGGGTTGGGGTCGGATAGGGTCGGGGCAGGGTCGAATAGGGACGGGGTAGGGTCGACTTCTAACAGACCCTATTTGACTCTAAATGACGCTAATGTAATTTCTGTCGTCAAGTCGAAGATAGAGCCGCTTTTGAGGGCGGGATGCGACAGAATAGTCCTCGGATGCACGCATTTTCCGCATTTAAGGCCTGTAATCGAGAAGGTCTGCGCAGGACGCGCCGTGGTGATAGACCCCTCCGACGCCGTCGCGCGTCAGGCGAAGCGCGTCCTTTCGCGCCTCGGACTGACCCGCGCGCCCTCGTCCGCAGCCGCGACGCATGTGTTCATCCGCACGGGAGAGGGGCTCTCCCGATAGGGGTTCCGCGGGCGATTAGCCCGAAAATGGCCATTTTACACTACAAATAGTGTTTTATTGCCGCGCTGTATACAAGTTGTTGATAAAATTTCATAACTTCACCCTTGTGGAAACACAATATTTAGTGTATCATACTCTGTGGTTTCTACCAATAGTAGTGATTTGGGGTGAAAACCAAGGATTTTGTAGAAAAACTTAACAAACAGCCGCAAAGGAGCGACAGTAAAAATGAAAGAGATGAAGATCACGAAGCGCAGCGGGCAGGAAGTCCCGTTCGACATCACGAAGATCGAGAATGCGATCCGCAAGGCGTCGCAGGCGGTCGACTACAAGGACGCGCTTTCGGAGGGTCGCATCAAGCTCATAGCGGAGGAAGTCGCGGGCGTGTGCGCGGCGCGCGACCGTGCGATGCACGTCGAGGAGATACAGGACGTCGTAGAGACGAAGCTCATGGAGTTCGGCGCGAAGGAGATCGCGAAGAAGTACATCGTCTACCGCTACAAGCAGCAGCTGCTCCGCCAGGCGAACACGACGGACAAGCAGATCCTCTCGCTCATCGAGTGCAACAACGAGGACGTGAAGCAGGAGAACTCGAACAAGAACCCGACGATCAATTCGGTCCAGCGCGACTACATGGCGGGCGAGGTGTCGAAGGACGTCTCGGCGAGGCTTCTTCTTCCGGCGGACGTGGTGCAGGCCCACAAGGAGGGCATCATCCACTTCCACGACATGGACTACTACGCGCAGCACATGCACAACTGCGACCTCGTGAACCTCGAGGACATGCTGCAGAACGGCACCGTGATTTCCGGCACGATGATCGAGAAGCCGAAGAGCTTCTCCACCGCGTGCAACATTGCGACGCAGATCATCGCGCAGGTCGCGTCCAACCAGTACGGCGGTCAGTCCATCTCGCTCACCCACCTCGCGCCGTTCGTGGACATCTCCAGGAAGGCGATCCAGAAGGAGCTCAAGGAGGAGTGCGAGGGCGCGGGCGTCAAGATGGCGAAGAAGGACTTCGACAAGATCGTCGAGAAGCGCGTCCGCAAGGAGATCGAGAAGGGCGTGCAGACGATCCAGTACCAGGTCGTCACGCTCATGACGACGAACGGGCAGGCTCCGTTCGTGACGGTGTACATGTACCTCGGCGAGGCGAGGAACGACCGCGAGCGCGCGGACCTCGCGATGATCATCGAGGAGGTCCTCAACGAGCGCATCAAGGGCGTCAAGAACGAGCAGGGCGTCTACATCACGCCCGCGTTCCCGAAGCTCATCTACGTCCTCGAGCCGCAGAACATCACTGAGAAGTCGAAGTACTGGTACCTCACCGAGCTTGCTGCGAAGTGCACGGCGAAGCGCATGGTGCCGGACTACATCTCCGAGAAGAAGATGCTCGAGTACAAGGTCGACAAGAACGGAAACGGCAACGTCTACACGTGCATGGGCTGCCGTTCGTTCCTCACCCCGTACGTCGACGAGAACGGGAAGCCCAAGTACTACGGGCGCTTCAACCAGGGCGTCGTCACTCTCAACCTCGTCGACGTCGCGCTTTCGGCGCACGGCGACATGAAGAAGTTCTGGGAGATCTTCGGCGAGCGCTGCGAGCTCTGCCACAAGGCGCTGCAGTGCCGCCACGAGCGCCTTACGGGCACTCTCTCCGACGCGGCGCCGATCCTCTGGCAGTACGGCGCACTCACCCGCCTCAAGAAGGGCGAGAAGATCGACAAGTACCTGCACGGCGGGTACTCCACGATCTCGCTCGGCTACGCGGGGCTCTGGGAGTGCGTGCTCGCGCTCAACGGCAAGAAGCTCACCGAGCCGGAGGGCGAGAAGCTCGGCCTGGAGATCATGAAGAAGCTCAACGAGTACACCGCGAAGTGGAAGAAGGCCGAGAACATCGACTACTCCCTCTACGGCACGCCGCTCGAGTCGACGACCTACAAGTTCGCGAAGTGCCTCCAGGCGCGCTTCGGCGTCATCAAGGGCATCACGGACAAGAACTACATCACGAACTCCTACCACGTCCACGTGACGGAGCCGATCGACGCGTTCAAGAAGCTCGAGCTCGAGGCGAAGTTCCAGAAGCTCTCGCCCGGCGGCGCGATCTCGTACGTCGAGGTGCCGAACATGCAGAACAACCTGAAGGCGGTCCTCTCGATCATGAAGTTCATCTACGACAACATCATGTACGCCGAGCTGAACACGAAGAGCGACTACTGCCAGGTGTGCGGCTTCGACGGCGAGATCGAGATCGTCAAGGACGAGAGCGGCAAGCTCGTCTGGCGCTGCCCGAAGTGCGGCAACACGGACGAGTCCAAGCTCAACGTCGCGCGCCGCACCTGCGGATACATCGGCTCCCAGTTCTGGAACCAGGGCCGCACGCAGGAGATCAAGGAACGCGTCCTGCACGTGTCGTGAATTACGCGTCGATAAGAACCTGCGACATCGCGAACGGAGAGGGAGTGAGGGTCTCCCTCTTCGTCTCGGGGTGCACGCACCACTGCAAGGGGTGCTTCAACGAGGCGGCGTGGGACTTTGCCTACGGCGAGCCTTTCACGAAGAAGACGGAGAACGAGATACTCGCCGCGCTTGAGCCCGACTTCATCGACGGGCTCACCCTGCTCGGCGGCGAGCCGATGGAGCCCGAGAACCAGCGCGCGCTGATGCCGCTCCTCCGCCGCTTCCGCGAGAAGTTCGGCGACGCGAAGACGCTGTGGATATACACCGGATGCGTCCTCGAGACCGACCTTAAGGCGGAGTCGCGCTGGCGCACCGAGGTTACGGACGAGATGCTGTCTCTCGCGGACGTTCTCGTCGACGGACCTTTCCTCGAGGCGAAGAAGGACATCTCCCTCCAGTTCCGCGGCAGCTCCAACCAGCGCATCATCCATCTGCGCTGACTCGAAGGCGGTGCCGCGAATGGAACAGTCGAGGTTTCTTGCTCTTTCCCCCGTCGCAGTGCTAGGCGTGGTACGGCCGACGCGGATCCTCGTCGGCGTGGCGGGGAGGCGGATTTTTTGGTAAAATATTCTCCAAATTTCAGAAGGGGAACCGTTTTGAAGGAGAATATATGAAGAAAATCGCATTGATGGCAATGGTTGCATCCTGCGGCGCATTTGCCGCGGAGGTAAACGACTGGGAGAATCTGGAGGTCAACTCCATCGACAGGCTTCCGGCGAGGACGTACGCGATGCCGCTCGCGGACGAGGCTGCGGCGCTCACGGACGCATTGGAGCCGGACACGCCGTTCGTCATGTCGCTGAACGGCGACTGGAAGTTCAGCTGGGTAGGCGACCCCGCGCGGCGTCCGCTCGACTTCTGGAAGACGGACTTCGACGACTCCGCCTGGGCGACCATCGACGTGCCGAGCTGCGTTGAGATGCGCGGATACGGCATTCCGATCTACACGAACATCCGCTATCCGCACAAGTTCGAGTGGCCGAAGATCCTCGACCGCGACTCCGGCACGCCGGACTACAATCCCGTCTCCAGCTACCGCCGCACGTTCGTCGTTCCCGTGGAATGGGAGGGTCGCGACGTCATCCTGCGCTTCGACGGCGTCTACTCCGCCTACTACGTGTGGGTCAACGGGCAGCGCGTCGGCTATGCCGAGGACTCCAAGCTCCCCTCCGAGTTCAACATCACGCCTTACCTGAAAAAGACGGATGCGGGCGAGGCCGCGAACCTCATCTGCGTCCAGGTGTTCCGCTGGTGCGACGGAAGCTACCTCGAGGACCAGGATATGTTCCGCTTCTCTGGAATCTTCCGCGACGTCAAGCTGTGGGCGATGCCGAAGGACGGAATCTGGGACTTCAGGGTAAGTTCAAATTTGAAAGTGGAAAGCGGAAAGTGCAAGGAGGCGTCCATTGCGGTAGAAGGCATTGCCGGGGAGTGGAGCGCGAAGCTGTACGACGCCAAGAAGAATGTCATCGCGACGTTCGACGGCCGTCGGGCGACGGCACAGATAGCGAACGCGCGCCTTTGGAGCGCGGAGGATCCGTATCTCTACACGCTCGTCGTGAAGAAGGGCGACGACATCCGCGCGAGGAAGGTCGGCTTAAAGGAGCAGAGGATCGTCGGCAACACGTTCTACGTCAACGGGATGCCGGTCAAGCTCAAGGGCGTCAACCGCCACGAGACGAATCCGGACAACGGGCGCGCCGTCTCGCTCGATGACATGGTGAAGGACGTGACGCTCTTCAAGCAGTTCAACATCAACACAGTCCGGACCTGTCACTATCCCGATCACCACCTCTGGTACGACCTCTGCGACCGATACGGAATCTACGTGATCGCCGAGGCGAACGTCGAAGGTCATGAGCCGGGATACGGAGACAAGGGGCTTGGGCGCTTCAAGGAGTGGGAGCAGTCGATTGTGGAGCGCAACCGCCGCCATGTCGAGTTCTACCGCAACCATCCTTCGGTGACGATGTGGTCGCTCGGCAACGAAACCGGGCACGGAGACTGCTTCAGGGCTGCCGTCAAGGCCGTCAAGGCGTCCGATCCGACGCGTCCCGTCCACTGGGAGCAGGGCAACAAGGACGTAGACGTCGACTCCACGATGTATCCGGCAGTCGAGTGGCTCGAGAAGCGCGGCTGCCTCGGCGACGAGAAGCCGGACGCGAAGGGGCTTGCCGAGAAGTACGGCGACCTCCTCGACGGGCATACCGCCGGGAAGCCCCACATAATGTGCGAGTATGCGCATGCGATGGGCAACGCCGTGGGGAACCTGAAGGAATACTGGGACGTGATATACTCCCATCCGTCGCTGATCGGCGGATGCATCTGGGACTGGGTGGACCAGGCGATCTGGAAGTACACGGACAGGACCGATCCCAAGACCGGGCGCCGCGAGCGCTACCTCGCCTACGGCGGAGACTTCGACGACTTCCCGAATGACGGTCCGTTCTGCGTCAACGGCGTGGTCGATCCGTTCAGGAACATTAGCCCCAAGCTCGTCGAGGTTGGACACGTCTACCAAAACCTCCTCGTCGCGAGGAAGGGGGCCGCGTTCGAAATCGAGAACCGGTTCTGCTTCACGGACGCATCGGAGTTCGACGGACGCTGGACGCTCCTCGCGGACGGCGAGAAGGTCGCCGATGGCGCGTTCGACGTGCCGCGCGTCGCTCCGCTGTCGAAGGGCGACCTTGCGATTCCCGCGCTCGACGCGGCGCTCGCGACGATAGGCGGCGAAAAGGAGATTTTCGCGAACATCGAGTTCCTCACGAAGTCCGACGCGCCGTGGGCGAAGAAGGGATATGTCCTCTCGCGCGACCAGCTGCTCCTCAACGAGAAGCCCGCCGTCGAGGCGAAGGAAGACGCCGGCGCGGACTTTGGGGTCGACGAAGAGGGCGACGAGGTCACTGTCGAGCGCGGCAAGACTTTCGCGGTGTTCAGCAGGAGGACGGGCACGCTCAAGCTCCTCGTCATGAAGGGCGCGAAGGTGCTGGAGGACTTTGACGGACTCTCCGCCGGGCCTCGCGTCACGTGCGCGCGCGCCTTCACGGACAACGACCGCTGGATGTACTTCGGCGATGCTTGGGGCGAGAACCGCGCGAAGGGCTTCGAGCGGGCCGGGCTTACCCAACTCGCGTACCATCCGTGCGGACTTACCGTTGACGGATGCACGGTCCGCACGAAGGTGTCGGTCGACGGCGCGAAGGGCGCGGGATTCCTGCACGAGTGCGAGTGGACGTTCGCCTCTGACGGATCCGTCACGCTCAAGAACAAGGTCACTCCCTTCGGGCGCATGCCGGAGGCGCTGCCGCGCCTCGGCCTCACGGTCAACCTCGCGCCTGGCTTCGAGAACATGGCGTGGTACGGACGCGGACCTTGGGAGAACTACGTCGACCGCAAGACCGCGAGCTTCATCGGAATATGGCGCTCGACGGTGACGGAGCAGTTCACGCCGTACGTGCGGCCGCAGGACTGCGGAATGAAGTGCGACGTCCGCTGGGCGGAGTTCACGGACGCGCACGGAAGGGGCGTGCGGTTCTCCGGCGGCGAGCCGATGTTCGTGCAGGCGCTGCACTACGGATGGGAGGATCTCCTCTTCTCCAGGCACCAGAACGGACAGCGCCGCATGCATTCGCCGCTTGTGCCGCGCGAGGACGTCGTGCTGAACCTCGACGTCAGGCAGACAGGCCTCGGCGGAGCGAGCTGCGGGCCTGGTCCGATGGAGAAGTACCGCTTCGACCCGAATGCTCCCGTCGAGTGGTCCGTCAGGATCGAACGCGTGGGTAAATAAACTTTTTCAAAAAAGTTAAAATACCCCCTTGCGCGCCTGAACGAAAATATGATATACTATGTATCACTTTTCGGAGCAACGGGGTTGTGGCGCAATTGGTTAGCGCACTGGACTGTCGATCCGGGGGTTGCGGGTTCGAGCCCCGTCGACCCCGCCAATCTGAAAAGAAAGGCGATTGCCTCGTGGTGTAATGGTAGCACCGCAGATTCTGATTCTGCTTGTTGGGGTTCGAGTCCCTGCGAGGCAACCATCGAAAATCCCCAATAAAATCAAGGCTGAAACGCATTTCGTGCCGTCTATGCGCGATTGCACTAAGGCACGGCTGAGGCCGTGCCTTTTCGTTGCTTTGCCGTGCGTGAGACTCTATTGCTGTGCTGGAATGAGCCAGTCGGATGTCTCGCCGTTGATTTCTAGAGGAACATTGAAATGGTCTGCTGCGAGCGGCGGCGTCTGTGCCTTGGGGGCGGCGTTGGCCTTGGGCTTTTCCGCACGCGGTTTTTCGGCAGGATGGCGGACCGGTGGCTTGGCGAGGATTGGGGCTTCGGCCTCGGCGGGCGGCAGAGAGTCGAGGAGCGCGTCGATGTCGTCGTCCTTGGTGTCGTCCTTGGTGTCGTCGTTGCTGTCGTCGTCATATGCGCCGAAGTAGCTTATGGCGCCGCCTGGGGTCTTTGCCTGCGGCAAGGGCTTCGCCGGCTTGGTGGCGCGGGGCTGCTGCTTGGCGGCCGGCGCAGCTGGGGCCGCATCGACGGCCGCCGCGCCGCCTTCAAGCTTCTCGTAGTATTCCGGATAGAGCCTGCGGCGGTGGAGTTCGATCTCCTGCTGGCGAAGCTGTTCCTTTTCGGCGGCGAGTTTTTCCTTTTCGGCCTTGAGGCGGGCGGTCTCCTTCTCGAGCCGCTGCGCTTCCGAATCGATTTTGCGCTGAAGCGCAGCCTGCGCCTTGGTGGGCTCCGCTGGAGCTTCGGCCTGCGCAGCTGCGAGCTGCGCGGCCACGGCTTTCTCCTGCTGCTCGGACATCTGCTTCTGAAGGGTGACCAGCGTGTCGGTCATCGCCTTGAGCGCGGCGTCGTTTGCTGGCGCTGGCGCGGGTTGCTGGACGATCACGTTGTGCCTGTCGTTGCTCTGCATCAAGTACTCGATGAGGCGGTCGTTCAGCGACTGGTTCTTTCCGCTGACGTCCCTGAGCACGAGGAGGAAGACCGTGATCATGACGGCCATGAGGAATCCGAAGAAGACGCACAGCATGAGCATGCGCTTGCGCGCCTTGTTCTGCTCTGCGTCGATGTACTGCTGGAACGCCTTCAGAACGGGGAAGTCGTCGAGACCTTCCTGCCCGTAGATGCTGACGGCATTTGTATTGCTCTGATTGTCGCTCATAAGGGAAATTATACCACAGACTGTGATTCTGCGCTACCGCTTGAATATTCAAATTTCTGAAATCTTCAGGGAGCGGTCCTTGTGCGGTGGATATCTGATGGCGCGTTATGGTATAATTTGTGCAGAAAACGAAGGGTTGTCAACGAAGGTGAGACCTTCCCCGTTCAGAAAGGAAACAGTCACGATGGCACTCGCAAGTACAATTGCAGGATCTTGGTATCCCGGTTCCGAAAGCGAGATTCGCCGGCTTGCCGATTCATGGGAGAAACAGCCTCCCCCGGAAAAGTCCGCAGTCCCGCAGGCGCCGAATGTCCTTGTCCTGCCCCATGCGGGGTGGGCATATTCGGGTGCGGTCGCCTGGCAGGGCGCAAGATGCGTCAAGGGCGCAAAGTACGACCGCGTCGTTGTTCTCGCTCCGAGCCACAGGGCATGGATCGAAAACCGAATGGTGGCGCCGGAATCCGCCGCGGTCTCGACTCCGCTCGGCGAGATTGAAATCGACCGCGATTTCCTCGACCGACTTGCGCTTGTTGCGCCGGTCGCAAGGAATGACAAGGTGCATTCAGCCGAGCATTCGATTCAAATCGAGTATCCGCTTCTCCAGCTTGCGCTTGGCTCAGGGTTCAAGGTTGCGCCGCTCGTCGTTGGTTCGCTTGGCGCAGACCAGATGGGAATGTGCGCACGCGCCCTCGCAAGTCTTGTGGACGAACGGACGCTTCTCGTCGTGTCGTCGGACTTTACCCACTACGGAAGCGACTTCGACCACACGCCCTACGGAACGGACGGCGGGAAGGGCGTGCGCGACAAGGTCGCTGCGGCGGACGCCACAGCCCTTGGGTTTGTTGCCAAGTGCGATGCGGACGGATTTGCCGCACATATCCGCAGGACGGGTGCGACAATATGCGGACATGTTCCGATAGAATTGGCTCTGCGGTCTTTTCCTTCCGGTTCTGCGCTCTCGTGCGTGCAGTACGCTACATCGGGCGACGCGGATGGCGAGTACACGCGGTTCGTGTGCTACGCTGCCGTAGTCGGACGGGTTGAGTGGCAAAAGGAGAGGGATGCCGTTCTTGGAGACGAGGCGAGGGCGTATCTCCTGTCTGTCGCGCGGAAGTCGATGGAATGCGCGGTTCGCGGGGAACGGTTTGATGTTCAAAAGATTCCGCCCCCGGGCTCGGATTCTCCGGTATTCCGCAAGATGGGTGCGTTCGTAACGCTCAACGACACGACGACTGGAGCGCTTCGCGGGTGCATAGGCGAGATTATGCCGATGCGGCCGCTTGTTGGCGCCGTCGTTGCGAGAGCGGTGGATTCAGCCCTCAACGATCCGCGCTTCATGCCAGTCACCGAACGTGAGCTCGCGAATATTCGCGTCGAGGTCTCCGCGCTTACTCCACCGAGTCCAGTAGAGTCGTGGCGCGACATCGTGCTTGGGAGGGACGGAATGACGCTTGAAAAGGACGGACATTTCGCCGTGTTCCTTCCGCAAGTCGCCCCGGAGCAGGGCTGGGACCTTGAGACGACGCTTTCGTATCTCTCGCAGAAGGCGGGGCTTCCGGCTGATGCCTGGCGCGAGGGTGCGAAGTTCGAGACGTTCCAGGCCGAGGTTTTCCATGAATAGGGGGAATGAGGAATGGGGTCGATGGAATCGGTAGCCGTCTGCGAGACATGTCCGCGGCATTGCCGCCTGGCCGAGGGTGCGCTTGGATACTGCCATGCGCGGAGGAACGTCAACGGACGCGTCGTAGCTGCGAACTACGGCAAGATCACGTCGCTTGCCCTTGACCCGATAGAGAAGAAACCGATTGCGTTTTTCCATCCCGGAGCGAACGTGCTTTCCGTGGGGAGCTTCGGATGCAACCTCCGCTGTCCGTTCTGCCAGAACGATTCCATCTCCCAGGTCGGCGAGGGTGAGGTCTCATTCCAGAAGGCCACGCCGTCCGAACTGGCCTCGCTCGCGTTGCGGCTCAAGGACGAGCGCGGCAACATCGGACTTGCCTATACGTACAACGAGCCGCTTGTTGGCTGGGAGTTTGTGCGTGACTGCGCCAAGGAGGTGCACGACAGGGGGATGCTCAACATCCTCGTCTCAAACGGCTGCGTCGAGTCTGATGTGGTCAAGGAGCTGGCTCCGCTGCTCGATGCCGCGAACATCGACCTCAAGGGACCGTCGCAGAAATACTACGACTGGGTTGGCGGGGACTTTGATGCTGTATGCAGCACGATAACGACGCTGAATCAGGCTGGCTGCCATGTGGAGGTTACCGTGCTCATCGTGCCAGGACGGAACGACGAGGAAGGAGATGTTGACGCAATAGCGGCATTCGTTGCATCCGTCTCGCCGGACATCCCGCTTCATGTCACGCGATTCTTCCCTCGCTTCAGGATGACTGATGCGTCGCCGACTCCCGTATCAACGGTTCGCCGCCTTGCGGAAGTGGCGCGTCGCCGCCTCGTCCATGTCCTGACGGGAAACTGCTGACGTTGCCTATGGCGAATTGCACCACTGCGGAAATGCGAAAAATGGTATAATAACCACAGATAGGTTTTGTTGCCTACAAGGCGAGCTCGTGAATAAGACAATCGGTCTCGACAAGGATTCGGGAAAAACACAAAAAGAAAGGAAAGCCACCATGCTCAGACTCAACTGCTTCTTCCTGGCCAAGGAAGGCCGTCTCGACGACGCTCTTGCCGCAGCCAAGGAACTGACCGCCGCCTCGCTCAGGCAGGACGGATGCATCGCATACGATGTGTTCGCCTCCGCGACCCGTCCCGGCATCCTCCTCATCTGCGAGACTTGGCGCGACGAAGCCGCGCTTGCCGCGCACTCCGCTTCCGAGCCGTTCGTCAAGAACGTCGCCATCATCAACGACTGCGGGGAAATGAAGATAGAGAAGTTCGAGATGTAAGATTTGACACATAATGGGCATGAAGGCAGTAGTGCTATCGATAGTTGCGGCATTGGCCGCTTCGAGTTCTGTAGGTTCAGAGACGATAAAGCTTCCGGCTCCCGACGGGGATTCGGGCGTTACCGTCACGCAGGCGCTGAAGGCTCGCCATTCCGAGCGGGCGTTCGCGGACAAGGAGCTCTCTCCAGAGTTGCTTTCGGGTGTCCTGTGGGCGGCAAACGGATTCAACCGCCCCGACAAGCGAACGAATGCGACGGGCCTTAACAAGCAGGAGATATCGGTCTACGCGATCATGAAGTCTGGCGCGTACCGCTACGACGCGAAGGGGAATGCGCTTGTCAAGGTGTGCGACGAGGATCTGCGTCCGGCCGTCGCCGGGCACCAGGCGTTTGCGGCGACAGCACCCGTCTCCCTCCTCATCGCGGCTGACGTGAGCGATGCGATCTACACTGGTGCGCGAAGCTCGCTTTCCAACTACGATGCGGGCATAGTCTCCGGGAACATCTATCTCTATTGCGCGGCGAACGGACTCGCAACGGTGTGCAGGCGCTCGATGGACAATGATGCGCTCAAGAAGGCTCTCAATCTGCCTGATACGACAATGCTTCATCTCAACCATCCTGTCGGTTATCCGGCGGGCGGGAAGGGCACTACTGTCGGTGCATCGTCTGCGAAGGCCGAGCGCAATCGCGAAGCGATGCGGCTCTTCGAGAAGTGCATCAATACGAACGATCTGGAGCTGGGGCGCAAGCTGATTTCCGACAAGGCCGCGTTCGACACGCCTGTATCGCCGACCCCGCTTTACGGGGCGGAGGGATATCTGAGCGTCGTGACGCTTATGAGAAAGAGCTTTCCCGACGTGCAGTGGAAGCTCGTTGACATGGTGGCTGATGAAAAGACGGTCGCCGTGCAGTGGGAATGCTCCGGCACGTTCAACGGCGACGAGCCGTTTGCGGGGCTTCAGCCTAACGGATGCAGATTCTCCACGACTGTCATGAACTTCTACACGTTCGACGAAGATGGAAAGATATTCAAGGATGTCGCCGCGACTGGCATCGCGGGAATCCTGAAAGGCATTGGTGCGATCAAGTAGCAACCAAGACGATGGACTTGTCGAGAAAGGTAGCGATGTTCTACGGAAGCGAATATTCGGACTTGAAGCCTGCGAACGGCGACTACGCTTTCGTCGGCTCGCTCGGCGGGCTGTACCGCCTGCTGCTCGGCTGCTGGCGGCGTGAGACCTGCGCGCCACGGCTTCAGGAGAAATGGAGCGAGTCCAATCCGACCTGCGGACAATGCTC
>Ga0129306_1003217_pt1 | contig 12594 bp, 9 predicted proteins | sample P827metagenome_FD_94438 | JGI IMG/M metagenome (GOLD analysis project Ga0129306, IMG submission 94438) | Capybara group fecal microbial communities from Wisconsin, USA - P827 metagenome | ecosystem: Host-associated > Mammals > Digestive system > Large intestine > Fecal | place: USA: Wisconsin...
ATTACTACCGGACCTTCTCCCGGTGAGACGATACACTCCAACGTTTGCTGTGAAAGGAGATCATTGAGATGAAAAAGAGCCTGAGCACCCTGCTGAGCGATTACTACCGGACCTTCTCCCGGTAAGACGATACACTCCAAGATTTGTTGTGAAAGGAGATTTTTGAGATGAAAAAGGCGCTGAAGCTGCCTGCTCTGCTGGCTGAATATTACAGCACGTTCGCCCGGTGAATGATTTCTTCCCTTTGTGTGATCCATCCATCACTCAAAGTAAAAAACACGGTCCGTACAGCAACCTCTCCGCTGTTCGGACCGTGTTTTTATGTTTGACGGATGTTTTTGCCGTGATGGGCTGGGTTGCTGCTTGTTTGGATTTGCGCCCATACGCTCCGAGGCCATCTGCTTCATGCGTTTTACGAAGAATACGCATACCAGAATCGTGCACAGATCGGCGGCGGGTTGTGCGGCGTAGATCCCTGTCACGCCAAAGCACTTGGGCAGCGCCAGAATGAAGGGCACATAGAAGAGTCCCTGCCGGATCATGGAAAGGAACAGGCCTATTTTGGAAGCGCCGATGGTCTGGAAGGTAATGGTCATCATATAGCACAGACCAAAAGCAGGGTAAAGGGCTACCTGAGAGATCAGCAGACGCCGTCCGAACTCGATGACCATGGGATTGCGGTTAAAGAGCATAATGAGCGGCTGGGCAAGGATGATATAGGCGGCGGCTACCACGACCGTCAGCAGAAGGGCGCCCTTCAGCGCGAACCGCACCGCGTCATGGAAGCGGTCCTCATCCTTGGCGCCAAACGCGTAGGAGGCAACCGGCTGGTACCCCTGCATAAAGCCCATCACCACATAGCAGCCGATGAGAATGAGCCGCTGGACAACGCCGTATGCCGCGATGATAAGGTCGGAATCGGGCAGCGGCTTGGCCGCGATGTTGGTCAGCGAGGTGGCCACGGCGAGACAGATCTGGATGAAGGCGGTGGGGATACCGATGGCGGTGACTGCCCACAAAAAGCTTCCGGACAGCTTGAAGTATTTGGGATGGACCTTGATCATGGAGTGTCCGCTGAGATAGAGCCACGCCAGGATGACAAAGGTGACGCACTGGGAAATGGTCGTGGCCAGGGAGGTACCCTCAACGCCCATGCCGAAGCCCCAGGAGAACATAAAGACCGGGTCCAGCGCCACGTTGAGCGCCGCGCCGGTGATGACCGCGATGGAGGAGATCTTCACCGAGGATTCCGCGCGGGCCGCACAGTTCAGGCTTTGAGCCGGCAGATTGAACAGCGCGGCAATGAACATCCAGAACGCGTAGTCCTTTGCCTGGGGAAGCACCGCCTCCGACGCGCCGAAGGCCCGCAGCAGCGGTTCTATGAAAATGATCCCCAGGACACACAGGCTGATCCCTACCAGGATGGAAAAGCCCACGATGGTCGTCACCGTTTGGTTCGCGCCGTCCTTGTCGCCGGCGCCGAGCTGACGTCCGGCCAGCACCGCCGCGCCTGCCGCAAAAATGTTTTCAATGGACACCATGATCAGCAGCAGGGGCAGGGTAACGCCGACCGCCGCCAGGGCAATGTCATCGTTCAGCATTCCGATGTATGCCGTATCCACGATGTTATAGACCGCCTTTGCCAGCAAAGCCAGAGTAGCGGGGATGGCCAGACTGACGATGGCGTTGGAGGGCTTGACGGTGGAGAGCAGAGATTCTCTTTCAGAGGAAGAATTACGATTCATCATGATCACCCAATACACCGTACAGCAGGATATGGAGCTGCCGGTGACACCTTTCTTCATGTTCACGCAGGATTGATTCGGCGGAGCGGTCCTCGCTGAACGCCGCCTTAAACCGCATGTTGAAATAGTCCATATACATTCTGAAATCTTCCACGATGGCCGGGACGGAAAGACATTCCCGCAAGGGCTCGCCGTTCAAAAGCTCGGTCAGCACAGAGATATTCAGCGCGTCGAATTCCGCGCGGCGTTTCCCGATTTCAGCGGATAGGGCCGCCGGAGGATGGAACGCGGCGTCCGCAAAGATCCCGAGATACAGAGGATTCTCCGCGAAAAAGCGGAGCCTGGCGTCAAAATATGCCCCAAGGCGCTGCTCCGCCGTACCGCCAAGGCCTTCTGTGACCTCTTTCAGATACCGGGTGATGGAGTCAAAGCACAGTTCCACGCACAGAAGATAAAGCTCATCTTTGTCCCGGAAGTAATGGTAGATGATCCCCTTGGAAATGGAGTGCTCGGAGCAGACCGTATTCAGGGACGCACCCTCATAGCCCCGTTCCGAAAACTCCTGCATCGCCGCCTCCAGAATCCGCTGGCGTGACAGGGCGTTTTTTTCTTCTCGTTTCATTGCCGCACTCCCTTCAAAAAACAGACCGACTGGTCTGTAAAATGTATTATGGCACGCGTAGTGTTCCCAGTCAATGAGGGCGGAGAAATTATTTGTAAACTTTTTATGTATGATCTCGGAGTGATCCTCCATGATTGACCACCCGGTCTGTTTATGCTGGCATGGGGGCATGCAACAGGCGGCCCTGCGGGCCGTCATCCGGCAGAACCTGGGATTGGAAAACGGCTGATCTTGATATCGCGATATCGCGCGCATGGCCTTTTTTGTTTGGCGCAGAAGAGAGCTGGTATGAAAAGAGAGCCAGACGAACCATCCGTGTTCGTCCGGCTCTCTTTTGTTGTATGATGCAGCGGGATAGATGCAAACTCCTGTCACACAAAACCGAATCACACCCCGTTCGCACAGCTGGCAGGCGAGTATCGTATAATGGACCAAGAAAGGAGAACATGCGATGAATCGAAACAACCATTATTTCCATGTGCCGATCAGTGATTACGGTGCGGAACCGTTTGTGGTGAATATAGATAAGGCGGCCCGGCAAAATACAAACTATCGCAAAGCGCTGTGGACAGGCCAACTTTTACAGCTTACTTTGATGAGTATACCGGCCGGCGGAGAAATCGGGTTGGAAGTACATCCGGATACCGATCAATTTTTGCGGATCGAGAGCGGCAGCGGCTTGACCATGATGGGGCCTGATGAAAATCGACTGAATTATCAATGCCCGGTGTCCGGCGGATATGCGGTTTTTGTACCGGCCGGGACATGGCACAACATCATTAACACCGGGAACTGTCCGCTCAAGATTTATACTGTATACGCCCCGCCGCATCATCCGCATGGCACGGTTCAAGCCACAAAAGCCATTGCTGATCTGTAACCGCACGGAACACATGACACCGCCCACAGGCATTTCCGGCATCCGCTTACCGTCTCCGTTTCAGCTATGCCGTGCCCGCCTGCCCCTGCCTCAGGGACCATGCCAAGGTCTCACAGACCGGTTGACGCAAGATGTTTCTGCCCTGTTAAGAGGCACAAATTGGATCAGCGCAAACGTACTGCCCGGAGCCGAAAGCCTTCCGAGCAGTATTGATATGCCGCAAATGCAAAAAAGACCGGAAGCATAAGAAGTCCGGCCTTTTTGCGTTGTAATATCGCAGCATGAAGTGACTTTCATATCTCCGGAAAACCTCGAGCGGCCCAAGGGACGGCGGTGTTTGGGCTAAAATCCCGATTTGGCGGGTGTTTCTCTTGAAGACCCTAACAGCGTCAGATATACTGGTAAACAAGAGAGGAAAAGGGGGAGGAACCGCCATGATTCGGATTGCGATCGCGGATGACGATGCCCTGTGTGCCCAGGAATTGCGGCGCTACATTGACGACTACGCCAGGGAGAGCGGCCATCGGTTTGAAGTGACGGTCTACTCCGACGGCGACGAACTGGTGGAGCGGTACAGGGCGCAGTTTGATATCATTCTGCTGGATGTGGAGATGCCCTTCCTGAACGGGATGACGGCGGCAGAGATGATCCGCCGTCAGGATCCCGAGGTGATCCTGATCTTCATCACAAACATGCCCCAGTACGCCATCCGGGGCTATGCGGTGGACGCGCTGGACTATGTCCTCAAGCCGGTGAACTACTTTGCCTTCAGCCAGCGGTTGGAACGGGCGATCCGCCGCCTGGGCCGCCGGGAGGCGGTCTATCTCACCATTCCGGTAAAGGGAGGGACCATGAAGGTAGCGGCGGACGACGTCTACTATGTGGAAAGTCTGGGCCACCAGCTGATCTACCACACCCGCACCGGGAATTACGCGGCCACGGCCGGTACCATCCAGCAGATGGAGAACGACCTTGCCCCCCTTCACTTTTTCCGCTGCCACAAGGGGTACCTGGTGAATTTGAATCATGTGGATGGGATCCGGGACGGCTGCGCCCTGGTGGGGGACGCGCAGCTGCCCATCAGCCGGGCCAAAAAGGCCGCCTTGCTGGAGAGTCTGACTGCCTATATCAGCGGGGTGGGACGATGAAAGATGTGATGCCGAATATCCCCCGGATCCTCACCGCCCTAGCTGAGTGGGGTAGCTGCCTGCTGTATATCTGCAAATACCAGCGGCGGCTGCGGGGCTGGCGGCTGGCCGCTGTGCTGACTCTGTCCCTGGCGGTCCAGTGCCTGTTTTTGCACTTCACAGGTCACCTGCCGGTGGCCCTGTGGATCCCCTGCATGGCGGTGGCGGTGGGCCTGATGTTCCTGACCATCCTGCTGTGTGGGGACATGTCGGCGCTCAGCGCGGGATACTGCACGGTGCGCGCCTTTCTTCTGGCGGAGTTTGCCGCCTCCCTGGCCTGGCAGCTGTATACTTTTCTGGCCGGAGGCCGGGAATGGGCGGGGCCGGCATCGGCCCTGCTCTTTACCGCCGCGGTCTACGGGGCGGTTTTCCTTGTGATGTACCGGCTGGAGCCCAAGCCGGCCCCGCCATACCCGCGGCTGTCGATCCAAAGAGGAGAACTGTGGCCGACGCTGATGATCGGGCTGGCCTGCTTTGTGATGAGCAACCTCAGCTTCGTCTACGCCAATACTCCCTTTAGCGGAAACTATATCAGTGAGATCTATAACATCCGCACCCTGATGGATCTGGCGGGGGTGGTGATGCTGTACGCCTACCACATCCAGCACAGGGAACTTCAGGTACGGCGGGAGCTGGACGCGGTGCAGAATATCCTGCAGAACCAGTATGTACAATACCGGCAGAGCCGGGAGAGCATTGACCTGATCAACCGCAAGTACCACGATTTAAAGCACCAGATCGCCGTGCTGCGGGCCGAGCCGGACGCCCAGAAGCGGGCCGACTTTCTGGACGGGATGGGGCGGGAGATCCGCGACTACGAGGCCCAGAATAAAACGGGAAATTCAGTGCTGGACACGGTGCTGACCGGCAAGAGCCTGTACTGCGCCAAGCACGGCATTGAGCTGACCTGCGTGGCCGACGGCGCTCTGCTCACCTTTATGAGCGTCATGGATATCTGTTCTGTGTTCGGCAACCTGCTGGACAACGCCATCGAGTGTGAGCTGCGCATCCCGGACAAGAAGAAGCGGCTGATCCATCTGGCGGTGTTTTCAAAGAAGGACTTTTTGATCATCCGCTGCGAAAACTACTGTCCGGAGCCGGTGAACTTCCGGAGCGGCGACCCCGTGACCACCAAGGAGGACGGCAATTACCACGGCTACGGCGTCAAGAGTATGCGCTATACCGCCCAAAAATACGGCGGCACCATGACCATTGAGGCCAAGGATAACTGGTTTTCCGTCAATATCCTCATTCCCCTGACCGGGCAGTGAGCGGCGGAGACCGAGGGAACACAGGCGGCCCCTCTCATGCTGGGATGAGAGGGGCCGTTTTACCATGCCGCCCCGCCGGAAAACGAGACGTCACCTTATTGCCCAAATTCTCCTGCTCGTTTTTGTTAAATGTCACAATCAAAAAAACGATTTGTGAGTAAAAAAAGGCATTTTGTGCCCTGGATGAAAAAACGGATCGAGGATCTGCTATAATCCGGTCTGCTGAGAGATGGGAAGCGTGTGATCCTGTCTCAACCAATTTAAGCAGGAGGAAAGATGAAATGTTAAGTATCAACATGGACGACGTCATCAAGGTACTGGACTCGATCAAGTACCACCTGGCCGCTCTGGCGGCGGTCATCGTACTGGGTATCGCGATCATGGTCGCGGTGCGCAAGCTGCCCAAGGACAAGAAATTCCTGTTCCGGGGTCAGACCGGCATGGCCATGATCCTGGCCGCGACTCTGATCGTCAACCTGATCTGCACCGGCCCCATGTTCACCATGATCTCCCTTGCCACCGGCGGCGGCAAGATCAGCGAGGAGACCTCCGCCGAGGCCAGCGCCCTGGTGGAGAAGATCGCCGAGGAAGGCATCGTCCTTCTGCAGAATGACAACGCTACCCTGCCTCTGAACTCCGGCTCCAAGCTGAACGTGTTTGGCTGGGGCTCCGCCAACCCGGTATACGGCGGCACCGGCTCCGGCTCCCTGAACGACGCCTATCCCACCGTCAGCCTGCTGGAGGGTCTGGCCAACGCCGGCATCTCCACCAACGAGGAGCTGAGCAAGTTCTATACCGATTACCAGACCGGCCGCCCCTCCGTGGGTATGCGTACCCAGGACTGGACGCTGCCTGAGCCCAATGTGAGCCTGTACACCGATGAGATGATGGCCAACGCCAAGGCCTTCTCCGACACCGCCATGGTGGTCATCGCCCGGGGCGGCGGCGAGGGCGCCGACCTGCCCACCGACATGATGTCCGTGGTGAACGGCACCTGGAACAGCGAGCAGTCCATCGGCGGAGAGTCCGCCTACTACGACGGCACTTATGATGACAGCCTGAACCAGGGCAATGACTGGGACGCCGGCGACCACTTCCTGCAGCTGAACAACCGGGAGGAGGAGCTGCTGGACCTGGTGTGTGCCAACTTCGACAACGTGATCGTGGTCTACAACGGCGCCAACGCCTTCGAGCTGGGCTTTGTGGAGGATTACGACCAGATCAAGTCCGTCATCTGGTGCGCCGGCACCGGCCAGGGCGGCTTCAATGCTCTGGGCAACATCCTCAACGGCTCCGTCAACCCATCCGGCCGCATGATCGACACCTATGTGTATGACCTGACTGCCACCCCCACCTGGAACAACTTCGGCTCCTTCGGCTATGACAACACCCAGGAGTTCCTGGCTGGCGGCAGCTTCAACAAGAACGCCACTCCCTCCTTCGTCAACTATGTGGAGAACATCTATGTGGGCTATAAGTTCTATGAGGCCGCCGCTGCCGAGGGTCTCATCGACTATGACGCCACCGTTCAGTACCCCTTCGGCTACGGCCTGAGCTACACCAGCTTCACCCAGGAGATGGGTCCCATCTCCGTGTCCGGCGGTGCCATCACCTTTGACGTCACCGTGACCAACACCGGCTCCGTGGCCGGCAAGGACGTGGTGGAGGTCTACTTCAATCCTCCCTACACCAACGGCGGTATTGAGAAGGCCAGCGCCAATCTGGTGGCCTTTGACAAGACCGACATCATTGAGTCCGGCGCTTCCGAGACCGTCACCATCTCCTTCCAGGTGGAGGATATGGCTTCCTTCGACGCCTACGGCGAGGGCGCCTATGTTCTGGAGGCCGGCGACTACGTCATCTCCATCAACGCCGATTCCCACACCATTCTGGACTCCGAGACCTACACCGTTCCCTCCACCATCTCCTACAAGGATGGCCGCGACAGCGACCAGACCCCCGCTACCCGCCTGTTCGACTTTGCCGAGGGCGACGTGACCTACCTGTCCCGGGCCGACGGCTTTGCCAACTACGCCCAGGCTACCGCCGCTCCCGTCAACTTCTCCATGAGCGCTGAGGCCAAAGCCAATTTCACCAATGTGAATAACTACGACCCCACCGCCTACAATGATCTCAACGATGTGATGCCCACCACCGGGGCCAAGAACGGCCTGAAGCTGGTGGATCTGCGGGGCGTGGCCTATGACGACGCCCAGTGGGACCAGCTGCTGGATCAGCTGGCCATCGAGGAGATGGACACCCTCATCGCCTACGGCGGCTATCAGACCGCCCCCGTGCCCTCCATCGGCAAGGTCCAGACCTATGACTGCGACGGCCCTGCCTCCATCAACAACAACTTCACCGGCCAGGGCTCCGTGGGCTTCCCCGCCGGGGTCATGATCGCCGCCACCTGGAGCCCCGACCTGGCCTCCGAGTTCGGCCGCAGCATCGGTAAGATGGCCAACGAGATGGACACCTCCGGCTGGTATGCCCCCGCTATGAACATCCACCGCTCCGCCTTTGCCGGCCGTAACTTCGAGTATTACTCCGAGGACGGTCTGCTGTCCGGCAAGATCGCCGCCCGGGCCATCCAGGGCGCCGAGGAGTATGGCGTCTACGCCTACATGAAGCACTACGCCCTGAACGACCAGGAGGGCAACCGCAACAGCATGCTGTGTACCTGGTCCACCGAGCAGGCTATCCGCGAGATCTACCTCAAGCCCTTCGAGCTGTCCGTGAAGGAAGGCGGCTGCGACGCTGTGATGTCCTCCTTCAACTACATCGGCACCGAGTGGACCGGCGGCAACAAGGAACTGTGTACCACCGTTCTGCGCGACGAGTGGGGCTTCGTGGGCATGGTCCTCACCGACTACTTCGGCGTGTACGGCTACATGGATTCCGACCACGCCATCCGCGGCGGCACCGACTTCTGTCTGGTCAACTATGACACCGACACCAACCATGTGACCGACACCACCAGCGCCACCGGCGTGCAGGCCATGCGCCAGGCCTGTAAGAACATCCTGTATACCGTGGTCAACTCCCGGGCCTACACCGAGGAGAATCTGAACCCCGGCATGCAGGGCTGGCAGAAGCTGCTGATCGGTGTGGATGTGGTCATCGTTCTGGCTGTTGTGGCCGGCTCGATCGCCATCGTCAAGAAGTCCAAGAAGATCGCCGATTGAGGGGTTTAAAACCGCCAGACCAGCAATGACTTTGGGGCGGGCCATCCGTTCCGGGATGGCCCGCCCCTGCGTAAAAAGGAGCGAATACCAGTGAAACACCAGGACATTTTACAAAAACTGACCCTGGAGCAAAAGATTGCTCTCCTGTCTGGTCGGGATGTGTGGAGCACCTATGCCTTTCCGGAGGCCGGCGTCCCCTCCATGGTGCTGTCCGACGGCCCCCACGGCGTGCGCCGTCAGGCGGGGGCCGGGGATCACCTGGGGCTGAATCCCAGTCTGCCCGCCACCTGCTTTCCCACCGCCGCGGGCCTGGCCAACAGCTGGGACCCCGCTCTGGCGGAGAAAATGGGCGCGGCCATCGGGCAGGAGGCGGCCAGTCAGGGTGTGGGCACCCTCCTTGGTCCCGGCCTGAATATCAAGCGCAGCCCCCTGGGCGGACGCAATTTTGAATACTTTTCCGAGGACCCCTATCTGGCGGGCAAAATGGCCGCCGGACTGATCCGGGGCGTCCAGTCCAACGGGATCTCCGCCTGCCCCAAGCACTTTGCCGCCAACTCCCAGGAGCTGCTGCGCATGTCCAGCGACAGTGTGGTGGATGAGCGCACGTTTCGGGAGATTTACCTGACCGGCTTCGAGATCGCCGTAAAGGAAGAACATCCCAAATCCATCATGTCCGCCTATAACCGCATCAATGGGACCTACGCCAACGATGACAAACATCTGCTGACGGATATTCTGCGGCAGGAGTGGGGCTTTGACGGCTTTGTGGTCACGGACTGGGGCGGTTCCAACGACCATGTGGAGGGCGTGAAAGCGGGCAGCAACCTGGAGATGCCCGGCACCGGCGGAGACAGCGACAAGGAACTGTTCGCCGCCCTGAAGGACGGCCGCATCACCGAGGACATCATTGACCAGCGGGTGGATGAGCTGCTGGATGTGATTCTCTCCACCCATGCCGCCACCTCCAGGGAGGACGCATCCTTTGACCAGGAGGCCCACCACGCCCTGGCCCGGTCGGTGGCTGCCCAGACCGCTGTGCTGCTGAAAAATGACGGGGCGCTGCTGCCTCTGAAGCAGGGCGCCCGGGTGGGCGTGATCGGCGATATGGCGGCGGAGCCCCGGTATCAGGGTGCGGGCTCCTCCATGGTCAACTGCACCAAACTGGATAAGCCCATCGACGCCCTGGCTCAGAGCGGGCTGGAGATCATGGGACAGGTGCAGGGCTACCGCTGGGACGGGAAAAAGGACGCCGGCCTGCTGAGCGCCGCGGTGGATCTGGCCCGGAACGTGGAGACGGTGCTGCTGTACCTGGGCCTGACTGAGATTTCCGAGAGCGAGGGTATGGACCGGGATCATATGAAGCTGCCCGCCAACCAGGAGGAACTGCTGTCTGCCGTGTCCGCCGTCAACCCCAACGTGGTGGTGGTGCTGTCCGGCGGCAGCCCGGTGGAGCTGCCCTGGCTGGACCGGTGCGCCGCGCTGGTCCATGGCTACCTGTCCGGCCAGGCCGGAGCGGGCGCCATGGCTGACATTTTGACCGGCGAGGTCAACCCCTCCGGAAAGCTGGCTGAGAGCTACCCCATGACCTACGGGGATACCCCCAACCACCGCTACTACCCCGGCCGTCAGAGCACTGCCGAGTACCGGGAGGGTCCCTTTGTGGGCTACCGCTACTATCAGACGGTGAAAAAGCCGGTGCGCTTCCCCTTCGGCTTTGGCCTGAGCTATACCACCTTCGCCTACTCCGGCCTGAAGGTCACGGGGAAGGAGGCCTCTTTCACTCTGACCAACACCGGGACCGTGGCGGGCAGCGAGATCGCCCAGCTGTATGTGAGTATGGCGGACAGCGCCCTGTTCCGGCCCGCCCTGGAACTGAAGGGCTTTGCCAAGGTGCATCTGGCTCCCGGAGAGAGCAGGGAAGTGACCATCCCCCTGGACGACAAGGCGTTCCGGTATTTCAACGTGAAGACCGGACGCTGGGAGGTGGAGGACGGCTCCTACACCATCAGCGTGGGCCCCAACGTAGCCGACCTGCCTCTGACCGCTGACCTGGAGGTGGAGGGGACCGGCGCGGAGATCCCTTACCGGAAGGAACAGCTGCCCAGCTATTATACGGGCCAGGTGGAAAATGTGCCTGACAGTCAGTTCCGTACCCTGCTGGGCCGCCCCATCCCCGCCGCAACGTGGGACACTAAGGCGCCGCTGGCTATGAACGACTCCCTGTCCCAGCTGTACTATGCCAAGAATCCTATCGCCCGGCTGGCCGGGAAGATCATCGGAGGCATGAAACGCAGAAGCGAGGAAAAAGGGAAGCCTGACCTGAACGTGCTGTTTATTTACAATATGCCTTTCCGGGGACTGGCCAAGATGACCGGGGGCATGGTGACCATGGAGATGGCCGCCTCCATTCTGGACATCTGCAACGGCCACTTCTTCCGGGGAGCGGGGAAGACCATCTCCGGATTCTTCGCCAACCGGAGGTCTATGAAAGAAAGGAGCAAGCGCCTGTGAAACTCTGGAACGATTTTGCGGCCAGACATCCCGAAGCCGCCAAGTGGATCCGGGAGGGGGGGCTGTTCGTCATCGTCAGCAACCTGATCACCGTGTTCAAATATATCCTGCTGCAGTTCCTCCCCGCCGCTTTCTCCGGTTTGCCGCTGGTGGATTTCGGCTGGCCCGGGATCCCCATCACCCTGTTTGGTGAGACCTTCCAGTGGAACATCCTGGGCTATGACTCCGCCCACGGCGGCTTGCCCTACTTCTGCGCCTACATGATCGCCATGTTCGTGGGCGAATGCATCAACTTCCCGCTCCAGCGCAATCTGGTGTTCCGGAGCAAGGGCAATGTGCTCTACCAGGGCATGTGGTATTTGCTGGCCTTCTGCGTCATCACCTGTATCGTCAATTCCATTAACTGCATCTGGGTGGCGGTGGCCGGCCTGTTTGTCCCGGACTTCATCTACAACATCGGGACCACCATTCTCAATGGCGGCATCTCCATGGTCATCTTCTTCTTTGTCAACAAGATCATCTTCCCCGAGGGAGAGGCGCATCACGCTTAACGTCACAAACGGATGTGCACCTATTGTTGCAGAACTACGGGAAACGGCTGGTTCGCAGGCTGTTTATCGAACTGAAAAACTCACAAAAAAGCCGTGAAATCAACGATTTCACGGCTTTTTTATAGATGTTGTTGTCAGGCCTGCACCCAAAATCAAACCGAAGCCCAGTGAAGCACCCGCAAGGGGTACGCCGTATCCGTAAGGCGGCAGAGCTGCCAACGGCTGCGCTGCGGGTTCGATTGGGAAAGGAGGAGCGACGGAATGAATGAGCGACGACTTGTAACATCGCAACACTATAGATGCCGCCTTCTGGCGGCCGCGCCGAGTGGCGCGTCACAAGCGTTTTGCTGCAGGCAAAACCTTGGCGGAGGCGGAATTCACTTCCGCCGAGCATTTCAATCACCGAAGGGTGGAGCGCCGCTATGCGGCGCGGAACCCAAAAAGAAAGACACGACGAATGGCGGGGCTTCGTAAAACAGTTATTTTGAAAAATGCTTGAAAACGACTGTTTTCAAGGGACAGCCGGGCGTAAAATTTTGTGTAAGCGATTTTCGACAAAGTCAAGAGTGGCGCTGGAAAGCAGGGTGGATTCTGGCTTGGATCCCTTGGTAACCGAGAGCCATGGCGGTCAGAGCGGTATGC
>Ga0129306_1003218_pt1 | contig 12589 bp, 10 predicted proteins | sample P827metagenome_FD_94438 | JGI IMG/M metagenome (GOLD analysis project Ga0129306, IMG submission 94438) | Capybara group fecal microbial communities from Wisconsin, USA - P827 metagenome | ecosystem: Host-associated > Mammals > Digestive system > Large intestine > Fecal | place: USA: Wisconsin...
AAGATATATAGCTCCAAAACTCAAAATTTGGGGCAAAAATGGAGTTTGTATTAAGTGATGAGGAATGAGCTAACAACGACTCATTCACTCAACGATTTTTATTCAAGCTCGAATGCACCTGTATAGAGCTGATAATATGTACCTTTTGCGGCTATCAGCTCGTCATGGGTACCTCGCTCTATGATGCGACCGTGGTCGAGTACCATGATGGCATTGGCGTTACGTACCGTCGAAAGCCTGTGGGCGATTACGAATACGGTTCTGCCCTCCATGAGGTTGTCCATACCGCGCTGTACGATGGCTTCGGTACGAGTATCGATGGAAGATGTTGCCTCGTCAAGGATCATTACGGGAGGATTAGCTACCGCAGCTCTTGCTATCGAAAGAAGCTGTCTCTGGCCCTGCGAAAGCTGTGAGCCGTTGCCTGTAAGTTCTGTCTCGTAGCCGTTCGGAAGTCCCATGATGAAATCGTGAGCGTTCGCAAGCTTAGCTGCGTTGATACACTCTTCATCGGTGGCATCAAGCTTACCGTAACGGATATTATCCATGATGGTACCTGTAAAGAGGTTAACGTCCTGAAGTACCATACCGAGGGACCTACGTAAGTCGTCCTTCTTAATCTTTGTAATATTGATACCGTCGTAACGAATCTTACCGTCGGGTATGTCGTAGAAACGGTTAATAAGGTTCGTGATAGTGGTCTTGCCTGCGCCTGTAGCGCCTACAAAGGCTATCTTCTGACCGGGCTTAGCATAAAGCGTTACATCGTGAAGCACCTGCTTGTCGGGCTCGTAACCGAAGTCTACGTCCACCATTTCGATGTTACCCTTAAGCTCCACATAAGTGGTGGTGCCGTCAGCCTTGTGGAAGTGCTTCCAAGCCCACTTACCTGTGAACTCCTCGCACTCGGTGAGGCCTTCAGCTATGGTTTCTTTGGCATTTACAAGTGTTACATAGCCTTCATCGGCCTCGCTCTGTTCGTCGATTAGCGCAAATACTCTGTCGCTTCCGGCAAGTGCCATGGCGATGGACGATACCTGCATGGAAATCTGTGCAATCGTCTGGGACAGCTGTCTTGAAAGGCTTAAGAAAGAAATAATAACACCGATTGTAAGCGCGCCGATTCCCGTAAGCGAAAGGTTGGGGATATTAAGCACCACGATAAGTCCGCCGATGATTGCAATTACAACATACATCAGGTTACCGATGTTGCCGAGTACCGGCATCAGTGTGTTGGCTGCGGCGTTCGCTGTCTTAACATCGTTAAATAACTGTTCGTTTAACGCATCGAATTGTTCTTTGGCCTCGTCCTCGTGGGTGAAGACCTTAACAACCTTCATACCTTCCATCATTTCCTCGATGAAGCCCTCTTCCTTGGCAATCGATTTCTGCTGGGCTTTCATGAAGCGAGCGCTCTTGCCGCCGTACTTCTTGGTCACCTTAAACATGAGTACTATAAAAAGAATGATTCCGAAGGTAAGCCAGAAGCTGTATCTGAGCATTGTCAGGAAAATAACGGTTACGGTCATAATCGACGATACCGCAGAAGGGATACTCTGTCCTACCAGCATACGGATGGTGTCAACGTCGTTCGTGTAGGAAGACATTATTTCGCCATGAGTTCTGGAGTCGAAGTAGCGAATCGGCAGCGTCTCCATATTGTCAAACATATCGTCACGAAGGGACTTGATGGTGCCCTGTCCGACGGTTGCCATGATACGGGGATAAATAATGGCCGCCACGATTCCCAGCACATCGAAGAGAATCATAAGCTCAATAATATGTACAAGCTTAGCCTTAACCGCATCGAAGCCGGTCGATAAGCCGGGCACGATTACGCCGTCGATGAGCTTGGCCATAAACATGTTAACTATAACTGTGGAAACGGAGCTGATGATAATGCAAATAACCACCGCAATCAGGCTCTTTCCGTACTTCTTGAATACATATGCCATGAGTCTCTTAAGGGACTTCATGTCAATTTTCTTGTCGGTAACTACTCGCATGGGTCTAGGCATTGGCAGCCACCTCCTTTCCGGAAGTCTGGGTATCGTAGATTTCTCTGTAGATACCTCCGTGCTGCATAAGTTCTGCGTGGGTTCCCATCTCGGAAATCTTACCGCCGTCGAGAACTATAATTACGTCACTTTCCTCAATGGAGCTTACACGCTGCGCAATAATAAGCTTGGTGGTAGCGGGTATCTCGTCCCTGAGGGCGCGTCTGATAAGCGCATCGGTCTTGGTGTCGACTGCGCTGGTAGAGTCATCGAGAATAAGAATCTTGGGCTTCTTAAGAAGCGCTCTTGCGATACAAAGTCTCTGCTTCTGTCCGCCGGATACGTTGGTACCGCCCTGACTTAGCATAGTGTCGTACTTCTCGGGCATCTGCTGCACGAACTCGTCCGCATGGGCGAGCTTACATACGCGTACCAGTTCTTTGTCGGAAGCTTCTTTGTTACCCCAGCGGAGATTTTCTTTGACCGTTCCGGAGAAAAGAATATTCTTCTGAAGCACCACAGCCACCTGGTCGCGAAGCGCCGTCAAATCATACTCGCGCACATCTCTGCCGCCTACGCGTACCACGCCTTCCGTAGCGTCGTAAAGTCTTGAAATAAGCTGAATAAGCGTAGTCTTCGAGGAACCGGTGGAACCGATAATACCGATGGTCTGACCCGACTCAATTTTAAGATTGATATCAGTAAGCGCCGTACGCCTTGAATTGGGTCTGTATTTGAAAGAAACATGGTCAAACTCAATGCTTCCGTCCTTAACTTCCGTCAAACCGCCTTCGGGTGACTTAAGAGCCGATTCATGGTCGAGCACTTCACACACACGGTTACCCGCCTCAGCCGAGAAGGTCATCTGGATAAATACCATCGAAAGCATCATAAGCGACGAAAGAATCTGCACACCGTAAGCGATAAGTGATGACAGCTGACCGGTTGTAAGCTCAGTCGCGTTAGTACCGATAATAATCTTGGCGCCGAGCCAGCATACGAGAAGCACGGTAACCTTGATACTAAAGAGCATGCAAGGGTTGTTGAGAGCAAGAATCTTCTCGGCGTGAGTGAAGTCTTTACGAACTTCCTCGGATGCCGCGTTGAATTTCTTTTGCTCATAATCCTCTCGTACAAATGCCTTAACTACGCGGATGCCCGCAACGTTCTCCTGCACGGAGTTGTTAAGCGCATCGTACTTCTTGAATATTCTTTTGAATATAGGGTGTGCAACGCGGAAAATCGCATACAAAGCGATTCCCAGAAAAGGAATGATGCCCACAAAAATCCAAGCCATTTTATTATTGATGGAGAAAGCCATGCACACAGAGAAAATCAGCATGAGCGGCGTACGAACCGCCATTCTGATAAGCATCTGGAAGGCCATCTGAAGCTGTGTCACATCATTCGTAAGTCTTGTAACAAGCGATGAGGACGAGAACTTATCTATATCCTCAAAAGAAAAATCAAGCGTCCTGTAAAACAAATCCCTGCGCAGATTCTTGGCAAAGCCCGCCGAAGCAGTCGCCGCAAACTTTGCGGAATTCATACCGCAGAACAAAGAAAAACATGCCAACACCACTAAGATTGCTCCGTATTTGAGCACTGGTGTTAACGAAACGCCGGTCATCTCATCGATGAGCGTGGCCATAACATAAGGAATAATACATTCAAGCGCTACTTCTCCCAGCATAAACGTAGGAGTGAGTATCGTCTCTTTTCGGTACCCATCGATCTTGGGCGCCAGTTTCTTGATTACACTCATATCTCTTCTCCTAATCCATTTTCACTGAATATATGATATACCCATTGGATTAAAGAATGTAATACAAAATGTACATACTTTTTGCACAAATGTAATCAAGATTTTTTGGCCATCACGCTATACCATTCCACTTTTTCAAAAGAAGGCATCTCAAACTGCGCAGGGAAGCACTTAAGCTCTATATCCTCGTAGCCCATAGCCTTCAACTTATCGATAGCAAGCGCCTTAGAAAACGGATTGTAGTGCTCCTCAAAAATCTCCTTCTGAACCGTATGATTGTCCCGCTCAAACGTATAAAGAAGATTGAACACCATTGAACCGTCATCATTGTAGTCCCAGAGCTGCACAAGATTCACACGGGTCTCGCCGACAAACATCGGGTCATAGGTGTAGAATCTCTGGTGGTCTTTAAGAATCTTCTCCCAGTTTCTGGAGTCAAAATAAAGATATCCGCCGGCCTTTACGTGCTTATCCATCTCTTCAAGAGTCTTCTCAACATCGGCATTACTTACATATGCAAGTGAATTTCCCGTGCTTGCCACAAGATCGAATTTCTCGTCGCCCCAGCAGTCAAGTCCACGAAAATCGCTGCACTTAAGCATAACGTCGGCACCTTTCTTTGACGCCTTCGCACCGCAATTCTTAAGCATTTCTTCGCTCAAATCGGAGCCACTCAACTTAACCCCAAGGTCAACAACCGGTAACGTCACACTTCCGGAGCCAATGCTTACATCAAGCATTGACTTGATGTCCTTGCCCGCGAATATTGCCTCCCAATGTTTCTTGTACGCCTCATATCTTTTCTCGTTATCAAACAAATCATAGATTTCGGCGCGATTATACAAACTCCCCATTCTTATGTACCTCATTTAGTCATATTCAAACATGCCTTGCACAGCATCAGAAATATTCATTATATCCTCATAGGCTAACGAGTCCACCCTATTACAGCTTCTGGCAATCGGATCGATTACTTTAACCTGTTCACAAATCACAGTTCCGTTTTCGCCTTTCTTTCCTTGAACTTTAATATGAATAGGCCCATCCGGAATATTGGGGATTATAGGGCAAACATGAAATACTCCCATAGCTTTAATAAAAGCATTCTTGCTGACTATAATGAACAATTGCTTTTTAAATCCTTCTATACGTATTATGTCTCCTTGCGAAAAATCTTTCATAGCATCTCTCTACCTTTCGGTTCTCCCCAGTCGAATTCACAAAAGGATATTTCGCCATTATATTCTGCAAGTCTCTCTTCAAAAGTCTTATGCGTAAATTGTTTTCTGAGTACAATAGCATCATTTTCAACACTGATGCTCAATATGTCAGACATCTTTAACTGCAAAGTATCAAGAATTTCTTTGGGAATTCTGATACCAAGACTGTTTCCCCAAGATCTTATAGCAACTTCCTTCATATGGCACCTCCTGTATAATGTATATACATTATACAGGATAAACGTTTTAACTGCAACAAACACTTATACAAAATAAACTAACTACGCATAACAAATTCGCCCGCGCCATACCAGCGCGGGCTCTCTTTATTCTTATGCATCTCTTCCCAATACCAGGCACCCCTTAATGCCCTGCTCATCATTGAGGCTCGCCGGTACGATATATTCTTCTATATCTTTAAGCTCGCGGGTAACGATATATCCGTTCAAAAGTTTCTCGACATGCTCTCGTATCATCGGGAACAGCTCGAGTTTGTGCATTACGCCACCGCCGAGAATTATCTTCTGAGGCGCAAGAATCAATATATAAGATACCAGCGCCTGCGCTATATAATAGGCTTCAATGTCCCAAGCCTTGACATCGGACAGTTCACGAGCCGACACACCATACCTTTCTTCAATCGCGGGTCCTGCCGCGAGTCCTTCGAAGCAATCCTTGTGATAAGGGCACTTGCCTGCATATGTATCCGCAGGATGACGTCGCAAAAGAATATGCCCCGCTTCCGGATGCAGATTTCCATGAAGCAGCTTACCGCCTGAATAGATTCCCGCACCGATTCCCGTGCCCACAGTCAGATACAAAACATCCGAAAGCCCCGAAGCGCTTCCGAAGCTGACCTCGCCGAGACACGCCGCATTCACGTCGGTATCGAATCCCACAGGCACGCCGAGCGACGCCTCAAAAGCCCCTACAATATCGTAGCTGCGCCACGCAATCTTAGGTGTAGATGTAATATATCCGTAATGCGCGTCCGTCTTATCAAGGCACACCGGTCCGAAGCACCCGATTCCAAGCGCATCCACATGAGCATTCTTAAAATACTCAATCATCTTGGGCATGGTCTCGTCCGGCGTCTCCGTCGGTATGGTTACCTTGTCATATATATTCCCGAGTTCATCGCCTACAGCGCATACCATCTTGGTACCGCCGGCTTCCAAAGCTCCTATTCTCATGTTAACCCTCCAAAATCGCTGGCAATAATAAAAAGGCGCGACTCACTGTCGCGCCCTTAATTATACCATAAATCAACTACTTAAGAAATCTCGCCATCTTCTCCTGCAGCACCTCAAGCTGGATGGGCTTGGGCACGAAATCGTTCATGCCGGCTTCCAGGAACATCTCCTCAACACCCTTCACAACGTTGGCAGTACAAGCAATAATGGGAGCATTATGATAATACATATCATCCATCGCTCTTATGCGCTTGGTGGTCTCGACACCGTCCATATCGGGCATCATGTGGTCCATAAAGATAAGGTCGTATTTCTTTTGCTTAACCTTCTCAAGGGCCTCGGCACCCGATAATGCGGAATCCGCCGTAACTTTAAAGTGCTTAAGGAATGCCGACAGCACCTTAACGTTAACCTTGTTGTCATCCACCACGAGAATATTGTAAGAGGAATAGTCGGGAATTACCGAAGGCATCGTATCCTTCGCCTCATCCTCCTCGTCCGTCCTTGTCTTGTAAAGCGAGAACGCAGGCATCTTACGCACATTCACGCACTCTCGTACGGAGTTCGCAAAAGGAGCCGAATTGATGCATCCCACGTCGATTTCGAAAAAGAAAGTGCTTCCCTTGCCATACTCGCTCTCGAGCCTGTAAGTACCGTTCATAAGCGTTACAAGCTGGGCAAAAATCGCAAGTCCGAGACCGCTGCCCTCGGTACGACGGTTCTTCTTACCGTCAAGCTGCTGGAAAGCGGTGAACAATTTCTTTTTATCTTCTTCCCTGATACCGATACCGGTGTCCTCAACCGAACCCTTAAGTCTAACGATAATACCATCGCTGTCGGAATCCAGCGTAAACTTGATGTGGCCCGTATTGGTGAACTTCTCGGCATTGGAGAGAAGGTTCATGATAATCTGTCTGATATGAACGTCGTCGCCGTAAAGCGTCTTCGGAATGTTCGGATTAATGTCCACCAGAAAGTCGATGGGCTTGTCACCGATACGCGAGTTGATTACGTTAATAATGCTGTCGAGGAAGTCTGCGGTATCAAACTCCACAGGCACCAGCTCAAGCTTGTTGGACTCGGCCTTCGAGAAATCAAGCACGTCGTTAACTATCTCAAGAAGCATCTTGCCCGCAGCCTTAATCTGGCCGTTGTACTCACGGATAACGCTCTCCGAAACCTCGCGCTCCGAAAGTTCTGACATACCGATGATTGCATTAAGAGGAGTACGAATCTCATGGCTCATGTTGGCAAGGAAGGTACTCTTTGCTTCATTGGCCGCATCTGCTGCCTCCATGAGGTGTCTCATGCTCTCAACCGCTACCTTGTCGTCGGTATTATCTGTAATGACTATTGTGTAGCCTATATGTCTTCCGCGCTCGATAAGCTTGGTAAAAGAACTCTTATAATAACGTCTGGCTCTCTCAAAGTCCGCATTGGACGAGTCGGCGAAAAGGTCTACGCCGAGGTCTGAAAGGCTGTGTCCGCCTCTCCAGTTCTTAAGCTCGGGGAATACTCTGTCGCAGGCCTTGTTGCTGCTTAAATAGTTCTTGGAAATATCCGCAATAATGACCGGGCTTCCGACATTCTGGAACAGGTTCTGAACGGCAAAAGAAACTGTATCGTAGAACTGACCGCCCCGAAGCGTCAAGCTTACCGACGTTACAAGCAAGCTAAGAAGTAACGGGCTCGGATCCCAGCCGCCCAAGTTAAGCGTAACCGTTCCCACAAGGCCTAAAAGGGGCACAAGGCTTTCTATAAAGAGAATCATCAGCTTACGCTTTTCACCCGCATTCTGCGTTCTCCTGCGTCTTATCTGGATAGCCACAGCACTTGCTATTATCAATCCTGCCTGGAATACAGCGAACGAATAGTACAGAGGCGTCTTGGTAGTCGCCGCATGCGGGAATACACCTTCATTGGAAACCCAGAAGCTGCTGTAATACAGCTTCGTGAGCGGGCCCGCCTGAACGGAAAGCATTATCAAAAGACAGTACGCAAACATAAGCTTGGGTATCCATCTCGGTATTTCTTTAGCGTTACAATACTTGAAAATAAAGAGAGCGTACGCCAACGCGGTAAAAGCAAGACCGCAATACTCAAACGACAACGCTATACGAATGCCGTCCTCCGTATGAATAAGCATCTCCTGAAGGTATCCGACCGCGTAAATGTCGATGCTGATTGCACAGATAAACAGGTACCTGTTCTCCAAAGAGCTTTGCAGCCTTATCAAAAGAATGGTACTGAATATAGAAAACGCTATAGCTAAAAGCTGAACTCCGATCAATACGTAATACATAGTCGTCCTTCCGTCCGTCCCATTGCATAACCCACGGTTCCAACCAAGCATATAAAGAGAGCAGATAACGGGAATCGAACCCGCCTCTCAAGCTTGGGAAGCTCGCATTCTACCGATGAACTATATCTGCATCACAAGAAACAGTTTACTCTTGATTCTATCGGCATGCAAGCAAATTGTAACGATTGGGACAATGTAATCATCCTCTTTGTTTATTGTTATTCTCTTGCTGCTTTCATTTCTTTCTTTCGCTCATACATCGCTTCGTCGGCACGTCTGAATACATCGTCGATGGAAAGGTCGAGGCCTTCGGTATACAGGGCATATCCTATCGCTGCGGAAGTGCGCTCCCACGGCTCTAAGTTTATATCGTTGCCGGTGCTCGCGATAGTGTCATTAAACTCGTCTATCAGATCGTCAATATGGTCGTAGTCGTTATTTCTTAACACTGCCACGAACTCATCACCGCCGATTCTGAATACAGGCGAGTGGGCAAATACGGTACACACGAGTCTGCACAGGTTCTGAATTGCTATGTTTCCTTTTTCGTGCCCGTATTCGTCGTTTATCTTCTTAAGATAGTTAAGGTCTATCATTGCAATGCCAAATCTTGTTTTGCCTTCTTCGAATTCCTTGGCAATCTTCTCGACTTCTTTGTCGTAGCCCGCTTTGTTGCGGATACCGGTAAGAGCATCCTTTATCGCAAGTTCGCTAAACTGCATGGCCTGCTTCTTGGTAACCACAAGGTCCTGTCGCAGGTTGTCCACTGTCTGGGCGGACTTCATTAAGTCCTTAACATAATTCTTCATGCTCACCGACATGGAATTAAGCGCTTCCGACAGCGATTCAAGTTCATCACCCGTATGAAGGGGCGGAAGGTCCATAACCAGAACATCCGGGTTCTTTTGGTTGCGGCTTCTTGACTCGAAATCGCTTGCCGCATTCTCGATACGGCTAAGGGGCTTAATAACTCTCGCTCTCAGCCAAAGAATCATGAACGAAATAAATACAATACCCAAAAGAATTGTAGCTATCAAAACAATCTGCAGATACTGCGTCTCGGTATTTTCTATAAATTCAAGGGATAACCCTGCGGTTAAGAGCCCCACGGGCTCGCCGTTATTCTTACGAATGGTTACGGCGCCTCTGTATGTATTGCCGTAATCGGTCTTTGTGGTTATAAAAGAAATCTTGTCGGAGTACATAAACTCCTGATAAATTCTGGGTAGCATTTCCGGCGGGAATACAAAACCAATCCTGTCGCCAAGATACGGAATGGGAGCGTCTATGGTACCGCCGCCCTGCTTCTCCATTTCGGTAAGACCGGACATTATCTGAATAACGTCATAAGAATCGCCTTCTTTGATTGGTCTTGTGAGGGCGATGTGGTCGAGAGCATAAGACTCTCTTATCTGGTTCATGAAAGTACTGAGCTCTTCGAACTTTTCGGAACGTTCATTAGTCTCGAAGCACTTCTCTATATCGTCGGGATCTATTCTTTCGCAGGTAAGCTCGATTATGTCGGAAAGGTTCATTTCATACTGCTTCATCATGCTCCTTTGGAACACAATATAGCCTATTGTTCCCATTATAAAACAAAGGATGAGCGTGAAAACCAGGCACACCCCGAAGGCGCGCCTGCTTAAAGGATTCTTATATGATTTTTCCGGTGCCCCTGCAAGGTTAAGCATCTGTCTTCTTTCCCTTTTTTCCTTTTCCCTCTACCTGAAATGCAAAGTCATCTTTATTGGTGGTTCTTCTTACTTTATCCGGGTGATTCTCGTAGAATATGCGCTTGTCTTCGTACATATTCTCGTCGGCTTTTCTTAAAGCCTTGCGCACGTTCTTGGCATTAGCTTCAACGCTGAAACCTATTGCGAAGCTTACCTTATCGTATTCCTTGGAGTTTTCTCTTAACTGCTCCACTTTCTTAGCCAGCTCTTCTTCCGTGGTATCGGTTACAATAACAGAGAATTCGTCGCCGCCTGCTCTGAAGATTTCGTCATCACCGAATACGGAACGAAGTGCCGCGGATGCTCGCTTAAGAAGTGCGTCGCCCGCTTCGTGGCCTTCTTCGTCGTTAACGGTCTTAAGTCCGTTTAAGTCGGCAAAAGCAACTCCGACAGACTTGCCCTTGGCGCGCTTGCCCGTGCAGAGTGAATCAACAAGATTGTTCATCTCGTTACGGTTTAATACGCCTGTAAGCATATCGATGGAGCTTAATATCTTTAACCTGTCAAGAAGCAGGTAGTTACCGATTTCGGAACCCAAAATAAAGGTGGTAAGTTCGAGGGCTTCCTTAATCTTGGGAGCCTTTTCGGGGTCGAAGTTAACCGCCCAAATATAACCGAGAATCTCGCCTCTTGCCTTGAGCGGGAAAAGAACGATGTTCTCAACCGCTGCGCTCTTAAGAGACTTATACCATCTCGGGTTTCTTTCTTTGATTACGTCAAAACTATGCTTGTCGTTGGCAATAACACAGTTACTTCCGCTGATTGTCTTCTCCCAGGAAAGCGCAAGTCCGTACATATCTTCATCGTTGTCTATATATTCCTGCATAGGAAGAAGCGGAGCGTTCGGGTCAATGTCTTCACACAGCAAGTCGCACTGGCGCTTGATTGTGTCAAGAAGCATTACCTTACAGCTTTCTGCAGAACAAATCGCACGGATGTCCTTGATTACATCTTTCATGACATAACGCAAATCGTCCGCGCCTCTTAACTTAATACAGGTATTAAGAACCTGACCGGCGATGTCGCTTGATACGTTGGACATAGTCTCTGCATCGGGCTCAAAGTTAATTTCCATGGTATATGTGCAGTAACAGGTATCTCCATCCTCATACAAAAGAGGCATAAATACCATATTGAACCACACCTCGAATCTGTCGGGGTGAGCGTATGAATGAATTACTTTCTTTTTAACCGCTGCACGATAGCATGCGTCCTCGAAGTTTAAGTCCTTTGTAAGGTATGCGGTATACTCCTGGCCGGGCACGAATTTCTTGGTAAGCATTTCGACACCGCCCATAGGATGCTCGATTGAGTCAACATACGCTTTATTGCCCGCAACAATGCAGACTTTACCGTAATCGTCTTCTCCCTTTTTTTCTACCGAAACTACACATGTCATAGCGCCTAAACTCTCGGCCACTTTCTGAAAATCCATATACGTGTCCCCCTTATACAGATAAATTTATCATAAAGTCTGATAATTAACGTTTTGTAAAAGGGAATTATAATAGCATAAAATTAAAAAGGGTGTGCTTTTCGCACACCCTTGGGGGTTCTTAATCTTTATTCATCAAGTGCATTGACGATTGCATCGTAGAACTCGTCGTAAGTCTCAAATGCGGGAAGATTCGGGTAATCAGCCTTAATCTTGTCCGTGGTTCTGAAAAGAAAGCCTGCCTTGGAAGCCTGAATCATGCCAAGGTCATTGTAGCTGTCGCCGGCTGCAATCGTGTCATATCCGATAGACTGAAGCGCCTTAACGGTGGAAAGCTTGGACTGTTCGATTCGCATCTTAAATCCTGTAATCTCACCACTCTCCGCAACTTCCAAAGTATTACAGAAGATTGTGGGGAAGCCTAACTTCTTCATAAGGGGCTTCGCAAACTGGGTGAAGGTATCACTTATTATAATAACCTCGGTCTTCTCACGAAGCTTATCAAGGAATTCCTTGGCTCCGGGAAGGGGATCGATTGTGGCAATCGTGTCCTGAATCTCCTTAAGTCCGAGACCGTGCTCCTTAAGGATACCGATTCTCCATCTCATAAGCTTATCATAATCGGGCTCGTCTCTTGTGGTTCTCTTAAGCTCATCTATTCCGCTGGCCTTCGAAAAAGCAATCCATATCTCAGGCACCAATACACCTTCAAGGTCTAAACATACTATATTCACAATTAGTTCCTCCGTAAAATCTGTCTAATATTTTATAACACATTAAAGCGCTGAAGTAAAGGACTTTCGGGAGTTTTGGGGCATTAATCGGACTACATTAAAATTGCACAAAAATTCAATTAATTTTCCGTGAAAATACAAATTGATTAACAATTGTCGCAGCCATAAAATTATTCTTGGATGGGGTTATGTTTCCTCTCGTTGTGGGGG
>Ga0129306_1003220_pt1 | contig 12587 bp, 15 predicted proteins | sample P827metagenome_FD_94438 | JGI IMG/M metagenome (GOLD analysis project Ga0129306, IMG submission 94438) | Capybara group fecal microbial communities from Wisconsin, USA - P827 metagenome | ecosystem: Host-associated > Mammals > Digestive system > Large intestine > Fecal | place: USA: Wisconsin...
CAGGCTGCTATTGCCGAACAGGGGAACAAGTAATTGATAAGCGTTTTTATCTGTTTACTTTGATGGTAACCGAAGATGATATGCAAGCGTATATCGAGAAAACTGAGGGAACCGGAAAGTTTAAACCATGCGAATCAATGAAAGTTGACGTTTATATCTAAAGCAATTACTTTGCTATAGAGAAGATAACTGAAAGGACTAAACAGTTAATCCTTATTAGGAAATGCTGTTTGGTCCTTTTTTGTTGTTAATACACATGTTTTTGTACCCAGAGATTCATATATGACCAAACAGTAATATCCTGGAAAGGATATAGAGACACAGCGATACAGCAGTCAAATTAAATGACAGTAAGGAGGAAAAATGTTAAAGGTCAGACTGCAAGGAACGAAGAATGATATCAGATGGTTCTTAAAGATTCTTAGTAGAGATAAAAGATTTGATGTAGAGAACACATCTACATTCTTCAGCAACAAAGGAACAGAGAAGTATAAGAGATTATACACAGAGATCTATCGCAAGGATAAGAGAAATAATGATGATAAGAAGCCTCAGAAAGAGGAAAACCATTACAGATATTATGGTTCAGGCTCATCATTCTTCTAAAAAATGAAAGAAGGGACAACGTTATGTGTAAAGTTATAGCATTTGCTAATCAAAAAGGCGGAGTGACAAAGTCAACAAGTACAGAGAACATTGGAATAGGTCTGGCAAGGCTTGGTAAGAAGGTTCTCTTAATTGATGCAGATGGACAAGGTTCACTCACTGCAAGTCTTGGATTTAGAAATCCTGACAGCATGGAAGTGACACTCCCTACGATTCTGGAAAGAATCATTGAAGATGAAGAAGTTAATCGCAATGAAGGTTTACTGGTTCATGAGGAAGGCATATACCTAATGCCTTGCAATATTGAACTATCGGCTCTTGAAGTATCAATGTCGAATGTCATGCGAAGAGAGTATATTCTTAAAGAATATGTTGATATGCAGCGTGAACATTTTGACTTCATACTGATCGACTGTATGCCAAGTCTTGGTATGATAACCGTAAATGCCCTCACAGCGGCTGATTCGGTCATTATTCCGGTGCAGGCTTCCTATTTACCGTTAAAAGGTTTAGAACAGCTTATAAAGAGTATTTCAATGGTTAAAAAGCATCTGAACCCAAGTCTTGGTGTGGAAGGCATCATGATTAGTATGGTAGATGAAAGAACAAGGTTCTGCAAAGATATAATAGAACTTTTGAAAGAAAACTATGGCAGCGCAATTCATATTTTTAAGAGTACGATACCGAAATCAGTAAGAGCAGAGGAAAGTGCTGCAGAGGGCATAAGTATATATAAGCATGATCCTAAATGTAAGGTGGCTATAGCCTATGAGAATCTTACGAGGGAGGTGCTTGCAAATGCCTAAGAAATCAAGTGCTTCTAAAGTGAAATTGACAGATGTTAGTAGTCTGTTCGGTAATTCAGAGCACATTAAAGATGTGGATTCCACCAAAGAAGAGGTTATAGAGGTAGCTCTTTCTGATTTACATGAATTTGCCGGTCATCCGTTCAGAGTAGTTGATGATGAGAAGATGGAAGAGACCGTCGAAAGTATAAGAAAGTATGGTGTAATTGTTCCGGGAATTGTCAGACCCCGTATTAAAGGTGGTTATGAGATTGTATCAGGTCACAGAAGAAAACACGCTTCTGAGCTTGCAGGTCTTGATAAGATGCCGGTATTTGTCCGTAATCTGACTGATGATGAAGCTACAATCGTTATGGTGGATAGCAACCTGCAAAGGGAAGAGATACTCCCAAGTGAAAAAGCAAAGGCTTATGCTATGAAATATAACGCCTTAAGGCATCAGGGAGCCGCAGGTGATGGAGATAGCTTAGATGCCATAAGTGATGAAGCGGGAGAATCAAGAAGCAAGATTCAGAGATATATATGGATATCAAGGCTAAATGATGATTTTCTTGAACTCGTTGATACCAAGAAGTTAGGTATGGCTCAGGCTGTGGATATATCCTTTCTTTCTTCTGAAGAGCAGGATACTCTATATGATTTGATATGGGAGCTTAGCATATATCCTTCCATGATTCAGGCTACGGAGATAAAAGCACTGAGTCAGAATAATAAATTCGATATTATGGCTTTAAAGGCAATCCTAATCGGCACAGTTAAGTCTAAGAAGAGGAATATTACCATCAAAGCAGATAAGATAAACACCTATTTCTCAGATGAATATACTGAGGAAGATATTACAGAGATTATAATTAGGCTCCTGGAGAAATGGATGTCTGGAGAGGAGTAAAGGCATGAGTGAAAAGCTTATATTCGACTATTACTACGGTAAAGAAGCCGATCAATTCACTTTTTATAGGATACCTAAAATGCTCATAAAAGATAATCGCTTTTCCGGGCTATCCAGTGATGCCAAGATACTCTATGGACTTATGCTTGATAGAATGTCTCTGTCTATTATGAATGAATGGCAGGATGATGAGGACAGGACATATATTATATATACCATAGAACAGATATCAGAGGACTTAGGCTGCGGAAGAGATAAGGCTATGAAAACATTAGCTGAGCTTGATACAGCCAAGGGAATAGGTCTTATTGAAAAGGTTAGGCGTGGTCTTGGACTTGCAGATATCATTTATGTTAAGAATTTCATCGGTATTGAAAGAATTCAGGATGAAGAATGTGGAAATGTGGATAGTTCAAATGATGAAAAAACACCTTCAAAGTCGCATAAATACACAGAAGTCGGAAATGTCGACTTCAAGAAGTCGGAAATATCGACTTCAAGAGGTCGAGAAATACGACTTCAAGAAGTCGATGAATCCGACACAATAGATAACAATACTAATTATACTGAATCAAATAATACAGATAATAATTATAACAATGTAAGTGAGAACAATCCTATCATATCTAATCAGGCTGTTCGGACGGGTGCAAGCACGAAGGACGCACAAAAAAGATTGATGGATGAGATGGTTGTTACCACATGGTTAATAAAAGATAATATTTCTTATGATGACCTTATTAGAGCATATCCTTTAGAAAAGAAACGTATAGATGAATTGGTTGAAATCATGGTTGATGTTATAGTTTCAAATTCAGAGACCGTAAGAATAGGTAAAGAAGATAAGCCGAGGGAAGTAGTAAGGTCAAGATTTGAAAAGCTTGATTATTCATCTATGGAGTATGTGATTGAGTGCTTGAAGCAGAACACAACGAAGGTGCATAATATTAAGAATTATCTGCTTACAGCTCTATATAATGCTTCTATGACGATTGATAATTACTATTTTGCTGAGGTTAATCACGATATGCATGGAATGTAATAACTTCTGTTCAACTTGAACAGAAGTGAGCAAAGGAGGATTTGAAATGCCAGTTTTTTATACAAAGCCAGTGCTTAGAGACTTATCGCAGGGTTCAAGAATTGCATTTGCAAGGCAGTTCAGACACATGACGCAGGAAGAATTTGGAGAAAAGATAGAAATGTCTCCCGGTAGAAGAAGAAACAGAATATGCAGATACGAGAGAGGTACTAGGAATCCAAAGGAAGACAGAGTAGAGAAGATGGCAGAGGTCTTGGAAATAAATGAAGCCATGATAAAGAGTTATGATTTCAAGGATCCGATGGATATAATATATGTTCTTCTATGGCTCGAAGATGTGTCTCCAGATTATATCTTAAAGCCATCAGGACTTGAACCGCTTACTAATAATACATCAGATTGTATCAAGAAAGCACTTAAGGAGTGGATGACAGTTAAGAATAAACTGAAAAAAGGAGAAATATCTGATACTGAATACACTGAATGGAAATTAACTCATAAATGGGAATAATCATATTGCATATTGCTGTCTAAATGAGTATAATATAATCATAGATGGCGTAATTTTATCTTAATTATGATAAAGGAGTGATAATATGATTCAGATTAGACCAGTTTCAGATTTGAGAAATAAGTTTACAGATATTGAGGATGTTGTTAAGACGGGACAGCCCGTATATCTTACAAAAAATGGTTATGGTTCAATGGTTGTTCTTAGTTTAGATGCGTATTCAAGACTTACAGATGATGTTGAGTATGCTTTGGATGCAGCAGATAGGCAGGCTAAGGAAACTGATGTGAGATATACACATGAAGAGATGTTTTCCAAATTGAGAGGAGCTACCAATGGATAATGAATATGAATTAAGATATCTGCCTCTCTTTTATGAAGATATGTACGAGAAAGTAACTTATATCAGAAAGAAGCTTCTTAACCCGGAAGCCGCAGATAACCTGATTGATGCTGTTGAAGAAGCTATTTTGGAAAGACTTCCGAACTGTGAAAGCTTTGAACCGTATCATTCAATGAAGGAACGAGAGTATCCATATTATAGGATATATGTAAAGAATTTCACTGTTTACTATGTGGTCATCCCTATGGATGACAGGAAGATTATGGAAGTAAGAAGGTTTTTATACAACAGACAAGATCGAGACAGAATTGTATAAAGTAAAAGTTTTTTAGGGTTCTACCTTACATTATAAGGGACAGTTAATGATCTTAGCTGTCTCTTATAAAAATTTAGGGGGTTATCAACAGTAAAAGTGTGTGATAAGATACTTATGTAGCAAATAATTATCTTTTAACATTAAATGCTAATGAAAGGGAATTGAAATATGGAATTATTCGAGGCGATAAACCAAAGAAAAACAATTCGTGACTTTGAGGACGGGACAATATCAAAAGAAATTCTTGTAAAAATAATCTCCGCAGGTCTTAAAGCACCTACAAATGATCATATGCGGGATTGGCAGTTTGTAGTGGTAACTGATAATGATATTGCTGTTAAGCTTCTTGAGTGTATTCCTAAAGGCATATCGGATGCTGATATGGAGCAGCTCATCAGGGATTGGAATTTGAATGATAAACTTCAGCAAGAGTGTTATCGTAATGCTGTTCCCAAACAATATAGAATGCTTTTTGATGCCTCGGCTATTATAATACCTTTATTGAAACAAAAGACGGATATTCTGCACCCAGAAAACGTATCGCATCTAAACGGGTTTGCCTCAATTTGGTGCTGTATTGAGAATATTTTTCTTGCGGCAACAGCCGAGGGACTGGGATGTAATCTTAGAATACCGCTTGGTGAAGAGAGTATACATGCAAGAGAAGTCCTGAAGTATCCTGAGGACTATTTCATGCCATGTTTTATAGGAATTGGCAGACCGTTGGAGGGAGTAATACCTGTCAAGCAGAAAGAGATTAATCCTCAGGATAGAATTCATTGGAACGAGTATTGATTTATCAGGTTATAGCAAGTTATCTCTATTCGCAATATAAACGAATTAAGAAAATATAAAAACACAGCGTTAAGGCGTCTATGAGTAGAAATACTTATAGGCGCTTTTTTTCGAGGAAAGGAGTGGATATGTGGAATTTGAATTACTTCTTAGACAGAATACCTATGAAGATTCAGGTGGCTGTCGTGATAGTCTTAGCTATTGTGACCCTCATAATGCTGATTATCACACGGAAAGATAACAAGAATAATGATTCAAAGAATAAAGATATTTGACTTCTGTTCAACTTGAACAGAAGTTAGGAAGGAGAATGTATGAATAAGAGGATTAGAGCCCCTACATTACATGTAGGCTATGCCAGAAATAATTGCATTGATTATGGAGGATTAGACAGTGGTAGATGATTTAACCAATGAATCTTTCCAAACTGGTAAAGCCATTGTTTCTATTGGTACGGAGCTTATTCAGGCGATAGTTAAGGCTTGCAGAGAGTCAGAACAGAATAAGGCGCTTACACGAGAGGATAAAGATACAGTGCTGTCAAAGGTTGTCGGTAAAGTAACTGATAACTATAAAGAGACGCATGGTTCTGTGAAGCGTTTTAACAGGGAAGGCATAGATGTAGCACATCAGGAAGTGGTTGATGAGAGAGTTGCAAAGATACTGGAGCAGAACTGTAGGAAGATGCATCTTCCGGTAGAGCTTAAGGCAACAGAGAATGCTGATGGTTCTAAGAGCTATACAGCCTTCTGTGAGGTTAAGAACATAGATCAGCTCACAGCGCTTTTAAAAATGTCTTCTCAGCAGGTTCTTGAAGAAGAAAAAGCCATGACTAAGACGCTTATAGTTCTAAATGATAAGGATCAGGAGATATTCTCACAGTCATTTATACATGAAAAGGATATTGATTATGAAAAGCTTAGTAATGTACTTGAAAATGGCGGAGAGAGATTCGAGTTTAAGGACCATGAGGGTAAGCTGCTTGATAAAGGCAGTACCAGAGAAGAAAATGCAGTTGGAAAGATAAAGGAAAAGGCTTCTACTATGGAGCCTAAAAAAAAGAAATCCCTATCCGAGAGGATTAAGGATAAAAAGGAAATATCTGAGAAGAAGGATAAGAACAGGCAGAGAGAAAAGACAAAGCAGAAGTCCAAGAACATGAATCATAGCAGGTGATGCTATGGCAAAGAATAAGATTGTCAGCGGCATCCTAAGTGACCTTAAGGAACTTCCAAAGAAAGCACTTAAGCCATATATAAAGAATGGGAAAGTTAATGCCAACAAGGTCGCTATAGATGCCATACCATTTTCGATTCTGTTTTATACGGTCAATAAATACTTGCAGGCAGTATGTGCAAGTGATGAGGCTGATATTTTGGACAAATGCGTTGAGGGCTTTACCAAGTTTTTTCAGGTGCGGCCTTATGTGGTTCCGTCTTTTAAGTTTATTCCTTTCTTTGGTGGAATTATCGCCGGTGTTGTATTTAAGTTGTATATGAACAGTCGAAAAAAGAATGCAAAACAGTTCAGACATGGAGAGGAATATGGTTCTGCAAAATGGGGAACGGAAAAGGACTTTGAACCTTATACAGACCCTAATAAGTGGAACAATATACCACTTACTTCATCGGAATGGCTGCGTATGACCAGACCGGAGCATCCGAAGTATGATAGAAACAAGAATATAATGTTGGTCGGAGGAAGTGGTGCAGGCAAGACGAGGGGCTTTGTTAAGCCGAATCTTATGCAGATGCACAGCTCCTACGTGGTTACTGACCCTAAGGGAACCGTTGTTTTAGAGGTTGGTAAGATGCTTCAGAAAGGTTCTTATGTATTCTATAATAAGCTTAACAAGGAACAAGAGAAGCTGTATGAGGGCTGCTCACATGACAGACAGGGCAGGATACTCGATAAGAAGACAGGAAAGCCGGTCAGAGAGCCTTATAAGCTAAAAGTTTTCAATACGATTAACTTTGACAAGTCGCTGCACTATAATCCATTTCATTATATAAAGACTGAGCAGGATGTCCTAAAGTTCGTTAATACGCTTATAGCTAATACAAAGGGTGAGGGAGCACAAAGCGGAGAGGACTTCTGGGTGAAGAGCGAAAGACTTCTATTCACTGCTTATGTTGCTTATATAGTGAAATATTGTGAGGATGATGAGAAAAACTTTATATCACTTCTTGCTATGATAGATGCATCAGAGACAAGAGAAGATGATGAAGGTTATGAGAATGCCATAGATCTTATGTTCAAAGATATTGAGTTTGGTAATAAGGACGAAGGCATAAACAAAGACCCTGATTCCTTTGCAGTAAGGCAGTACAAGAAGTATAAGCTCGCAGCAGGTAAAACCGCAAAATCAATTCTTGTAAGCTGTGGAGCGAGACTTGCGCCTTTTGATATCAAGGAAGTGCGTGAGATTACTTCGTATGATGAGCTTGATCTTGGCGATATAGGTATTCATAAGACAGCGCTTTTTGTTATAATATCAGATACAGATGATTCACTTAATTTCCTTGTGTCCATCATGTACACACAATTATTTAATCTGCTATGTACCATAGCGGATGATGAGTACGGTGGCAAACTCCCGGTACATGTAAGGTGTATCTTAGACGAGTTCGCCAACATCGGTCAGATTCCCAAATTCGACAAGTTAATAGCGACTATAAGAAGTAGAGAGATATCTGCAAGTATTATACTTCAGTCAAAGGCACAGCTAAAGTCCATTTATAAGGATAACGCTGAGACCATCGAAGGTAACTGCGATACCTTTCTTTTTTTGGGTGGAAAAGAAAAATCTACTCTTAAAGACCTTGCTGATGTACTCGGTAAGGAAACAATCGACACCTATAATACCTCTGATACAAGAGGTACATCGCTGTCCTATGGTATGAACTATCAGAAGCTTGGAAGAGAGCTAATGAGCCAAGACAGGCTTGCACTTATGGATGGCGGTAAATGTATATTGCAGGTTCGTGGCGTGAGACCATTCTTTTCAGACAAGGTAGATATCACGAAACACGACATGTATAAAGAGCTTTCAGACTACGATAAGAGAAATGAGTTCGATTTGGAGAAGTATGTTAAGGGATATGGAAAGATGAAGGTTAAGAAGGACACTAAGTTCGTGCACCTCGACCTTACGGGAATTAGGATTCCGGATGAACTTACAGAAGTAGCCAATGAAGCTGTTCAAAATATCGTAAGAGAAAAGCTAAAGAATAAAATACAAGATAAAGGAGAATAAAAACAATGTATTCATTACTTACAAATGCAGCAGCAGAGTATTTTGCTGGCTCTAAGTTACTTTCATTTTTAGCGTCACATAAGGGACTTGCACAGTTCCTGATGCTTCTTGATTACACATCATTCCTTAAGAGTGGTGTATCGGCACTTAAGGTAGTTATTATCGCAGTTGGTGGTGGTCTTGCGGTTCTTGGAGTTGTAAACCTTCTTGAAGGATACGGCAATGATAACCCGGGTGCAAAGTCACAGGGTATGAAGCAGTTCATGGCAGGTGCCGGAGTTATGCTTATCGGAGCATTGCTTGTACCAAAGCTTTCCGATCTTATCCCGACATCATTATAAAAAGGCATATCCATATATCAATATTGATAAAAGATATGCCCTTATGTGGTAAAACCTCGCAAGTAAAACCACAGATTCATTATAACATAACTTACAGACTGATGGGTAGTGTATGCAGCCGGCATACAACTACCCATTCTTATAAAGGAGCGAAATATGTTTCAACTAATGCCAGTTTTTCTTGGGCTGTTTGATAAGACAGTTCAGAAGCTTATGAACGGGTTTCGAGACATATTCTACGAGCTTGCGTACAGCAATCTAAGCACTATGCTTAGTGACCTCAATGAAAAGGTAGCGACTATCTCAGGAGAGCTTACAACTTCACCTGATGCATGGCAGGGTGGCACGATATGGTCTCTGATAGAAAAGATAGCAGAGCAGGTGGCACTTCCCGTTGCGGGTACGGTGTTTACTTTCGTTGTCCTATGGGAGCTTATATCAATGCTTATTCAGCCCAATAACCTTGCAGATGTTGATTTTGTGTCAGTTCTTATGAAGTGGCTTATCAAAACCATAGTTGCAGCGTGGTTTATAGCGAACTCGCTTACTCTATGTAACTGTTTCTTTGGTATAGGAGCTTCAATGGTCAGCAAAACCACGACAGTTCTTAATACCACAACAGCAGAAAACACATCGGGTTCGACGCTGCTGCAATATCTGACGGATAACTATGGAGACCAGGATGAGGATGCTGACAGTGGTGATGTATCAGGACTTATAAGCCTTACGGTTTCTACATGGTTTATTGATATCATCATCAAGTTTATGGGAATCCTTATTACGATTATTCTGTATTCCCGAATGATTTCCATATATCTGCATTGTGCGGTTGCGCCTTTGCCACTGGCTACCATTACAAATCATCAACTGTCAAATATAGGCGTGGGGTATCTCAAAAATGTATTTGCCCTTGCTATGCAGGCAGTTTTGATGGTGATATGTGTGGCAATATATGGCGTGCTCGTAGCCAATATATTTGACCCGACAACTATTGCGATAGATGCCGATAACGGTGTCACAGCAATATCATTACTTACAAAAGCATGTTGGAGTACGGTTGGTATTTCAATACTTTTAGTTTATACGATGTTTAAGTGCGAAGGTATTACAAAGCAGATCTTCGCTATTCAATAATGTGACTTCTGTTCAACTTGAACAGAAGTTGAGGAAAGGAGCAATAAATGGCTTATGTCAGTGTTCCGAAGGATCTGACCAACATAAAGACCAAGTTTGTAGGAAACTTCACGAAAAGACAGTGTATTTGCTTTGGACTTGGTATTCTGGTTGGATTCCCAGGATATTTTATAGCAAGAGCCGCTATTGGTACGACACCTGCATTCTATGTACTATTAGCACTCATGGCTCCCTTCTTTCTGTTTGGAATCATGGAAAAGGACGGGCTTCCTCTGGAGGTCTATCTGATAAATATGATAAGACATAACCTTGCATATCCCCAGATACGAACCTATGAGTCTGAGAATATTTATTTTTACTATGATGACAGACGTAAGAAAGAAAAACAGATGCAGGTACAGCAAAAATCTAATAGAAATGGGGTGAAAAAGCGTGGCACAAGCAGCAAAACAGCCAAACAAAAGCACAGTCGCAGCAGTTAATGTGCAGAGGTTGCCTAAAGGAGCTAAGAACCCCACATATCAGTCAGCCTATCATGGAAATGACAAGGCAAATCCGCTTACGAATCTATCAAGGATACTTGTTGAGAGAGTAGATAAGAGGAAAGCACCAAGTACGGTACTTGACACCTTACCGTTTGAAGAAATCTATTCAGATGGACTCTGTAAGGTAGAGGGCAATTTTTATACCCGTATGGTGCAATTTTATGATATCAATTATCAGCTCGCACAGAATGATGAGAAGCAGCATATCTTTGGTGAGTATTGCCAGTTTCTTAACTACTTCGATGAGACCATACACTTTCAGTTCTGTTTTATCAATCAGAAGGTAGATATGGAGGAATATAAGAAGGTTATTACCATACCGGAGCAGGATGATGAATTTAATGTAGTAAGGCGTGAATATGCCGAATACTTAAGAAGTCAGCTTGAAAAGGGTAATAACGGTATAGTTAAGAGCAAATATCTGATTTTTGGTATAGAAGCAAGAGACAGGAAGCAGGCTATATCGAGACTTGCCAAGATTGAGTCTGATATCATCAATAAGTTCAAGATACTTGGATGTAAATGTAATACGATAAGCGGTTTAGAAAGGCTCAAGATACTTCATGATTACATGAATCAGGATTCACTGGAGAAGTTTGCTATGCGTTCATTTAAGGATGTGGCAGCGTCAGGTCTTACACCAAAGAACTATATAGCGCCGACTTCTTTTGATTTCAGAGCCAAGGACTATTACAAAATCGGAGATATGTTTGCAACGACCAATTATCTCATTATATCAGCCGCAGAGCTTTCAGATGAGATGCTAGCTGATATCTTAAATATGGAGGATGCACTTAATGTAACAATGCACATAGATACTCTCAATCAGACAGAGGCTATGAAATACATTAAGGGAAAGCTTTCCGATATAAATAAGATGAAGATTGAGGAGCAGAAGAAGGCTATCCGAAGTGGTTACGATATGGATATCATTCCACCGGATATTGAGACCTATTCAGAGGAAGCTCATGGCTTACTTAAAGAAATGCAGTCACGAAATGAAAGACTTTTCAAAGTGACATTTCTTATCACATCCTTCAATGAGAATTTGCAGAAAATGAAGGACTTCAGATTCACATTATCAAATAACATTCAGTCAGCTAACTGCGTTCTAAGAAAGCTCGACCATCAGCAGGAGCAGGGATTTGTTTCATCACTTCCAATAGGGAAAAACTTCATAAAGCAGAACCGGTATCTTACTACGAGCAGCACAGCGGTTTTTGTTCCATTTACAACGCAGGAGCTTTTTATGGAATCAAGTGAGAGTTTATATATGGGACTTAATTCGCTTTCAAATGGAATGATTATGGCTGACAGAAAGATGCTTAAGAATCCTAACGGACTTATCCTTGGTACACCGGGTTCAGGTAAGTCATTTGCTACTAAGAGGGAGATACTTAACACCTTCCTTGTAACAACAGATGACATACTTATCTGTGACCCAGAAGCCGAGTATTATCCGCTTGTCAATTACTTAGGCGGGCAGATAGTAAAGATAGGGCAGAGTTCAAAGCAGTATATCAATCCTCTTGATATCAACCTTAACTATTCAGATGATGACGATCCGGTATCACTTAAGGCAGACTTCATACTTTCATTTATGGAGCTTGTAGTAGGTGGTAAGTCGGGACTTAAAGCAGAGGAAAAGTCAGCAATAGACTTTGCGGTATCAAGGATATATCAGAAGTATTTCCAGGATCCGAAACCTGAGAATATGCCAATACTTCAGGACTTATACAATGAGCTTTTATCGCATAAGGAAGATATGGTATCACAGCATATAGCACAGTGTATGTATCTATATGTTGAAGGTTCCAATAACCTTTTTAATCATCATACAAATGTAGATATGAATAACCGTATTATATGCTTTGATATAAAGTCTCTTGGTAAGACCTTAAAGAAGCTCGGTATGCTTGTAGTTCAGGATGCAGTCTGGAATCGTGTAACAGTTAATAGAGAACAGCATAAGTACACAAGATTCTATATAGACGAATTCCACC
>Ga0129306_1003221_pt1 | contig 12585 bp, 13 predicted proteins | sample P827metagenome_FD_94438 | JGI IMG/M metagenome (GOLD analysis project Ga0129306, IMG submission 94438) | Capybara group fecal microbial communities from Wisconsin, USA - P827 metagenome | ecosystem: Host-associated > Mammals > Digestive system > Large intestine > Fecal | place: USA: Wisconsin...
TAGTTGGTAAAATTACTGCAGGAACATTCTTTTCCTTTAACAAAGGCAATATTTCTTCATAATTACCATTGTCTAAACTTAAAACCATATCAATTCCATGGTTTACTGCAGCTTCAATCTCCTTTGGATTCAATGTGTCAATACTTAAAGGCCTGTCACCCACAATAGGACGAAGTGTGTCAATCAAATCAGGTATCTCATCAGACCTGTCTTCACCTGCAATCATACCAATGTCTATCATGTCAGAGCCAGAAGCTACAAAGAATTCCGCTTTTTTAATCAAGTCTTCTTTTGATAGAATAGGAGCACTTGCAATCTCAGACAAGACCCTCATTGGGAAATCTTCACCAACAGGCAAGTTTCTTACAAGAATGTTGTTTTCCTTCTTGAGAAGCTCATCTCTTTTTTCAATATCGTTTTCAAAGTCTTCGATGAATTTCAATGCCTGTTTCTTCTTCTCTTCTATAATGAGTTTGTCTGCAGGAGTGGACTGAGATAACTCTAAATCATCCACCAAGTCTAAAACCATAGCCAAGTCTGCTGCATCTGTGGATGCCTTATAACAAGGAATATTAAATTCCTCTGCAATGAGGAATGTATCTTTTCTTATTAAACCTGGAACTAATATTAAATCAATATCATCTAATCTATCTTCAAAATGCTCATGGATTTCTTTGATTATTTGAGTTGGAGTCAAGAAAGCAGCCACTTGTGTCTCTGCTATATGCACCACTGTTTCCTTTTTTGATTTTTCAGCCATTTCCTTAACTAAAGGATAAGCCAAGTGTCCAGTTATAATAAGTATCATTTAAATTCCTCTAGATTATAAAAAAAGCATTAAATTATTTACACAATAAACTCTCAAGATAATTCTTAAGATTAGGTATATCCTCTTGAATGACATCCCATACAATATCATCAATGACATCTTCATAATTATGAGCAAAAATATTTCTCATCCCTATAATTTCTTGCCAATTGACCTCTTTATGACAATCTCTAAATTCATCAGACAATCGACCTACAAATTCACCAATTTGTATTATCACCAATGCACATGCATCCTGATATAGTTTATCGGATAAGTATATTTCTTTATCATTATCAAAACGATTAGTGTAATCTTCCATACGATTGCAATAATCTACAATTATTTTTATAGTTCTTTTATCCTTTTCTTTCATACAATAAAACCTCTTCCTTTTCAATTGCCAAAAGAAATTCCTTATTAGAACTATCTTTGCTAACTACATCAACATGACATTCAAATTCTCTTTCCAAATCCTGCACTAAAGAAATATATCTCAATCCTTTTAGATCTCCCTTATCCATAACAAAATCCAAATCGCTTTCATCAGTAGCTTCACCTCTTGCATAAGACCCAAAAAGAGCAAAGCTAGCTATACCATACCTTATGACAATGGGCATGATTCTTTTTCTAATCTCGTCTATAGTGTAAACCATTCAAATCACCGAAAGCAATTATCTTAAAATGAATAATGAAAACTGGTGTTCTTTTGATAATTTATATTTATTTTATTCATATTAAAATTTTTTATAACTTAATTATCTTCTAAGCGAGCTGTTGCATGCCTGTCTGCCCAACATTGGATTACTACACCAACTGGAAGCCCTGCAGTGTGAGTGTCCATCTTCAAGATCTTTACATCAAGTGCAGTTGTTCTTCCTCCAAGACCCATTGGACCTTTACCGTCCTTATTGATTCTTTCAAGACATTCAAGTTCCATTTCAGCTATTGTTGGATCTGGATTGCGCTCTCCAACCTTTCCAAGAAGTGCTTTTTTGCCTAATTTCAATGCCATGTCAGAACTTCCACCGATTCCAACACCTACAACGATAGGAGGACAAGGTTTTCCTCCCGCCTTAAGTGCAGTTTCAACAACAAAGTCTTTCACTCCTTCGATTCCTTCAGCAGGAAGTGCCATCTTAAGTGCATTGTTGTTTTCAGATCCAAATCCTTTAGGCATGATAGTAAATTCTATGTAGTTTTCGTCTATTAATTCAATGTCTACAATAGGCACTTTGTCTCCCACATTTCCAGAGTTCTTTCTGGTAATGGGATCAACCACATTTGGCCTAAGAGGAACTTCTGCAGTTGCTTTTGCAACTCCTTTCTTGATTCCTTCATAAAGATTTTCAACATGAACTTTACCAAGCTTTACAAAAATTATAGGGAGACCTGTATCTTGGCACATTGGAATTGACTTTTCTTCTGCAAGTTCAATATTCTTTAAGATAGCTTCAATATTTAGCTTACCTAAGTCACTATCCTCACGTTTAAGAGCATCTTCAAGTGCGCATTTGACATCGTCACCAAGAACGATAGCAGCCTGTTTGTATAATTGATAAATGGTATCTTCAATTTGTTTTTCTGTTATCATAAAATCACATAAAACTTAACTATAAAAATATTTAATTTATTTCTTTAAATAATTTTTTAATATCTTTCTTGTTCTTCATGTATTTTTTCTTGAATTAAACCACATATTTCAGAAAGGTAACTTAAATTGCAGTAATATACAACATCGGGACCCGGATCCATAGTAATTTCCGTATCCTCAGGCCCATCTCTTTCATATTTTTGTATTTTTCTTATTAAACTATCTCTTGCTTTGATAATTTCTTCTAAACTTTCATGTCTAAGAGATTCTTTAAATATTTTAGGGTCAATCATCATTTAATCACTTTAAGCTTTCTTCTATTATGTTTATTTCTTCATCGGTTAATTCATATAGTTCATAAATAATTCCATTTAACTCATTTTCTATTTTATTAATCTCATAATAACACTTAAGAACATCATTCTTACTATCCAAAAATGATTCTTTTATATTTGAATATTGTTTTACATTTAAATTTTTAATTTTTTTCTTCAAATTTTTAAAGAACATTTCTTCATCAAATTCCCAAAATTTAAACAATTTATTACGATTACTTATTTGACCAATATCATATTCAAAAGATAACCAATTCCTAAAATCAACTTGAGAATTAACTAATTTTTTATTTAATAAAATTAAAGATTCAACTTTTTCAACAATATCATTTTCATATTTTTCACTGATAATTATGGGCAAATTCTTTAAATTAATAATTTTTACTTCTGAAAATGTCTTACCAATTTCAGGGACTGTTTTTTGATAATAATAATTAATTAATTTAGAATTTAATATACCTAACAAATATTTTCCATTTATTTCATCATTCGGAATTATCAAATGAGTTGAATCCAAAGTTAAAAACTGATGAAAATCTAAAGCCCCAATTATTTTATCTGAAGTTTGCCTAACCACAATTTTTTCCAAAACATCATATTTTGTAATATCATAATTACTCCATAATAAATCTATGTCAAATAAAACATATTCTTCATCAAATCTTAAGTAATATGAAAAAATATCTTTACCTCTTAATACAGGTTTATAATTTTCATTAAGCTTAGTTTTAGATAAAAATTTTTTATTGTCTCCAGTTTTAATTCCATTATAAAAAGAAGCAAAATCAGATAATGGTTTCGCAATTTTTTCTAATTTTGTTAAAAACTTGATTTCCACCGCATTTAATAAAAATTTCAAATCTTTAATATAAATAAGTTCTTGTTGACTGATTTTTTCAAAATTATTATTCTTTAATAAATCCTCCGGATTTAAAAATGAATTTACTCTAATCTCATCAACAATATCCTTTTCATTCTTTAAAATAAATATTAAATTCCCACCAGTTTCAGCATCTTTAAATACTTGTCCTTTTATTTCAGTAAGCTCAATAATATTACTCTGTTCCAAAAGGATTTTACGCATATTCTTAAAATAATAATTAGTTAGCAGTGTATTTGGAGTAATATAACTTAAAAATCCTTTTTCTTTTAAAATAGACAATCCCTTTTCAATAAAAACAACATAAGTATTCCCTTTATATTGATAAGATTCATATTTATCTTCCAAAAATTTTTTTTCAAGATTATTTAAGGAATTTTGATTTTTACCTAAAGAAGGAGTTATATATGGAGGATTACCTACAACTACATCAAATCCACCATTATCAAAAATCTCTTTAAATTCTTCTTTCCATTTAAATGCTTTATTTCCAACGATTTCTTTATCATCAATTAAAGAATTCCCACATTTAATGTTCTTATCAAGATTAGGCAATTGGAATCCTTTAGTAATTCCACTATTAGTTGCTAACTTTAAGAAAAGAGAAAGTTTAGTTATCTCTACAGATTCTTCATTAAGATCAACACCATAAATGTTATCACTAATAATCTGTCTTCTACTTTCAAGTGAATCAAAATATTGATCTAAAGAAGTATCATCAGCATACATAGAATCATGTAAAGCTTCATGTATTTCAAATAAGACATCCACAGCCTTATTTAAGAATGCTCCACTACCACAAGCAGGGTCAACTATTTTAATCTCTTTTAATCTTTTATCTAACCCATCAAGATTATTTTCTTGTTCATATTCACTAATAAGTTCATGAAGAGTGTTAACTTCTCCACTATGGCTTAAATAAGGAATTATAGTATTTCTACAAATATAATCCGTAATATATTCAGGAGTGTAGAAAACTCCATCCTTTTTACGTCTCTCTTTTGTTTGATCTTTAAGTTCTTCAATATCACCAATACTGTTTTCAAAGATATGTCCTAAGATATTTACACTTAATTCAGATTCAAAGTCAAAAGAAGAAATGACAAGGAGGTTTTTATAGATTGGGTTAAGTGTATCTTTATAATCCCCTAAAAGATTGGTCATTTCATCGTATTTCTCTTCAAATTTCCATTTCTTATAACAATCATCATAGAAACTTAAATCTTCAATGAAATCTCGAATTTCAAGATTTTTTAGATTTTCTTTGAATAATCCTCCATTAAATGAACCAATTCCTCTAGCATCATTTCCTTTATCCATGAATCGGAATAATTCATTTAATCTATTCCACATTGTAAATTCAAACAGATTTTTCTTCTCTATTGGAGTTATTAAAACATCTGCTGTTGTTTCGGATGGAATCAATTTTAAATCTTCAGCAAAACAAATAAAAATGTATCTATTTAAGATTAATTGAGCCAATCTAATAGCTTCTACTCTATCAATATCTTCAGAAGAATATTCCAATTCTTTTATTAACATTAATCTTGTTTCTGAAAAGAGTTGATAGAATTCGTCTTCCAGTTCTCTTTCAATAATGCGAGTTTCTTTAAGTAAAGTTTGAGGAATGTCCTCTTCAATCAAAGAGAATTTTGAAAAAATAAGTAAAAATTTCTTTAAGACTTCGGGATCTGTTAACGATTTAAATTTGAAAGAAATATATTTTTCTCTAAAACTTGGATTAAATAACCTAAATTCATTATAATTAGATACAAAAGCCCATTGAGTTTCTTCTTTTATACTTGCATAATTAGTAACTTGCTCTATAGCACTTTGACTACGATTATATCTTTTATTGAGGTCTACTGTTTTGGTTCCTTTAAGTTCTACAACCACATATTCTTTGTCACCCTTTTTAAAAGTGAATTCAACAGGCCTCCCTTCACTTCCAGGGTCATTTTCATAAGCAATATCCTCTATTTCATAACCTAATAATCTTTCTAGAATTATTATTAAAAAATTTCCATAATTCTTTTTTTCATCTTCTAACTCATTATTATTAAGTTTTTGAATCCAATCACAAACAGGATCTTTCTCTGGAGAGTTTATAATTAATTCATTATCATATAAATCTATAAATTCTTCCATTTTCTTTTCATTAAACAAGTTATTATAGACCATAAAAGAAACCCCAATTATATATAATTATAATCTATAAAAAATGTTTAATAAATTTTTATATAAAAAAACAGAATTTAAAAAAAAAGTAAATTAAAAAAAAAGAAATAAATGAAAAAATTATTGAAGTGCTAATGGAGTTACATGATTCAATTCATTAAAATCTTTAATTCCATCTTCTACATCATCTAAAGCATGTTCAGTATAAGAACCTGCATGGTGTCCCATACTGTAAATACTTACCAAATAATATTTTCCACTATCTTGAACAATTTCTTCATATCCGAGGTCACCGTAATCTTCATCATAAAAAATAGACATATTGCCATTATAATCTATAGAATCATACATCTCTTCTTTAGCATCATCAAAACTATCAAATTGTTGAATCATAATATGAACATTGTGAGCAAGCCCATCATGATTATAATTAGCTAAATCTTCATCAGCATTAGTTTCTTCGAACCCCATAGGTACAACGAAATCATCAGCCCCGGAAACTGCAAACGCCGCAGAAACCGTACAAAGAACTAAAAAAATACTTAATATATACAAAATTGCTTTTTTCATTTTAAACCTCCAATTACACTTTGAAATACTTATTTATATTTTTAATATAGTAATCTTTGTAAAAGTTTCCTATACTGAAATAGCAACTGCCTGCACGGCCATCGTATTCTACTGTTTTATATACTGGTTCTTTACGTTTTTTATATTTACTTACTACTTGTTTAGTAGTGTAGTAAGTTGTTTTCTTTTTAAATTTATAATAGTTTATAACATGAGTATAATCTTTATTCCATTTAGTATATGTTCCACAATATTTGTATCCCTTTGGAGCTTTTACTTTAAAATATTCATACTCATCACCATCATCGTAGAAATACCCTTCACTATATTTTACATATTTATAAACATATTTTGATTTTTTAACTTTTACAGTTTTATAAATCGGCTGTTTCCAAACATAATATTTTCCTTTAATTTTTTTACTAACCCCTCTCCAATCTTCTAACTGTTTAAGATAAGCATTTTGAATACTTTTCATTTTTTTATAATGCACTTTAATTTTATATTTTCCATGTTTGAAAGTTGTGTATTTATTAACAGTAACATTAATAACACGTTTATTACTAGTATAATATTGATTTGCAGAAGTAATGGTTACGCTATATTTACCACAACCTACAGGTATTTTAAAATTGGTAGTTCCTGTTACATAATAAGTTTTTGTTTTTTTAGTTTTTTTGTTTTTGAAAACTATTTTCATCTTAACTTTTTTATTTGCTGTGATTTTTAACTTTTTCTTACTTGTATAGAAACTATTATAATTAGAAGCTTTTATACTAAGTTTATCCATCTTTGTAATTGTAATAGTCTGATTTGAAGAATTATAATTATCATCTTCCTCAAACTCTAATGTGACTGTATTTTTACCTATATTAAAACAGTTATTACTCACATATATTTTTCCATCTCTTGAATCAATATAGCAATCACAACCATAATCATAATAATCATTTTCGTTATATACAAATAAATACTCAGAATTAATTTTTACAAAAACATTATGTGACAAAGGATTATTATTTGAATCTTTTAATGTTCCTACATAGACCATATCACCATTATTATAGATTGTTTTGCTCTGTGTTTCAAAATGAGTTTCGTTTTTAATTATTGGTGGAGGAGTAATATTAATTATTACTTTACCATACCATGTTCCATTATTATCAGTATAACTTATTTCATTAGTCCCATTTTTTATATAAGCATTTCTTAATACGATTGAATTATATCCTTCTTCAAGAGATATATAATTATAATGAGAGGTTATCCTACCATTAAAAGTAATATTACCTGAAGATTTTCTTGTTGAATTTTTTAAAATAGTTATAGTAATATTCTCTTGCATACCATACTCGCCAATTACATCTATTGTTGTTGTAGGTATGGATATATCATTTGCTTTAGCTTCAAGAGGATTAGTTTGAATATTATTTGATTGGAGCTTATCTATTATAGTAGTTTTTTCACCAACATCAACTTCAAGGTCATTTATATCATTAACACTATCTAATTCATCAACTACATCATCTGTAGCCAAGTCATTACTAAAATCCAGATCTTCACTTGCACTAACACTTGAAATAGCAAGTAAACTAATTAAAAAAAACGTAAAAAATATTAATATTTTATTTCTCAATGTTTTTCACCCCAATATTATTGCATAATATTATATTTTCTTAAATATAATATATATTTTTTACTAAAACATCCAGAAAACTTAATAAAATAAATAAAATAGTTAAACTATCGAAAAGAAATCTTAAAATAAAAAAAGAGAATTTTTAAAGAAATTAATCTTTAAAAATTATTTGAGTAAAGTTTGAATTTTCTTAAATCCTTCGGATATTTTATCCTGTTTATCATGAATTATCTTTTCTGTATCATTTGTGAGTGCATGAGTTGGACAAGCTTCAACACATTGTTGAGTGTCATAGCCTTCACAGAGATCACATTTGGTAGCTTGACCTATCTCATTAATGGTGATGGCTCCAATGGGACATACACTGTGACATAATCCGCAACCAATACATTTCTCTTGCTTGATAGTGATTGCTCCACCTAAAGCTACAATAGCTCCTTTTGGACATACAGCAAGACAAGGTGCTTTTTCAGGACTGCAATGCATACAGAATAAAGGGACACCATCATGAACACGAATTGCATTGTTAGGACAGTTACGTTCGCAAAGTCCACAATCTACACAAAGTTCTGGGTTAACTTTTAATTCATCCATTTCAACACCTCTATTCTCCATCTAATGGTTTTCTAGCTCTTGTATCAGTTGTAATGACACTGAGAAGACCTTTCTTCTTAGCCGGTTTATCCAAGCCATAGATTTTTTCAATGTGTTCTTTTTGTTTCCTTTTGATGACATTTGCAATGTCATGAACTGCAATAGCTCTTTTGGAACAAGCTTTAACACATGCAGGACCTTCTTCTCTGTCTGCACAATGATTACATTTGTGAGCATTGCTGTATTGAATGCTGATTGCACCAAATGGGCAAGCCATTGCACAGAAACCACAAGCAATACATTTAGTTACATCTACTCCTAAATTGCTCATTGCACCGGTTGGACAAATGATCTCACACGGAGCATCCTCACATTGTTGACAACGAATAGGGAAATAGGAACCGTCTAATTCATGAATAGTGATTCTAGGAACTCCATGGACTCCTTCACATGCTTTTTCGCAATCCTGGCATCCATCACATAATTCATTATCTACTATTAATTTCTCCAATAGAGACCCTCCTTAGATACCTAATTCTTCACATTGATTGTCAACGAATTCTTGGATTTCATTAATTTGTTCTTCTTTAAGATGTCTGAATCTTTTTTGAGCAGATAAGTATTCCACTACAGGTTTTCTTTCTTGAGGTCTGTAAGTTACTCTGAATTCACCGTTTTCAATTTCAAATAATCCCCATGCACCGGTTTCAACAGCAAGTCTACCTAATTGAATGGTCTGTTCAGGTTTGAATCCCCAACCGGTAGTACATGGTTGATGTAAGTGAATGTAAGCAGGACCTTTGGTTTCAGCTGCCTTTTTAACCTTTTTCATAAAGTCTTCAGGATATGAAATTGATGCTGTAGCCACATATGGAATTCCATGAGCTGCCATAATGAAAGCCATGTTTTTCTTAGGCTTGTCTTCACCAAAGCTTAAATTACCCGCTGGTGAAGTAGTTGTTGATGCACCGTAAGGGGTAGCTCCACTTCTTTGAATACCAGTGTTCATGTAAGCTTCGTTATCGTAACAGATATAAGTTATGTCGTGACCTCTTTCCATTGCACCGGATAATGATTGGATACCGATATCAGCAGTACCACCGTCACCACCGAAAGCAACAACATTAACATCTTCTTTACCTTGAGCTTTCAATGCTCTTTCTACACCTGAAGCCACTGCACCTGCGTTTTCAAAAGCAACGTGAATCCATGGGACTTCCCATGCGGTTTCAGGATAAGGGGATGTCATAACATCCAAACAACCGGTTGCACAGGCAACTACAGTGTTTCTGCCTAATGCCTTAAGAGCAAGCCTTACAGCAATAGCTGCTCCGCAACCAGCACAGCCTCTGTGACCTGGTGCTAATAATTCTTCTTCAGGAAATTCCATATTATTCATCCTCCTTTAAGCCTAACCAAGTAACTTCTTTTACTGGATTTTTAGTTAATTCTACAGCTTCTTCAATGTATTCAGGAACTACGTCTCTTCCACCTAATCCTAAAATGAAACCATAGGTTTCCTTGTGACATTTGGTTTTCAAGTCTGCGAAGAGAGCTCCACCAATACCGAATGAGAAGTTTTTATCAAGTACAGCCAATTTATCAGCGTTTTTGGTAATTTCATCGATTTCCTCGTAAGGGAATGGCCTGTAGGATCTGATTTTCAAGAGACCTACTTTTTCGCCTTTTTCTCTTAAGTTGTCAACTACATATCTTACTGTACTTGCCATTGAACCCATACAGACTAAGATGATTTCTGCATCTTCACATAAGTAGCTTTCAGTCAATCCATATTCTCTTCCGAATTTTTCACCGAATTCTGCACCTACTTCCTTGATTACTTCCATTGACTTGTCCATAGCAACTTGCATATCATGTCTTGCTTCTGTATAGTATTCAGGGTCTGCAAAGTTACCTAAGGACATTGGTCTTTCAGGGTCAAGGTAAGCGAATTTAGGAACATATGGTTTAAGGAAAGTGTCTACTTCCTCTTGTTCCAATAAGTCTACAGGTTCAACTGTGTGAGTTAAGATAAATCCGTCTAAACATACCATTACAGGTAACATAACTTCTTCATGCTCTGCAATTCTATATGCTTGAAGAATAGTGTCGAATCCTTCTTGAGCATTTTCCACATAAAGTTGAATCCATCCTGCATCTCTTTGTGCGATGGAATCTTGTTGATCGTTCCAAATGTTTAATGGAGCAGAAATTGCCCTGTTTGCATCTGCCATTACTATTGGAGCTCTCATACCTGCAGCTGCAAACAATATTTCATGCATTAACATTAAACCTTGAGATGAAGTAGCAGTAAATACTCTTACTCCTGCTTCGGAAGCTCCTAAAGTAGCACTAATTGCACTGTGTTCAGATTCTACTCTAATGTACTCTGCATCTAAATCACCATCTGCAACGAATTGTGCGAGGTATTCAGATATGGTAGTTTGAGGAGTAATAGGGTAAACAGGAACAACTTGTGGTTTTGCTAACTTTACAGCTTCTGCAACTGCTCTATTTGTTGTCATAATTTCTTTTGCCATAAAATTTTCTCCACTCTTATTTTTTCTTTTAATAGCTTAGCTATTCTATTTCCATTTTAATAGCTTGAACTGGGCATTCTACTTTACAAATACCGCAACCTTTACAATAATCATAATCTATATCATGGTCTTTGTTTACGCATCCTTCTGGACAGAACATGATACAGTTATCACAATCTACACAAGCTTCTTTATCAAGGATTGGTTTAAAAGTTCTCCAACTCCCTGTTTTGTTTTTACGTGTACTTCCAGGTTCACTAATTGCACATCCAATAGAAACCATTTAATCACCTTTCATAAATTAATAAATTTTAAATACAGCCACCTAAGCCATATCGTAAGCTTTTTGAGCCGCTACTGCGTTTTTCTCTCCAATTGGACCTGGGAAAGTTTCCTTAATTACTTCAATAAGTGATTCAATACTTACTTCACCGGTCTTCTTAGCAAAGTATCCTAAAATAATGGTGTTTACAATGTTCACACCTAAAATTTCAAGTGCAATGCCTGTTGCATCCACATCAAATACCTTGTGACTTGCTGATTCGACCTTTTCATGAGTATTTATAATAACTTCACCATCTTCTTTCAATCCAGAATAAACATCGACAACACTTAAAAGACCATCGTCGAGAACTATCACATGATCAGGATTGTAAACCTGATATCTTAAATTGATAGGTTCGCTATCGATTCTGGTAAATGCCATAACCGGAGCCCCTCTTCTTTCTACACCGAAGAATGGGAACGCTTGAGAGTATTTACCATCTTTAAATGCTGCCTTAGCTAAAATTTCTGCTGCAGTTACAGCACCTTGTCCTCCACGTCCGTGGAAGCGAATTTCAATCATTGATATTTCCTCCATTCTTTCATATACGATAATTAGTAAACATTGTATATACTATAACTTTTAATAAACATTGTATATAAATATGTTGATTTATCATGATAAATTATTACAAATTATTATGAATTTCCCAAAATTTCCCCGAAAATATTATTGATGATAAAAAATAGCAGATTGAAATTTGGAATTATTGATAAAATTATTGATAAGGTTAATAATAATATAAAAATTTATATTATAAGAAAATAATAAAGAAACTAGTAAAATATTGAAGAATGATTTTTTTGGAAATTTCATTAAATATCATGGGAAATTATTGAATTTTCCAATAGGATTTTTATAAATACCATTACAAATAATGATAAATTATTCAAGAATATCATGATAAAAATGATAGATGAAAAATCCATAAGCAATAGGCAAACTATAGAAAACTGATGAAAAGAAATTCAACACATCAATACACTTTGAGTGATAATAATGAGATTCTGTCCAGATTGCGGTAAGATACTGATACCAAAGAACAATAAGCTGGAATGTGATTGCGGATATGTGGAAGAAATATCTGATGAAGCAATCAAGGAAGAGTATCAGTTTGAAGGA
>Ga0129306_1003223_pt1 | contig 12580 bp, 7 predicted proteins | sample P827metagenome_FD_94438 | JGI IMG/M metagenome (GOLD analysis project Ga0129306, IMG submission 94438) | Capybara group fecal microbial communities from Wisconsin, USA - P827 metagenome | ecosystem: Host-associated > Mammals > Digestive system > Large intestine > Fecal | place: USA: Wisconsin...
CCTCGTCGGTGTAGAGCGCCCAGCCGCCGTAGTTCTTCGACTTCACGTGGTGGATCACGTTCCCCGATACCACCGTACCGGGCTGTGCGCCGAGAAGGTACACGCCGCCCATGTCGGAGAGCATCCCGTCGCCGAGGTGGTGGATGTGGTTCTTCTCGATCCGGTTGTCCCGCGAGATGCTCGGCGCATATCCCCAGACCCATCCGGCGGAGACCCCGGTGTAGTAGAGGTAGCCGATCTCGTTGTGCGAGACGGAGTTCTCGTAGGTGTGGATGAGCAGCACGCCGCAGGCCGCGAAGTACCGCCGCCCGCAGGAGAGGATCGTGCAGTCCTCGACCGCGTTGCCCCAGGTGTGCGTCGACTCCGGGGAACCCACCGCGCCGCCGATGATCTTGACGCCGCCCGCACCGCCGTCGCGCATCAGGGTGCGCAGGATGCGGATCCCGTGGCAGCCCTCGCCGACGACGAAGCCGTGGACGCCGTAATTCTCGAGCGCGCAGTCCTCGACCGAGCAATTCGCCGCATACCGGAAGGAGAAGGATCCGTCTGCCTGCGCGACAGCCTGCGCGTCGGAGGCGAATTTGACGGCCTTGCCCTCTCCGGAAGCGCCGAATCCGACGGAGCCGTATTCCCCACGCGTCACGCCCATTTTGAGCCCGCGGAACCGGATGTTCCGGACGGGATTCTCCGGCGTGCCCGCGATCTCGAAGAGCTTGGCGATCCGCGGGATGTACGCGTCGATCGTCTCGGGTGTGATCGACTCGTCGCGCGGGACGTAATAGATCCGGTCACCGTCCGCGTACCATTCGTCGGGATGCCCGAAGGTCTCCGCCACGTTTTCGAGACAGTATTCGAGCCCCGAGGCCGTTCCCGGTCCGCCGTCGATGTTGAAGCGCGAGGGATAGAGGAAGGTCACGCGGCGCGAGGCGGGATCATAGCTCTCCATCGGCGTGTGCTCGTCGATCCAGTAGTGGCAGAAGCTGATCTGCACGCGGTCGATGTTTTTGAAGTCCCGGATGTCCCCCGCCTTCGCGATGAACCACTTCGACGAGGAGAAGAGCTGACCGTCGTGATTCTCGACATCCTCGGGATAGAGCCAGCCCTCTTCGGGATAGCGGGTGAGCTTCGCGCGGGTGCCGTTGACGTAGAAGTCGGTGAAGTCCGCCGCGCCGGGCAGGGGCGCCGAGAGGCATTTCGTATCATTGTAGGTGTCCCATTCCCAGCCGTCGATCTTCACACCGCCCACGACGCGCACATCCGCCTGTCCGTCCGGTTCCACGGTGACGCGCGTCACGTCCGGGCCGATCTTCACGGTGCGGGATAGACAGTGCACGCCCTCGGTCAGGCGCACGGTGATGGGCTGTCCGATGCCGACGCGGCGCAGCCCCGCGATGAAGGAGAAGGCCGCTTCGAGGGAGGGGAAGGGCGCGCCTGCGGATGACGGGGTCCTCTCCGTACCGCTCATGGGATCCCCGCCGTTCGGGGAGACGAAGAGCGTGGTGATTTCGTTGAAAGCGATCATGGTGTCCTCCTGTGAAAAAAGGGGACGGGAAAGACTCCCGTCCCCGGTTGATGAATCAGCCGTTGATGTCCGCGTATACGGAGCTGTTGAAGTTGATGCCGGAAGAGTAGGAATTGAGCATCTCGTTGTAATCCGCGCTCTTCAGGGCGGATTCCACGGTGTTCTGCCATGCGGCCTTGTCCCCTTCGCCGACGTAATACATCAGGTGCCAGCCGGTGGACGCGGCTTCGATCAGGCCGTGATCGCCGGGCTTGCGGCTCGCGTCGAAGAGCCAGTCGTTGAACTCGGTGACCATATCGCCTTCCGCGACGTTCTCATAGAGACCGCCGTTGTCGACGGAACCCGGATCCTCGGAATAGGTCGGGACCATCTCGATGAACTTCTCTTCGGTGAATCCGGCCGTTTCCCATTCGGCGTAGGCGGCGTCGGCAGCCGAGGAATCCTCGTGATTGTCATGCTGGAAGAGGATGTGGCGGACGTCGCGGGTCTTCTGCTCGTCGCGGTACGGAGCCGCGGTGAGAAGATAGACGGTGTAGGTCGTCGCGCCTTCTTCGCCGTCGATCTTACTCTCGCCGACGTTCGCGGAGAACGCCCAGTCGGAGATCGAGGGGATCGAGGAGGCGAGGGCGTGGCGGTGATAGGCGTTCGCGACGGCGGATTCGACGGAATCCTCGGTCGTGCCTTCCTTCGCAGCGAGCGTGCGGAGCGCATCCTCAAATGCGGAGGCGGTGGTCGCGGCGGCAAGGGTCTGGGCAGCTTCATACGCCTTCGCGGAGTTCTCGGCGGAGGTGGTGGTCGGGTTCTCGTTTTCGTCGTATTCGGCGAAGTCCGTCGCGTAGAGCGTGTAGGAATAGTAGTCCACGCCCTCGAAGGTCGACGCGTTCTCGTTGTAATATGCTTCGATCTGCTCGTCGGTGTAGGAGAGGGAATCCATGTAGCTGTTATAGTACTTCTGCGCGAGGGCGTTGAGCTCCATGCACTTTCTCACGTCGCCGACGCTCACGGGATTGGACATCGTCATGAGCAGATAGGTCTTCGCGTTGTAGCCGTAGGCCTTGGCGGTCTCTTCGAGAGCGTCGATGTTCTCTTCGATCGCGGCCTTGTCGTCGGCGTCGAGGGTGATGCCCGCCTCATGCGCGCCTTCGCAGAGCTCGAGCATGTTGGCGACATAGCTCTCGGTGTTGGACATGAAGTAATCGAACCAGGATCCGCCGTCCGAGAGGAAGGAGCAGGCCTGGGATTTCAGCGAGGTCCCCGTCTGGATGCCGAGATAGCTGAAATAGGAATAATAGGACTGGTACTGCGTGTTGTAGAAATACGCCATCATCGTGCCCGAAACCTTGTAGTGTTCGGAGGAGGCGGCGGTCTTGGAACGCAGGATCACGCCGGAATCATAGAGGCGGTTGTAAACGACCAGCCCGAGTACGAGGACGACCGCGAGGATCGCGCAGATCGTAATCAGTAGTGATTTTTTCTTTTCCTTCGTCATCTCTGGAAAAGCTCCTTTCAAATGCTGTAAAAAAATCGGGATTTACCGGGATATTATACCACACGATTCCCCGGATTGCAAGCCTTTTCCGGAGGCTTAACAAAAAGCGGCGCAGTTATTCACCGGGATTTCATATCCTCCGAAACGTCCGTCGGCACAAGATCGCATTCCATCGCCGCCACCGCCCGCCGCGCCTCGAATCCCGCGGCTTCGTAGATGCGATGCGCCGCGCCGTCCGCCCCGGTGAAGAGGGTCATGTAGTCCGCGCCGAGCGTGCGCAGTCCGTCGCAGAGCATGGCGAAGAGGGTCGAGCCGAGTCCGCGCCGCCGGTAATCCGGATGGATGCCGATCCCGGCGAAATACCCGCGGCCGTCGTCCGTGCGCCGCATCGGGCCGGCAAATCCGCACACGAAAGCCCGTCCGCTGTTTTTCATTCGGACCTCTTCCCGCTCGTCCGCCGCGATCATGACGGGCAGGGGATCCTCCGACGCTTCGTTCGCAAGGAGCGTCCGCCGCCAGTTCTCGCTGCCGAGTGCGTCCGTGAGGGACCGGAAGGATCCGTCCGACGAGGGATCCCAGAGCCGCACCGAAAGACCCGCCGCCGCGTTCTCTGCGATCTTCTCGCGGAGCGCATCCGGGATCCGGTAGTCAGCAAGGGCGCGCGCGTAGACGTTCATTCGGGCGAAAACCCGCCATCCTTCGGTCAGCAGGAAGCCGTACAGCGTCGAATCCTCCGGCACGCCGGGCAGTCCGGGATGCGAAAAGCCCTCCGGTCCGGGCAGACGCCAGCGGAGGAGGCAGGGATTATAAAATACCCAGCGCAGCCGCCTCAGCGCGGGATTTTTCTCCCGCATCGCGGCAATGAGCCCATCGAGCAGCGTGTGACGCGTTTCGTCGTCCGGGGCGAGCAGGACCGTGACATAGCCGGTTTGTGCACCCACAGACGCATTTCCCGCGGCAAATCCGGCATCGATCCCGTCTTTTTCCGCGAAAACAGCCGTTTTATGCGCCGAAATGCCGGGTACGGGCAGGGGATATCCCTCGAGAAAGAGCGCGCCCGCCTCTGCATCCCCGATCGGGAGCAGAAAAGCGGCCGCGGCCATGCGGTTGTATATGTCGGCGATCCGATGCGCGTCGGACGCACCGGCAGGTTGATATTTCATACTTTTCTTTTCTCCTCGGAGTGGCAGGGATTTCCACCCGGCACGACGGCGGACGTGTGGAAACGCGTGTATCCACAGGACTTTTCCACAGGCTGTGCATAACTGCGCACGCCGGACGGTAAAATCCCGCGGAAAACGGAGGGACGACGGTTGTTTTTTCAAACTTTCGCTCTTCGTCATCCATCCGCGCGGAAAAACACCCGCTTCGGACAGATTTTGAGGAGCGCTCAGAAGGAGATTTCCGCGACGACGGGGCAGTGATCGCTCGCGACGATCTGACGCACGTGCACGTCCTTGACCGTCACGGCTTTCGACGTGTAGATATAGTCGATCAGATCGATCGGGGCGTGCGACGGATGGCTCAGCTCCCCGCGCGAGGTGAGGAGGGAGTGCGTCTCCCGCAGCGATGCGTCGAGGGGGGCGAGGACCGGATCGTCCGGCGTCACGTTGAAGTCGCCCATGAGCGCAAAGGGCAGGGTCTCCTCCGCGGTCAGCGTCGCGGCGAGGGAGGCAGCGTGCTCCGCTTCGACGGGCGAGAGGCCGAAGTGCGACGCATACACGGCGAAGCGTCCCCCGTCCGGGAGATCGATCACCGCGCGCAGGATCGACCGGGGCTCAAAACGCGGCGCGTCGGCGAGAGAGGCGGGATCCGGGATCTTGTAGACTTTCGCCTCGACGATCGGCCAGCGGGAGAGGACGGCGTTCCCGTAGGGGTTCCATCCGCCGACGTAAAACGAGCGTCCGAACCAGCCGTGATAGCCGAGGTATCCCGCCATGAACTCGGTCTGCGCGGTATAATCGGGATGATCGCCCCGCCCGCGGACCTCGTTCAGGCCGATGATGTCGGCGCCTTCGTCCCGGATGACGTCCGCCATGACGGAGAGATCGATCCGTCCGGGATTCGACAGGTGCACGTGGCCGTGCTGGATGTTGTAGGTCATGACTTTGGTGTCCATGCGGTATTTCCTCCCGCCCGGGGTTTTCCGGGCTTTATGATTGGTTCGCGATCCGGAAATCAGAACCGGATCTCTCCGCGCTCTCCGCATTTGCCCTCGGCAAGGAGCTCGCCGTCCGCGCGGAGCACACGCCAGCCGTCCCGCTCGACGCGGATGTCAAAGACCGCGCCGAACGCCCGGATGTCTTCGAGATAGAGGTGATCCATGCCCGCGGGGAGGCTGGGCTTGACGGTGCAGGACCGCAGTCCAGTCGGGGTGAGGTCGAGCATCCCTTCGAGGATGACCTTGCAGAACAAGGCGCTCTCTCCGGAGAGATGCCGCCGCCCTCCCTCGGGATAGGCTTCGACGGCATAGGGGACGCGCTCTCCGAGCAGGCGGTTGTTCACGTAGCGTCCGAGCAGCTCCCATGCGCGGTCGGTATAGCCCGAGGCAAAGATGCCGCGCAGGGTGTACAGCGTCGAGCGGTCCCAGATCGTCTCCGATCCCTCCGCGGTGAGGAATCCGTCGGGCCGCATGAGGTATTCCGAAGTCAGCGCGTCGACGGTGGCCTTCGCGCGGTCGTAGATCCCGACGCACAGCGGCATCGAAATCCACGAGCGCATCACCTCGCAGCCTTCGTAGTACCGGTAGGCGGGGATGCCGTGGATCGTGTATCCGAAGAAGGCATCAATGGCCTCCCGCAGCGCCTGTGCACGCTCCCGGTAGACCGTCCCGTCCTCCCCGAGCGAATCGGCGAGCGCGGATGCAGCCAAAAGACCGGCGTAGCAGAGCGTGGAGGTGCAGAGATTGGCGTCGCCGGAGGGAAAACGCCCTTCGAGCTCGTCGCGGTCCGAGGCGATGACGCCAGCCGCGTTCTTTTTCCGCTCGCAGTATTCGGCGCACCAGCGGATCGCGGGCCAGAGCTCCCGTGCGATCTTCCGGTCCCCGACGGTCAGCGCAAAGCGGGACGCGCCGTAGAGGTACATCGCCGCATCCCCGCGGTCCCCCGCGCCGTTCCAGTAGTCGATGCCCTCCGCGATGACGGAGGACGGGATCGGCGCGTAGCGGTCGGACATGAAGGGCATGTACATCCGATAGGCATTCAGGCTCGCCTCGATAAGGGCGGGATCGCCGGTGTATGCGAAGGCCGGTCCCGCGTATTCCACCTGATCGTTGCACCAGGTGGCGGCGTAATAGGAGAATCCGCCCGGGGAGTGGATCAGGCCGTATCTTGTGCGGAAGACCGATTCGCCCGCCCGCAGCTTCGCGAAGCGGAACATGAGATCGAGGGCGGGATCCCCGGTGTCGAGCTTCATCGGCGCGGTGAGCCGCTCGATGTTTGCCAGCCGCAGGCAGTATTCCTCCCGCGCAGTGCCGGGATCGGGATCTTCGTTTGCCAGCCGGCCCGTGATGGCGACGGAATATTCATAAACCTCGCCCGGCGCGAGGACGGTGGGTTTGCCGTCCGGGAAGATCTCGAGGATGTTGATCCCCATCGGTCCCATCGTCTGATCGACCTCGATCCGGCCGGTGCGGTCCAGCGCGAGGGAGACGGGGGAGGTGCCGTCGTTTTTCACCGTGACGAGCTCATACGCCGCGCGCCGGCTCGAAGACGGGAAGCAGAGACGGCGGATCGAGAGGGATCCCGCTTCCGTCGCAAGCTCGACGATGCCATAGAGCCTGACGGAGCACAGCGTCTCCGTAACAGGCTCTCCGTCGGCGAGAAGACGCGGCAGCATCTCCGGCGGCACATCCATTTGATAGGAGGCGTGGGTGTTGTTCGGGCGGAGGCGCAGGGTGGGGAAGACGGGATGGTGGCGGAGAACGAAGCCCTGCCCGTCCACGCCGTAGGTGACGACGACCGAGCAGCCGAAGCCCGCCATCTCCATGTCGTCGGTGTGAAGCTCTCCGGGCTTGACGTTCCAGACGACGGCGTTTTCTCTCGGAAGAATGGTCCAGCGTGCCATGATGAGACTCCTTGTCGGTGAAATAGGTGGGTGAGCGGTCAGTTGATCGTATAGATCATCCCGGAATCAGCGTCTTCCCGCGTGAGCTGATCGATCGGCGTTTCGGGGACGAACTCCTCCTCCTCGACCTTGTCGTGCGGCAGGCCCGCCTTGTCGAAGAGGCGCCCGATCGCCGCCATGTAGCCGTCGTAGTCCTTCAGGAAGGACATGCCGTGATCTGCCTCTTCGCTCGTGAAGAATTCGGCGAAGGGCAGAACGTGGCCGTCCTTGTCCTCGAGCGATTTGACGTTTTCTTCGCTCATGGCATACGGAACAAAGCCGTCCTTTCTGCCGTGCGCGATGAGGATCGGGATCGGTTTCGGATAGAGACTTGTGTCCGTCAGGCTGCGCAGTGCGTCGGGTACGGAGACCTTGTCGAGGTCGTATTTCGCGAGCAGTTTCGTCCAGAGGCGTCCGCCGTAGTAGACCGGGAAGGCCGGTATGTGCATGTGCTTGCGCAGAACATCGCGGCAGATCGCGCCGGGCGTCGTATAACCGCAGTCCGCGATGATTGCCCGGACATTGTCGGGATAGCCCACGCCGCACGCCAGCATGACGGTGCCGGAGCCCATCGAGACGCCGTCCATCACGACCGGGAGGCCGGGCCAGCGCTCTTTGATATAGTTCGCCCAGTCGACGACGTCATACCGCTCGAACGAGCCGAAGCAGATGTTGCCGCCTTCGCTCCGGCCATGGCCGCGCTGGTCGATTAGGAAGAGGGAATACCCCATGTCATAGACCGATTTGATCGCGCCGCTGAAATCCCCGAGGGAGGAGGAGCGGTAGCCGTGCACCATGAGGAACATGCCGCGCGCGTCCGGGTGCTCGTACACGCGGGCAGAAAGCTTCAGGCCGTCGCGCGAGGTGATCGTGACGAATTCCGCGAGGCGTCCCTTGACGAGGGCTTCCCCTTCCTTCATGCGCGCGAAATCCTCGTCGGATTCTTCGTCGCGCTTGCCGAGGGGCAGCTCCCAGCACTTGTTCTGGCGTTTGTCGTCGCGCTTGATCGCCAGACGGTAGAGGTAATAGCCGCCGACGAAATAGAGGAGCAGGATCAGAACGGCGAGGATGCCGATGACCCAGGCGGCGATCTGTAAAGCAATCTGCATGGTTTACACTCCTTTGATCATATCGAGAAATTCTTCTTCGCCGATGACCGGGATGCCGAGCTCGTTCGCTTTCGTGAGCTTCGATCCGGCGTCCGATCCGGCGAGAACATAGGTGGTCTTCCTGGATACGCTGCCAGACGCCTTGCCGCCGTGCTGCTTGATGAGCGCGGTGGCTTCGTCGCGCGTCATGGTGGGCAGGGTCCCCGTCAGCACGAAGGTCATCCCGGCGAGCGTTTCCGATGCGGGACCGTCAGGTTCTTCCGAGACGGGGAGCGCGGTCACGACGCCCGCTTCGCGCAGCTTGTCCACGAGGCGGCGCGTCTCGGGCAGGGCGAAGAACTCGACGACGGTCTCGGCGGTGACGGCCCCGATGTCCGGGATGTCCGCCAGAGCCTCCGCATCGGCGTCAAAGAGCGCGTCGACCGAGCGAAACCGTCCGATCACGGCCTCCGATGCCGCTTCGCCGACGTGACGCACGCCGAGCGCGTAGAGGAGCCGGGCAGGACCCGCCGTTTTGGAGTTCTCCAGCGCGGCGAGGAGGTTCTCCGCCGATTTGTCCCCCATCCGGGGCAGCGCGGCAACGTCCTCTTTTTTGAGCGCGTAGAGGTCCGCGGCATCCGCGATCAGGCCCTCGTCGATGAGAAGCTTCACGATCGCGGGACCGAGTCCGTCGATGTTCATGGCTCCCCGGCTCGCGAAGTGGATGATCCCGCGCTCGAGCTGGGCCGGGCAGGCGGGATTCTGGCACCGGAGCGCGCCGCTGTCCCCCTCCTCGGAGTCCCAGAACAGCCGCTCACCACAGGACGGACAGGTCGCGGGGAAGGTGTAGGGAACTTCGTCCCCTGTGCGCGCCTCCCGGACCGAGCCGATGATCTCGGGGATGATGTCGCCCGCCTTCTGTACGATGACCGTGTCGCCGAGGCGGATGTCCCGCTCGCGGATGATGTCGATGTTGTGCAGTGTCGCGCGGGAGACTGTCGTCCCGGCGAGCCGCACGGGTTCGAGGATCGCGAGCGGCGTGAGGACCCCGGTCCGGCCGACGTTCACGCGGATCTCGAGAAGTTTTGTTTTCTTCTGCTCCGGCGGATACTTGAAGGCCGCGGCCCATTTCGGCGTCGAGGGGTTCTCGCCAACGATCGTGCGCTGGGAGAGGGAGTTGATCTTCACGACCGCGCCGTCGATGTCGTAGGGCAGCCCGTCGCGTTCTTCGCCGATCTGCCGGATGGCGTCGATCACCTCGTCGGGGGAGGCGGTGAGGCGGCGGATCGCGATCCGGTGAAAGCCGAGTGCGCCGATCCGCTCGATGGTCTCGGCGTGGGTCAGGGGTTCGTGACCGTCCGCGTACAGCGATCCGGTCTGATAATTGAAGACGAAGATGTCGAGGTGCGCGGCTGCCGTCTCCTTCGGATCGAGCCGGCGAAGGGAGCCCGCCGCCGCATTCCGTGGATTGGCGAAGAGGCGCTCTCCCGTCGCTTCCTTTTCCGCGTTGATGCGCTCGAAGGCCGCCCGGGGCATGTACACCTCCCCGCGGACCGTCAGATCGAGCGGCTCCGGGAGGGCGTGCGGGATGCCCGCGATGGTGCGGATGTTCTCCGTCACGTTTTCTCCGACCGTGCCGTCTCCGCGGGTCGCGCCGAGGGTCAGCCGCCCGGCCTCATAGGTGAGAGAGACGGACAACCCGTCGATCTTGGGCTCCACGGAATAGAGGATCTCCTCGGGCGGGATCCCGGCGTCCGCGAGGGTTTTCGTCGTGCGTTCGAGAAACGCGCGCATTTCGTCTTCGGAAAACACGTCCGAGAGGCTCCCCATCTTCACGGGATGGGTGATCTTCTCGAATTTCTCCGACGGCGCGCCGCCGACACGGTGGGTCGGGGAATTGGGATCGTCGAGCTCGGGATGGGCGATCTCAAGCTGTTTCAGTTCTTCGAAAAGGGCGTCGTATTCATAGTCGGACATCTCCGGAGCGTCTTCGTTGTAATAGAGCTCTGCCGCACGGCTGATCACGCGGCGCAGCTCTTCCGCACGCTGCCGGAGGTCATTCTTTTCGTTTGCCATAATCCTTGCCTGTCGTTTCCGGAATTGTGTTTTCACTGTCTTTCATTGTAGCACACCGCCGGGCGATTTGCAAGAGGAAAGGCGGGAAAACAGAAAAAACGGGGCACGGCAGGAGCGTACCCCGTTATGGGTAAATCTTATCGCACGGGAATCCAGACGAGCATGTCGCACTCCCCGCGGTTCGCGAAGCAGCAGTAGGGGATGAGCCGGATCGATGCGGGTGTGAGATGTTCCGCATAAGGCGCATAGAGCGCGCCGTCTGCGTCCTTCGCCCGGAATCCGCCGACGGTCACGACGGGCAGCGGGAACTCCGGTACCATCGAAACCTCGGCGTCTGCGATCTCGGCGCGGTCGAAGAAGAGCGTGTGGACGGAGCCGCCGTTGTCATGTCCCTCCGCGCAGAACACGATCGGTCCGCGGCGGAGTACGGCACGCCCGAGATTCGGCGTCACGCGCGGATTGGCGGCGAGCAGGACGGGCTTCATTTCAAAGGTGACGGTGATCTCGCCGGCGTCGAACTTCGCATATCCGCGGCAGTCGGCGTGCGGACGGTCGGCCGTGAAGGCGGTGCACCACCCGGGGATGCGGACATAGACCGGGACGTTCGAGACGATCTTCACGGTGCCGTCCATGGGGTAATCCGTCGTCTGCGTGACCTTCACGCCGTCTTTTTCAAAGACGCTCGTGCCGAACTGGTTGATCCACACCGCGCGCTCGCCCTCGTCCCAGGCGTAGAAATAGTCGCCGATCGCGGGGAGGAGGCGGTTGATGTTCGGCGGGCAGCAGGAGCATCCGAAGATGCGGACGCGCTCGGTGATCGGCCAGTGTTCGCCGTCGTTCGTCGCGGTGATGCGGTGCCGCTCGGTGAGGTTGATCTCGAGCGGGTTTTCATAGAAGAACTTCTCGCCGTCGAGGGAGAGACCGGAGAGCGCGCCGTTGTACATCTCGAGTTCCACGGCGTCCGCATAGGCCGAGGTCCGCTCGGGATCGGCGCGGAACAGGCGGTTCGCGAAGAACATCACGCCGATCGATGCGCAGGTCTCGGTGTAGGCCTTGGCGTTCGGGAGGTCGTAGGGAATTGTGAACGCCTCGCCGATGTTGGTGGATCCGATGCCGCCGGTGACGTACATCTTGCGCCGCGTCACGTCCTCGAAGAGCGCGCGGCACGCATCGAGGAGCGCGGGATCGCCGGACTCTGCTGCGTAATCCGCCATGCCGGAATAGAGATACATCGCGCGCACGGAGTGGCCGAACGCCTCGTGCTGTTCCCGGATCGGGGCGTGGGACTGCGCGTAGTGCGCCGCCGCGAAGATCTGCGCCTCATGATTGTCCGGCTGACCGCGCGTTTCGAGGAAGTACTTCATCAGCTCGTAGAAGCGCGGCTCCCCGGTGGTCTTGTACATCTTGTAGAGCGCAAGCTCGATCTCCTCGTGGCCGGGTGTGTTGAAGGCCGCCGTGTGGTCCTGCATGAAGACCTTCGCGATGTAATCGGCGTATTTCTCCATGCAGCGCAGGAAACGGTCGCGGCCCGTCGCGTTGTAATAGGCGCAGGCGGCTTCCATCAGGTGACCGGCACAGTAGAGCTCATGGCAGTTGCGGTCGGTCCAGCGCTTTTCGGGTTCCACGACGGTGTAGTAGATGTTGAAGTACCCGTCCTCGCCCTGATTCTTCTCGATCTCATCGACAAGGGCTTCGACCTTCTCTTCGAGCGCGGGGAGATTGTCCTTTTCGAGCAGATACGCCGCGCCTTCCATCCACTTCGCCACGTCGGAATCCCAGAAGATGTGCGGTCGGTTGGGCATGCCCTCCTTCCAGTCGCACCGGAAGGCCGCGATCCGCCCGGAGTCGGCGAAGCGGTCGTACACCGCCTGCATCGTCACGTCGCGGTTGAGGTCGTATTTTTCTTTCCAGTATCCGCCCGTGAGGGTCACGTACCGGTGGTCTGTCGTCAGCATCGTTTTTTCTCCTTTCTGTATATACAGCCTGATCGGTTCAGTCCGCGATGAAATGGAGCTTGAAGCTCTCGCCGGTCCCGGACGGGCAGCGGGAGAGATTCAGGCCGGCCTTCATGAGGAGTGCGCCGGAATACTTCTGGCCGGTCCCCTCGAGCGTATAGGTCTTATCGGGATCGAGGCCCTTGAAGCGCACGAAGTGTGTCGGGCAGTGCGCGTAGCGGAGGATGACCTCGGTGTAGAGGGCTTCGTGCTTGTCCGGGGAGACGAATTCCCACGCGGAGCGGTATGCGTCGTCCCAGGGATTGATAATGCGGTAGAGATCGCCGTAGTGGATCAGCTCGTAGTA
>Ga0129306_1003229_pt1 | contig 12565 bp, 12 predicted proteins | sample P827metagenome_FD_94438 | JGI IMG/M metagenome (GOLD analysis project Ga0129306, IMG submission 94438) | Capybara group fecal microbial communities from Wisconsin, USA - P827 metagenome | ecosystem: Host-associated > Mammals > Digestive system > Large intestine > Fecal | place: USA: Wisconsin...
CTTTCGCCGCCTGACTGCGTCGAAGCTCGTCAACATAGCACCGCTATGCCTCCTCGCTTCTCCTTGTCAGACGACGAAATCCCTCGACAGATCATCGGGCTCATTTAATCAGTGTCTCCTTAAAATTCGGCATAAAAGAGCGTTTCTCTAGAGAAACACACGCTTTGGCGCGCCGCGAGGTTGGCTCACGGGGCGCCTTTTTGTACATCACGTACCGCCGCAATAATCGGCGGCAAACGAAGGAGGAACCGTCTGTGTCTGTCACCTACCCTTATGAAGAGCTGCTGCGCAGGACAAACGCCGTTTTACGCAGTTTTGGTTACACCGAAGAAGAAGCCTCGCTCACCGCGCGCGTGCTTGTAGAAGCCGACGCACGCGGCGTGCCGTCGCACGGCGTCGGCCGCCTGGGCCCGTACAGCACATTCATCGAAAACAAGTTCATCAACCCCGGCCGCACGCCGGAAGTTGTGTACGAGACGCCCGTTTCGCTGGTCGTAGACGGGCACAACGGCGTGGGCGGGCTGATCGCCGACTTCGCCGTTTCGCGCACGATCGAGAAGGCCGCCGCTTCCGGAGCCGCGTTCTGCGCCGTGCGCGACGCCAGCCACTATGGTATGGCCGGCCTGTGGACGGAGCGCATCGCTCAAAGCGGCATGATCGGCTTTTCGTGCTGCACCACCAGGTGCAACGCCATCCCCACGGGCGGAAAGACGCGCCTGTTCGGTACCGATCCGATCTCCGTCGCCATTCCGGAGGAAGACGGCGCCATGTTTTTACTCGACATGGCGACGACCACGGCCGCGTTCGGCAAGGTGGAAGTGTACGCCCGCCGCGGCAAGACCATGCCGGAAGGCTGGGCCGTTGACAGCGCGGGACGCACCCAACGCGACCCGGCCGCGTTTTTGCGCGAGTACAAGGCCGAACCGGGGCTAGGCGGGCTGGTGTTCCTCGGCGGCGCCTCGGAAGAGACGGGCGGCCACAAGGGTTACGGCCTGGGGCTGCTGGTGGAGCTGCTGTCGGCCGGGCTGTCGCTCGGCGCCTGGAGCCTGCACTCCTACACCAAAGGCGTGGGCGCCAAAGTGTGCCTGTTCTTCGGCGCGCTGCGGCTGGACCTGTTCGGCAGCGAGCGCGCACTGCGCGCCCACATCGGCGATATCCTGCGCGAAGTGCGGCAGAGCGAGCCGGCCGACGAAGGCGGGCGCATCTACATCCACGGTGAGAAGGAACGCGAGGCCCGCGAACGCGCCCTGCGTGACGGCGTTCTGCTGGACGACGCTTCAGCCGCCGCGCTGGAGAAATTTTACGCGCAGGCGCAACAGCCCCGGAGCTGAACCATCCGCTTTACCTCTAGAATTGAACACAAGAGAACAAGATATAACATAAATCAAAAAACATACAGTCATAAGCGCGCTGGAGTGTTCTCCAACGCGTTTTTTTGTCACAGCGCACGACTACTCAGATATGGATAAGCCCAAACTAAAAAACGCCACACAATGAATCAGTTTTGGGCATGATGCCGTTTCCGTCGCTCATCCAGACGAGCAAAGACGGGAATATTTTTCCACCGAGACAGTCGTGTTCCGCGGGAAAAATGATTTTCCGCACAATGCGACGTGTTCCACATGGAGCATTTTTTTGCGCCGTGTGGCGTGTTCTACGTGGAACATTTTTTCTACGCGGTGGAATGAAACAACGGCGACCGGCTCCGAAATTTTACCGGGGCCAGCCGCCGTTGTTAAGGAGACATTGATTCCATGAGTCCGATGAACTGTCGAGGGATTTCGTCGCAGTTACAAGGAGAAGCGAAGAGGCATAGCAGGGCTATGGTGACGACGCGAAGCTGGTCCTTTAGGGTGAGCTTTGACGCAGCCGAGGCGGCGAAAGCCCCGACAGGGCGCGGGTGAACTCATCAGCGTTTCCTTAGATAGTGGATATCCATCAGCGTTTTCGCGGTCAGGAGCCCGATAATTTGCTCACCGACGGCGGCAAGAATGAGCTTCAGCGCGACAGGATAAAAAGGCTCGCGATCTTGCAGCGCGTCAATGATGACGCAGGTGTCGTAAACAACTCTCATATTTTGGATAACCGTTCTTCCATCACGTCTTCAAACGAAGGCTCTGGCGGCAGGATTCCGACGAGGGAGTCTAGTAGCTCAACTTTCCTCGCAATGCGCGCCTTTTTGATCTTTTCCAGCGCTTTGATGTTCTGCAGCGCCGCATCCAGCTTGTCGTAATTGCGCTCATTGACGAGCAGGCACACGTCGTCGTTGACGGTGACGGGTACGGGCACATCCAGCGCTCCGGGGGCTTTCTGCTCGGGAATGTCCAGCGTGATCATGGGCGTTCTCTCCTTTCGCAAACGTCTTTTTGTTATCATAGCACTTTCGTTTCGGCACACGCCCCCGCAGCTTTTGCGCCGGATAATAAACGAGCGCCGGGAAATTCGCTTTCCGGGCGCTCGTTGTTGATGCTCTGCTTTTTGTTGCGAGGACGGACCGCTCGCTAAATGGTCTGTCTGCGCGCGCGCTCCCTCTCGGCGGCCTCGTCTTCGGCCGGGTACCACATCGGGCTCACCAGTTTGACGCAGCACTTTTCGCCCTCGGAGAAGCGTACGCGATGCGGCGTCTGCACTTTGAGCGTCTGCCCCCCGACGGGGATCAGGTATTCGGTGCGGTCGGTCAGGAAGATGCGCTTGGCAACATGGGTGACGTAGCCGTCGTCGCCGCCGGTCAGCTCGATGGCGTTGGGGCGGGTGGCCACCACCATACGGTCGGCCGCCTCGGGCGGGATGGCGAGGTTGAGGGCCTGCTCGGCGTCGCCGTCGGCGAAGACTTTGCCGTCGCGCACGCTCACGTTGAGGAACGTGCTCTCGCCCAGGAAGCTGTGCACAAAGCGGTTGACCGGCTTGTTGTACAGGTTTTCGGGCGTGTCGATCTGCATGATCTTGCCCATGTCGCACACCATCATACGGTCGGAGATAGCCATGGCCTCGGACTGATCGTGCGTGACGAAGATGATCGTGAAGTTGAACTTGGCCTGCAGTTCCTTGATCTCGAAACGCATCGACTCGCGCAGCTTGGGATCGAGGTTGCTCAGCGGCTCGTCCAGAAGCATGACTTTGGGCTGGGTGACGATGGCACGGGCCAGGGCGATGCGCTGCTGCTGGCCGCCGGACAGGTCGCCGGGATACACCTTCTCAAGGCCGGTGAGACTGGTGTGCTTGAGGGCTTCGGCCACTTTTTTGTTCACGTCGGTGTTGTTCATGCCCTGGATGCGCAGCGGGAAGGCCACGTTTTCAAACACGTTCATGTGAGGCCACACGGCGAAGGCCTGGAACACCATGCCCAGACCGCGCTCCTCGGGCGGCACATAGAGGTTCTTGCTCTTGACCGACACGGGGCGGCCGCACAGCTCGATCTCGCCCTCGCTGAGGTCTTCAAAGCCGGCGATCATTCGCAGCGTGGTGGATTTGCCGCAGCCGGAGGGGCCCAGGAACGAGAAGCACTCGCCCTCGTGCACGCTCAGGTTGAAATTATCGACGGCGACGATGTCGCCCAGCGTCTTGGTGGTGAAGCGCTTTGTCACATTGCGAAGCACGACTTGATCCATGACGCTAGACCCCCTTCCTGTCCTTGGTGATGTACTTGACGATGGTGTCGCAGATGAAGATCAGCACGATAGCGACCGAGCCCAGCGCCGCGGCTTCCGACATGCTGCCGGCGTCCTGCATGGCGTAGATCTGAACGCCCAGCGTGCGCGTGAACGGGCCGTAGAGCAGGATCGACGTGGTGACTTCGCGCATGGCGGGCAGGAAGATGAGGAAGAAGCCGGCCACCATGGCGGGGCGGATGAGCGGCAGCGTGATGTCCTTCAGGCTCTCGGTGTGCGAAGCGCCGCAGGTGCGGGCGGCCTCTTCAAGCGACGAGTGCACCTGAAGCAGCGCCGCCGACGAGCTCTTCATCGAGAAGCTGAGGTAGCGCGCCAGATAGGCCACGATGATGATCCAGATGGTGTTGTACAGCGACACGCCGAGGCTGCCCGACCAGGCGAGGATGACGCCGACGGCCAGCACCGTGCCGGGGATGGAGTACGGCAGCACGGAGAGGATCTCGAGCAGGCCTTTTCCTTTGGGACGGATCTTCTGCACGACGTAAGCGATCAGCGTGCCCAGCGACATGCAGACGACGCCGGCCACGACGGAGGCAAACATCGAGTTCTTGATCGAATCGAACGTGCCGGCCGCCTTGAACACGCTGATGTAGTTGTTCAGCGTGAAGTTGGAGGGAATGAGCGCGTTGCCGTAGCCGTTGACAAGCGCCACAAGGAAGATCATGACCAGCGGCACCACCACGATGAGCAGCAGCGTGAGGATCGACAGCACCAGCAGCGGCAGCTTGGAAGCGCGCAGCTTGATCAGCGTGGGCCTCATGCTCTTGCCCTTGATGATGTCGTAGCTGCCGGAGCTTAAGACATGCTTTTGCACAATAAGCGCCAGCGACACGACCACTACCAGCATGATCGACAGCGCCGCGCCCTGACGGATGCCCTCAAAGCTGCCTTCCGCGCTCTGGATGGCGTCAAAGATACGCGTCGGCAGCGTGAAGATGCCCTGCGAGAAGCCGAGGATCGACGGCACGCCGAAGTGCGCCAGCGATGTGATGAGGATCAGCAGCGCGCCTGCCGAGATAGCCGGCAGCACCAGCGGCAGCGTGATCTTGCGGATAACGGTCATCTGTTTGGCGCCGGCGATGCGGGCGCATTCCTCAAGCGTGGGATCCATGCGCTCAAGCGCGCTGACAACCTGCATGAACACAAACGGGAAGTAGTACGAGATCTCGACGAAGACGATGCCCCACACGCTGTTGATGTTCATGCGGAAACCGAACGTGGCCCACAACCATTTATTCAGGTAGCCGGCGCGGCCGCCGAGCAGCAGCTTCCAGGCCATGGCGCCCAAAAACGGCGGGAACATGTAGGGGATGCTGAACAGCGCGCGCATCAGGCCCTTGGCGGGAATGTCGCTGCGACCCAGCAGCCAGGCGTAGAACACGCCCATGATCGTGCCGAACACGGTGACGAAGAACGCGATCTTGACCGTGTTCCACATCGCGCCCAGGTTCTTGGGATCGAGCAGCTGCGTCTTGAACAGCTCGGGATTGAAATGCCCCTGATAGAAGAACGCATGGTACACGATCATGAAAACGGGGATGACGACGATGATCAGCAGCAGCACAAAGCTGAGGATGGTCAGCGCGCCGTCGAGACTGACGTGACGGCCTTCGAGGGCCGCAAGGTCTTTCTGTTTGCCAAAGCCGATGCTCATGCCGACTGCGCCTCCTTCTTAGCGGGATAATAGCGGGGATTGACGAGCCGCACGCCCGTGGTCTCGCCCGCTTTGACCGTGCCGCGCTGCATCGCGTCAAGCGCCGACTGCTGCACGCGCAGCTCGCGTGTGCCCAGCGTGACGCGGTAGTCGTACTCGCTGCCGAGGAACGTGCAGCGATCAACTTTCACCTTGATCGGCGACTCAGGATCGAAGACGATGTCGTTGGGACGCACGCCCAGTTCCACGCCTGCGTCGGGGTCAAGGCCGGCGGGCAGTTCGCCCTCCCACGGCACAACGCCGTCGCCCACGTCAAGGCCCAGGCCGCCGTTATGCGCGACCACGGGGATGAAGTTGGAAACGCCGATGAACTCGAACGTGAAGCGGTTGGCCGGGCGCAAAATAATGTCTTCGTCGGTGCCCAGCTGGCACAGCGTGCCGTCCTGCTCCATGATCGCCATCTTGTCGCACAGCTGCAGCGCCGACTGCTGGTCGTGCGTGATGTAGAAGATGGTGGTGCCCAGATTGCGCTGGATCTCGCGGATCTCGAGCAGCATCTGCTCGCGCAGCTTGGCGTCGAGGTTGGTGATCGGCTCGTCCATAACGATGACCTCGCCGTCGCCGACCAGCGCGCGGGCGATGGCGACGCGCTGCTGCTGACCGCCCGAAAGCTGGCTGGGCAGGTGGTTGGCGTACTCGACCATCTTCACCTGCTCAAGGGCGTGATGAGCGCGCTTGAACGCCTCGTCCTTGGGCACGCGGCGTTTTTTGAGCGGGTAGAGCACGTTCTCGGCCACGGTCATGTGCGGCCACACAGCATAGTCCTGGAAGACGATGCCGATGTTGCGGCGCTCCACGGGCACGTTGATGCGCTTGTCGGCGCTGAACAGGCAGGTGTCGCCCACCCAGATCTCTCCAGTGTCCGGCTTGTTCAGCCCCAGAAGGCAGCGGACCAGTGTGGTCTTGCCGCAGCCGGAAGGCCCGACCAGGCAGAGGATCTGGCCGTCTTCCACTTCAAGGTTGAAGTTCTTGAGGATGGTGTTCTTGCCGTAACTGAAGGAGATGTCCTTAAATACGATCTTACCCATTTAAAGGCCTCCTGATTCTTTGTCACTCGTGCGGCTTCTGAGACGCAGCACATACGACAAGAGGGAACAAGCGCGAGCCTGTTCCCCCTTGAGGAGCTTCTGCGGGTCACAAATCGCCGCGATTCGGAATAAATTTAGCGGAACAGCTTGTCGAAAGCGGCCTTGCTCTCGTCTTCCTTGGCGACGACATCCTTCATGTCGCTGGCCATGGCCTTGGCGGCGATGGCGGCCACGTCGGCGTTCTGCTTCACGCCGTTGCGCACGGAGAGCAGATTCTGGGCGACGATGATCTCCTGGCCTTCCTGCGAAAGGATGAAGTCATAGAGCAGCTTGGCGTTTTCCATGTTCTTGGCGCCCTTGACGATGCCGATGGGGCTGAAGATGGAAACGGTGTCCTCAGGATAGACGAACTCGATGGGCGAGCCCTTCTCCTTGATATTGGCGGTGACGTAGTCAAGGCACACGCCCACGTCATACTCGCCGGCCGCGACCTGGTTGTGAGTGGCGGTGGTGCCGCTCTCCATCTTGCAGCCATTGTTCTTGAGGCCCTCGAAGAAGGCGATGCCGTACTTTTCGTTGGCCATCATGGCGTTGCGCCAGTACTTGGTGGTGCCGGCCGTGTTGGGGTCGGTCATGACAAGCGCGTCCTTCCACTTGGACGAAAGCAGGTCGTTCCAGGTCTTGGGGATGTCGTCGCCCTTGACGGCGTTCTTGTTGTAGGCGATGCCCATGTTCATCATACGGGCGCCGGTGTAGTATCCTTCGGGATCGACGAACGCTTTATCGATGAACTCGGTCTCGGGCGAGACGTACTGCTCGAGGATGCCCTGGGCCTTGAACTGCACGTAGTTGGTGGGGTCGCCGACCCAAAGGATGTCGGCATCCACATGACCAGCCTGGACTTCGGTGGCGATCTTGGTCATCACCTTGCCGGTGCCGGCAAAGTAGTATTCCATCTTGACGCCGGGATACTTCTTCTCGAAGCCTTCGCGAATGGCGACCAGCTGCTTCTCCTGCATCGAGGAGTACATCATCACCGTGCCCGACGGGGCGGCAAACGCGGCGCTCGCGCAGGCGAGGCCGGCCAAAACAGCAAGGGTCATAAGCTTTTTCATGATACGATTCCTCCTGCTAAAAAAAAGTTTTGCGAAAGGCGCGCACAAAGTGCGTTTTCGCGAACGTGCATCACGTCCTGTGTTGATTATATCATATTAAAAGAATTTTAAAAGCACTTTTTGGTTTTTACATCGGAAAATGCCGGACAGGCCCGGTCGTGATGTTCCACGCAAACATCTCACAACGATCGCCTTTGTCCGTTCGCGCGAAAGATAAAAAACGGGCGTTCGGCCGAAAGATCATTTCAGTCGAACGCCCGCAATATTTTTTACCGATACCTAACCTTCACTGTTCTACGTGGAACATTTCGGCCGGATCGTTTTATTAATCCAAATTATTTATCCAACGCGTTGAAGATGCCGCGCACCTCGTCGTCGGTCAGTTTGATCGGGTTGCCCTTCATGGCCGCGTCGTTCTGTGAGTTTTTCACGAGCGCGTCGAGGTTCTCATCCCAGACTTTCTTGTCGATCTTCAGCTCGCTTCTGGTCATCGGGAAAGCTACCAGCTTCATCAGGTCGTTCCAAATGGCGATCAGTCCGTCGACAGCCTTGGCGTCGTCGGCTTCGTTCACGCCCAGATAGCGCGCGATCGTCGCGTAGTCGGCCAGGCAGACGCGCGAGTTGAGGCGGATCACCTGCTCAAGCGGAATGGCCACCGACATGCCGTGCGGAATGTGCACGATCGTGGCGATCTGCTTGCCGGCGCCGTGCGAAGCGCCCGAGCCGCGGCCTGCCAGGGCCATGCCGCCCATCGTCGCGGCTATTTGCAGCTCGGCACGGGCCGTCAGGTCCTTGGGGTTTTCCAGCGCTTTGGGCAGCCACTCCACCACTTTTTTCATGCCCTCCAGCGCGAAGCCGTCGGTGAAGATGTTCTTGGGGTTTTTGTTGACATACGCCTCGATACAGTGCACGAACGCGTCAACGGCCGTGCTGGCGGTGACGCCGCGCGGGCAGGTGACGGTGAAGCGCGGGTCGAGGATCACGTAGTTCGCGATGAACTGATGGTCGGCAATGCCCTTTTTCACCTGAGGGATCTTGGGATCGTCGTTGGGAACGTAGATGACGCCGATGGGCGATACTTCGGCGCCGGTGCCGCTTGTGGTGGGGATGGCGACCAGCTTGGCCTTGCGGCGCAGCGGCGGCAGGTGGAAGCGGTCGTACAGCTGCTCGTTGGTGATGTCGGGGTGCTCGTAGTACACTTCCATCACTTTGACGGCGTCGATGACCGAGCCGCCGCCGATGGCCAGGATCAGGTCGGGCTGATGATCGATCAGCTTTTTGGCGTTCTCTTTGATGAAGCCGAGCGTGGGCTCCGTGCCCTCGCCGAAATACAGCCAGTGCTGGGCGCCCATCTTATCGAAGATGGAATCGAGCAGCGCGAACACGTCGGGGTTGAACTTGTGGAAGATCTCGTCGGCGAAGATGACGACGCGGCTGGCCTTCAGCGTGGACAAAAATTCCAGCGAGTTCTCGCCGTACACGATCTTTGCGGGAAAATTGGCTTGCAGCATTCAAAATCGCTCCTTTGATTTTTTTGGCGCGCCGCATCCTGACGAAGGCGCTGTCACCCTTATTGTAGCGATTTTCTCACAAAAGGAAAATTCATGTTTCTTATCGACTTGATAGAGAACGGCTATCAAAGTTTGGGCTGCCGCCGGCAAAGTCCGTTTACCGCCGCGCGCCCGTGCGGTATAATCGGCTTGGCCGAAGATCATAAAACGAGTGAACGAAAGGGGCGAACGTCGTTGAAAGACACGTCACAGACACATCCGAACGCCGTGCTCGACGCGGGGCTGCAGGCAGATACGCCCAAACAGCGCGTCGTCATCGTCGATCCGCACCGGCTGCTGCGCGATCTGCTCAACCATGCGCTGGAGCTTGTGCCCGACCTGGAGACGGCGGCGCAGCTCGACTCGATCGACGAACTGCGCGACCGGCTTGACGAACTGGCGCCCGACGCCGTCGTCATCACCGCCACCTCCGGCGCTTTGGACGAGACGTTTGCGTTCATCCGCGCCGTCAACCACAGCCGTCCGCAGATCAAGTTCATGCTTCTGTCGCGCCAGCACGACACGACGCTCGTTCCCGAAGCGATCGAAGCCGGCGTCTGCGCTTTTTTCTTTGCCGAACACATGGGGCTGCCCGGGCTCATCACCGCTATCCGCAGCATGCGAATGGGCTACCGCACGTTTCCCGACGAGGAAACGCTGCGGCGGATCGATCCCTGGCACGGCATTTTCACAAGCCGCGAGATCAGGCTCCTGTCTCTGATCTGCGAAAACCTGGAACGCGGCGAGATTGCCAAAGCCCTTCACGTTTCTGAGAGCACGGTCAAGCACGACGTTTCCGCTCTGCTGGAGAAAACCGGCTTCAAGTCGGTGCAGGGGCTGGCGATGCACCTTCTGGCGCGGGGGTTCCTCGTCCCGCGCGGCATTGGGCGCGGCGAGCCCGAAACCGTGCTTCCTGCCGCAGAAAGACAAAAGTGACAGCGGACCGTGCGCAAAAAGCGGCCGCCTCTTTCCCGTACGGGATGAGGCGACCGCTTTTTTGGTGCGGAAAGGGCGCGTTTCCTTTATTTCTTGAACTCGATCGAGTTGAAAATGGCCGTCGCCAGTTCGCTCTCGTGTTCGCCGAGCACGGTGATGTTGCCGATCGTTTCCTCGTCGATGTAGAACACCTGGGCATAGCCCTTGGCGCCGTTGATCGTCGCCGTGTACTCATAGGCCTCGCCGTCGCCTTCCATCTTCTTCAGATCGGTGGCGCCGTGCAGCTGGGCGAACTGTTCGGCAGCGGCCTTCACCGTAAGGTCCTTGCCGCCCTGAAGCACGCTGATGACGAAGGCCATGCTGTTGTCGGGGGCCTTGAGCATGCTGCTGACGGAATCATTGTCCTGGTTGACGATCTCGGCCGTCCAGCCGTCGGGCGTTTCCGCGGTGTAGAAGGCGCCGTCCACCTTCGCGGCAAACGCGGCAGCTGCCAGTGAGCATACGAGCGCAAGAGCGAGCAGAGTTTTTTTCATAAAAAAACAACCTCCCAAACATGATCGGATCGCGAGGCACTGCCCCGTGTCGCGGCATATTCTACACGCCGCCGACGGCGCGTTCAATCCGGCGTGCGGGCCATTTTAAGGCTTTTGCGGCTACCTTGACGGATACCGGGGATACACTCTTAGGACAAATATTCTCGCGATCTTTAGCCATGATGTCCTTTTGCCGCGGCACAAAAAGGCTGCCGCGTCGTTTGGAGGGGGCGGCTTTTTCGTGCGGGGCAAAGGCGTTTTTGCGGAGCGCCTCAGATCAGGCCCTCCTCGCGCAGCAGCGACGGCAGCGCGGTCAGGTCGGGCAGCACGCGCCACGCCCCGGCGGCAATGAGCGTTTCGCGCGCGTTGCTGGTTGTCACGCAGACGCACTTCATACCCGCGGCCGCCGCGGCCCGCGCGTCGATGGGCGTGTCGCCGATATACAGTGATTCGCCGGGCGCGACGCCCAGCAGAGTTGCGGCTTTCAGCAGCACGTCGGGCGCCGGTTTGGAGCGTTCCACATCGTCGGCGCCGACAACGCAGTCCATGTACGGCTCCAGCCCCTTGACGCGGATAACGCGGATGGGCTGGATGCGGTTAGAGGCGCAGCCCACTTTGATTCCGGCGGCGCGGAGGCCCTGCACGCACTCAAGCGCGCCGGCGGCGGGGAACATGCGCTCCGCCTCGGTGGGGATGCAGTGTTTGACGTAGTACTCGCTGTACTCGGGGCGGTCGTCGCCAAGCAGCGCCGTCCAAAAGTCGCGCGTGTTGTAGCCGATCACCTCCAGCAGCTTCTCACGCGTACACTCCGGCCGCGAAAACGCCCGGGCGATCATATTGACGTTGTGCAAAAGCGCGGCGCTGGTGTCGATCAGGGTCATGTCAAAATCAAACAGAACAGCTTTCAGTTTCATCGAAGGAATTCGTCCTTTCACTCGTATCTTGCGCCAAACTATACCACAGGCGTCGGCCGTGCGCAAAAATTCAACGCCGTGAGTACAGGAAGCGGCCGCAGTAAAGTTCATCCATCCGAAAAAAGTTTTATTTTTGCCAGCGACAAGCTATAATATCGTGGGATTATTGTTTGGCGGAGGTTTTAAAAGATGGCGCTTTTTGATGTGACCCGCGATCTGGCCGAAGGCGGCCGCCCGCCGTTCGTGGATGACTGCGTCTACGTGCTGCGCGCCCCCGGCGGCAACGTAACGGTAAAAGTGGATTCGGGAGTGACCAGCGACGAGGCCGGGGCCCTGCTGGCAAAACTGGGCGAAGCTCTGCGCGCCGACGGCAAAGGATACGCTGACGAGCAGCGGGAGCTTGGCTTCAGCGGCGTCGATCCCGAACAGGTGGTCGAAGATCTGGTGCGCTGGCAGGATCGTTTTGCCGCCTACAAGATGCCAGACGCAGCGTGGTGGTGGGTGAAGTGGCGCGACGACACCGGCGAGCGCTGGGGACTGAGCGGCCCGCTCATGGGCGCGGTCGAGGTGAAAAAAGGCCCGTTCGACAACTTTGACGAGACACTGGCCAGTATGCTGCGTTTCCGCACCAGCGCGTCAAACGGGACGGAGGGGCTGGCATGACGCCGCCCGCAGCCGTCTGGCAGATGAGCGCCGCCGCAGGCGTGCTCTGTCTGGGCGGGGCTTTGCAGGGAGTGGCGGGATTCGGCATGGGGCTGATCGCGCTGCCCGTGCTGCTGCGCGTTTTGCCGCGCGACGCGGTGGTGCCGCTGATGACGGCCCTGGCCTGGGCCATGAACGCACAGATCTTCTTCCGGCTGCGGCGCGACGCCGATCTGCGCGTGATCGCGGTGTTTTTGGCCGGCGCGTTCGTCGGCACACAGCTTGGCGTGCACATCCCCGCGCTCGTGCCGCCGCGGCTCTTTCAGACGGGCGTCGGCGTGCTGGTGTGCCTGTCCGGCCTGGCTGTATGGCGCGGCTGGCGCGTGTCGCTGCGCTCGCCCGTCACGCGGTTTGCCGTGGGCGGCCTAAGCGGCGCGCTGGGCGCCAGCATCTCGCTTTCCGGCC
>Ga0129306_1003230_pt1 | contig 12560 bp, 9 predicted proteins | sample P827metagenome_FD_94438 | JGI IMG/M metagenome (GOLD analysis project Ga0129306, IMG submission 94438) | Capybara group fecal microbial communities from Wisconsin, USA - P827 metagenome | ecosystem: Host-associated > Mammals > Digestive system > Large intestine > Fecal | place: USA: Wisconsin...
CATGCCGAACACGAAGGTTAAGCTTCAAAGCGCTGATGGTACTGCAGGGGAGGCCCTGTGGAAGAGTAAGTCGTTGCCAGATAAAAATATTCCGCGATAGCTCAACGGTGGAGCACTCGGCTGTTAACCGATAGGTTGAAGGTTCGAATCCTTTTCGCGGAGCCATTTTTATTTTTTGATAAATATAATATGAATATAAAAAGGATGTTGGTATATTTTATTCCAATATCCTTATTTGCGTATCAAAGTTTAACTTAAAATAGATTTAATTTTAATACCGCAAAAATAAAAAATACATTCATAAACTATTCATTTTGCTAAGTAGTTCTAAATATGGCTACATTAAAAATTTTCTACCCAGTAGAGGCGCCATCCTTGGCTTCACTACTGGCTCCTCACGTCCTGTGAGGAATTACGTAAATTTTTAATTCCGCCAAATTAAGAACTACTAAAGCTCTTTCATATGTTTATTTCATATATTTTTTTATTTTTGCTATATTAAAATTAAATCTATTTTCTAGTTCTTTTTAATATTTTCTCCATCACTTGTTAAAAGTATATTTCCATCTATATCTGTTCTATAAACTTCGATATTTCTTTTTTTCAATTCTTTCATAGTTTCCTTGTGTGGATGCCCATAATCATTGTTCTTGCCACAACTTATTATAGCCATTTTAGGGTTAACTTTATCTAAAAATTCTTTAGAGGAGGAAGAATGGCTACCATGATGACCAACCTTAAGGATATTAGAAGATAGATCAACATTTGAGTTTAAAATATCTTTTTCACTTGTTTTTTCTGCATCCCCTGTAAATAAGAACTTTGTATTTCCATGGGTTAATTTTATTACTGCAGAATAGTCATTTGTATTTTCATAATTATCTTTAACTGGAGCTAAAAAATCTAAGGAGCTATCATTAGACAGGTCTAAAGATATACCTTTTTTAGCTACATTGATTTTTAAATTTTTCTTTTTAAGTTGTAATATCATATCCTTGAAAATTTTAGTATTGGCAGTCTTTTTAGGAGCATAAAAATTACTAATTTCAAACTCATCAATAACCTTTGGCATTCCACCTATATGATCTTCATGAGGATGGGTGGCTATTACATAATCTAATTTTTTTATATGTTGCTTTTTTAAATAATTTATTAGATTATCAGAACTTTTACGAGTTCCAGCATCTATTAATATATTTTTGTCCTTTGTTTGAACCAGAATACTATCTCCTTGTCCAACATCTATATAATGAACTTTTAACTCATTAGATTTGTTAGAAGTATTGATAGTGTTAGAGGACTGCTGGGAACAAGCCGTAAATATAATTGATAAACATATCAATAAACAAGCTATTATTAAATTTTTTTTCTTAAGTTTCATAAATTCAACTCCCTGTATTATGTTAAATAAAGTATACATTATTTAATTCTAACATAAATTAACCAAAAGTAGATAAGTTTTTTTATATATATTATAATAGTAAAGTGAAGTTACATAACAAAAGGAGAGAATTTATAATGAAATCATTTATTTTATATTTAGGTTTTGCATTTTACATGATGCTATCTCTTTTAAGAATAATAAAATTAAAATATTTAAAGAGAAAAGGTAATAAAGAAGAAATAGAAAAGTATATTAATAAAAGTGTTTTAGGTTGGGCAAATTTCATAGTTAAGGGTATAGGCATAAGAATAAATAAAAAAGGATTAGAGAATGTGCCTGATGGGCCTTGTTTATTTGTTGGAAACCATCAAGGATTATTAGATGTACCTGTTATAGTTTCATCTTTAGATAGATATGTAGGTTTTGTAGCTAAAAAAGAAATGCTAAAGCTTAGAATATTGACTTATTGGATGAAAGAAATGAAATGTGTTTTTATGGATAGACAAAACGTTAGAGCAGCAGTAAAAACAATAAATGAAGGTGTAGAAAATTTAAAAAATGGATATAGTATGTTGATATTTCCAGAAGGTACAAGAAGTAGGGGAGAAAATTTAGGGGAATTTAAAAAGGGAAGTATGAAATTAGGTATAAAAGCGGGAGTACCTATAGTGCCTATAGCTATTAATGGTACCTACAAGGTGAGAGAAGCTAATGGTGGAAAGATAAAAGCTGCAGATGTAGATTTAATAGTATGTCCACCGATATATCCTAAAGAACTTTCTAAAGAAGAACAAAATAATTTATCTGGGACTATTAAAGAAATTATACAAAAGGAATTAGAGAAAGTAAGAAATCAATAAAGGATATCCCAAAACAGATTGGGCTATATAGAGAATACACTTAATAAATCATATCATATGTTTATTAAGTGTATTTTTTTATATTTAATGTGTTAAAAAAAGTAGATTTAGTCTATTTTAAGTATTTTTCTTTGAGATAAACAAGGTTCTATGCAAGATGATAAAAAAAAATATCAATTGTATGATTTTTAAAGCAAAAGCAAACAATTGCAATATATTTATTTGAAATTGCAAAAATAGAGCGAAAAGATAGTTGATTAATTTTTATTAGGGTGATAGAATACCAATTATAAAGCATATATAATATTAAAATACAAGTTAAACAGTAATATAAATTAATACATATTAAATATATTTAACAATTATAATATGATGGATAAAAGTTAAATACTATCTAAAAATGAAGGAAAAAAATTAAAAAATGCATAATACGGTTTTTTGAAAAAAATGTGGGGTAAGAACAATAAATAAATTTAGGGGGAATTATGATGGTTAAAATAGTTAAATCTTCATATAATCATGTGCTTCAAAATATATCAAGTGCTAATTTGTATAAGGATTTATTTCCATATGATGAAATACCAAAGGTAACATTCAATGATATACAGGTTCCAATGGATTTACCAAAGGATATATGGATTACTGATACAACATTTAGGGATGGACAACAATCGATGCCACCATATACTACAGAACAAATAGTAAAAATATATGACTATCTTCATAAATTAGATAACGAATCTGGGATAATAAGACAAACAGAATTTTTCTTGTATTCTGAGAAGGATAGAAAGGCAGCGGAAATATGTTTAGATAGAGGTTATAAGTTCCCAGAAGTTACTTCATGGATAAGAGCAAGCAAAGAAGATTTTAAATTAGTTAAAGAAATGGGAATAAAAGAAACTGGCATGCTTATGTCTTGTTCAGATTATCATATATTTAAGAAACTTAATACAACAAGGGAAAAGGCTATGAATATGTATTTAGAAATTGCTGAAGAAGCTTTAGCTAATGGGATTGTTCCAAGATGCCATTTAGAAGATATAACAAGAGCAGACTTTTATGGTTTTGTAGTTCCTTTTGTAAATAAATTAATGGAACTTTCTAATAAAGCTAATATTCCTGTTAAAATAAGAGCCTGCGATACTTTAGGATTAGGGGTTCCTTATAGTGGAGCATCACTACCAAGAAGTGTTCAAGGAATTATTCATGGACTTAGATATTGTTGTAATGTTCCTTCAGAGAGAATAGAGTGGCATGGACACAATGATTTTTATGGTGTAGTAGCCAATGCTTCCACATCATGGCTTTATGGTTGCTCATCTGTAAACACTTCTCTTTTAGGTATAGGAGAAAGAACAGGAAATTGTCCACTAGAGGCTATGATTATAGAATATGGACAATTAAAAGGCAATACCGCTAATATGAATTTACATGTCATAAATGAAATAGCAGAATATTTCCAACAGGAAATGAATTATAATATACCACCAAGAACACCTTTTGTAGGAAGTGAGTTTAATGTTACAAGGGCTGGTATACATGCAGATGGTATATTAAAAAATGAGGAAATATATAATATTTTCAATACAGAAAAGATTTTAGACAGACCAGTTGTGGTTGCTGTAAATCAATATTCAGGATTAGCTGGTATTGCGGCTTGGATAAACACTTACTTTAAATTAAAGGGTGAAAATAAGATAGATAAAAAAGATGAAAGAATTCTGGCAATAAAAGAATGGGTAGATAATCAATATGAAAATGGTAGAACAACAATAATAGGAAATAATGAATTAGAAATTATAGTAAAACAGCTTATACCAGACTTATTTCAAAGAGCTAGTTAGTGATTAATATATAATTTTACAAAATTCCAAAGTTAAAATTGGTGAAAGATCAGTATCTGAAAAGTAAAAACTAGGATAAATCAAAGGTTAGTAAGAAAAAACAAAAGATAAATATTAAAGTACAAATTGATTGGGGGAATAACAGTTGGGTTTAACATTAACAGAAAAAATAATAAAATCCCATTTAGTAAAAGGAAATATGACTAAAGGAGAAGAAATTGCTATTAAAATAGATAATACTTTAACTCAGGATTCTACAGGAACTATGGCTTATCTTCAGTTTGAAGCCTTAGGTATAGATAGAGTAAAGACTAAAAGATCAGTGGCTTATATAGACCACAATATGTTGCAAAGTGGACCAGAGAATGCGGATGACCATTTATATATACAAACAGTAGCTAAAAAACACGGAATTTATTTTTCAAAACCAGGTAATGGAATATGCCATCAAGTTAATTTAGAAAGATTTGGTGTGCCTGGAGAAACTTTATTAGGATCCGATAGCCATACTCCAACAGGAGGAGGTATAGGAATGTTAGCTATAGGTGCTGGTGGATTGGATGTAGCAGTAGCTATGGCAGGCGGAGAATATTATATAAATATGCCTAAAGTAGTTAAGGTAAATTTAATAGGAAAATTAAGACCATTTGTATCTGCTAAAGATGTTATATTAGAAGTTTTAAGAAGATTATCTGTAAAGGGTGGAGTAGGAAAAATATTTGAATATACAGGAGAAGGAGTAAAAACTCTTACAGTTCCAGAGAGAGCAACTATAACTAATATGGGAGCAGAACTTGGAGCTACTACATCAATCTTTCCATCAGATGAAATTACTAAGGAGTTTTTACAAGCTCAAGAAAGGGAAGAAGATTATAAGTATTTAGTAGCAGATGAGGATGCTGTTTATGATGAAGAATTAGAAATAAATTTATCAGAGTTAAAACCTTTAGCTGCATGTCCCCATAGTCCTGACAATATAGTACCTGTATCAGAACTTAGAAATATAAAAGTTAATCAAGTAGCTATAGGTAGCTGTACAAATTCATCTTATAGAGATATGTTAAGAACAGCCAGTATACTAAAAGGAAAGACTATATCAGAAAATGTATCTTTAGTTATAGCCCCAGGTTCTAAACAGGTTCTGAACATGATGGCTAACAATGGAGCTTTAACAGATTTAGTTATGGCAGGAGCGAGAATACTAGAATGTGCTTGTGGACCATGTATAGGAATGGGGCAATCTCCTTGTACAGATGCTGTATCTTTAAGAACTTTTAATAGAAATTTTGAGGGTAGATCTGGAACAAAATCCGCTAATGTATATTTAGTAAGTCCAGAAGTGGCAGCAGTTTCAGCTTTAACAGGATATATAACAGATCCTACTGAGTTAGCTGATTTTGAAGATATAAAAATGCCTAATAAATTTTTGATAAATGATAATTTAATAATGGAGCCAGCCAAAGAAGGAGAAGTTATAGAGGTTAAAAGAGGACCAAATATAAAGCCTTTTCCTAAATCAGAAGCTTTAAAAGAATTAGTGACTGGAAAGGTATTAACTAAGGTGGGAGATAATATTACAACGGATCATATAATGCCATCTAATGCTAAACTTTTGCCTTATAGATCTAATGTGCCTTATTTATCAAACTTTTGCTTAACTCCATGTGATGAAAAATTCCCTGAAAAAGCTAAAGAAAATGGAGGAGGTATAATAGTTGCAGGAACAAATTACGGCCAAGGTTCTAGTAGAGAACATGCAGCTTTAGCCCCCGTTTATTTAGGAATAAAAGCAGTTTTAGCAAAATCTTTTGCTAGAATTCATAAAGCAAATCTAATAAATAATGGTATATTACCTTTAGTTTTTGAAAGAGAAGAAGATTATGATTCTATAGGTGAAATGGATGAATTAGTAATAGAAAATGTACTAAATCAAGTGGAAATAGGTAAAATAGATATAATAAATAAAACTAAGGGCATAAAATATAAAACTTTATTAGAAGCAACAGATAGACAAAAGAAGATGATTTTAAAGGGCGGATTATTAAATTTAATAAAAAGTTCTCAACAATAGCTACAAAAATTTAGAATTAGAATAAATATGGATAGTAACAAATTATTATTAACATGTTTAAATAAATATAATTTATAGGGAATATTATATATAATAATAGTAAAAATAATAAAAAATATTATAATTATAAATTAAATTGATAATTTACAAATATAGTAAATACTTAAAAGTATTCTACTTATAGATTTTCGGAGGGATATGATGAAACACAATATAACTTTAATACCAGGAGATGGTATAGGTCCAGAAGTAACTGAAGCTGCAAGAAAAGTTATAGATGCAGTGGGAGTAGATATTAATTGGCATGTAGTAGAGGCGGGAGAAAAAGTTTTAGACCAATATGGAACCCCTCTTCCAGACTATGTTTTAGATAGTATAAAGGAGAATAAAGTAGCATTAAAAGGGCCTGTAACTACTCCTGTAGGAAAAGGCTTTAGAAGTGTAAATGTTACTTTAAGAAAAAGTTTAAATTTATATGCAAATATAAGACCTGTAAAAAGTTATAAAGGAATAAAATCTAGATATGAAAATGTGGATTTAATAATTGTAAGAGAAAACACAGAGGATTTATATGCAGGTATTGAGCATATGATTGGTGATGATATAGCAGAAAGTATAAAGGTAATTACTAAAAAAGCTAGTGATAGAATAGTTGATTATGCTTTTAATCTAGCAAGAAAAGAAAATAGAAATAAGGTAACTGCAGTGCATAAAGCTAACATAATGAAATTATCAGATGGATTATTTTTAAAATGTGCAAAGGAAGTTGCTAGTAGAAATAAGGATATAAATTTTGAAGATGTAATAGTAGATGCTATGGCTATGAAATTAGTTTTAGATCCAGAAAAATATGATGTTTTAGTAATGCCTAATTTATATGGTGATATTTTATCAGATATGGCAGCTGGTTTAGTTGGTGGATTGGGATTACTTCCAGGAGCTAATATAGGACATAAAGGAGCTGTATTTGAAGCTGCCCATGGTGCTGCTCCTGATATTGCAGGTAAAAATAAAGCTAACCCAACAGCTTGCATACTAAGTGGTGCTATGATGTTAAAGTATATCGGAGAAAATGAAAAAGCTAAAAAAATAGAAAATGCTATAGAAAAAGTATTTGTAGAGGGAAAATACCTTACAGAGGATTTAGGCGGAAATTCTACAACAGAAGAATTTACAGCGGCAATTATAGAAAATTTTTAAATTAATATATAATTTTTAATTCCCTATTACCCTTTAATTAGATATATAAATAGAGTTTTTGTCTTTAGAGGGAGTTTTTATTCCCTCTAAAGCTTATTAACAGACTTCTAAGGAGTTTTACTCCTTAGGAGAAAATGGTTATCCAGAAACGTAGCCGCTCTTTACTCCAACTTTGAAGAAGATGGGAGTATTAGAGTGGTTAGTTATCGGATAAGTTTTCAAGTCATATTTTACAATTATATTAAAGTTTTTCTTATGATTTTAAGATTATAAGAAAAACTTTTTTTATAAAAAATTATTTTATTATTTTCAAAAACAAATTAATATGATAAAGTATTAATATAGAATTTATTACTGTATTAAGATAAAGCGATAAAATTACAAAGATAAAAATTAAATATATTGGAGGAGTAATGATGGAAAAATCCTTAATTATAGATAACTACAATAAGATGATAGATAAAGAAGAGGTTATGATAGAAACTAAAAATATTAAAAAAATTTTTGGTGAGTTAATAGTTTTTGAAAATTTAAATTTGAAAGTTAAAAAGGGTGAAGTGGTAGTAATAATAGGGTCTTCTGGATCAGGAAAAAGTACTTTTTTAAGGTGCTTAAACGGTTTAGAAGAAATAAATGGTGGAATTATAGAAATAGAAGGAAAAATTTTAAACTCCAAGGATAAAAAATCCATGAAAGAAGCATGTTCTAAAATGGGAATGGTATTTCAAAATTTTAACTTATTTCCTCATATGACTGCATTAGATAATGTAATGATAGGGCCATTAGTTTCTAAAAAGGAGAATAAAGAAGAAGTTTTAGAAAGATCTAAAGATCTTCTTAAAAAGGTTGGATTAGAGGATAAAATGGATTATTATCCTAGTAAATTATCTGGAGGACAAAAGCAAAGGGTAGCCATAGCAAGGGCATTAGCTATGAATCCAGATATAATGCTTTTTGATGAACCAACTTCTGCCTTAGATCCAGAGCTAGTAGGAGAAGTTTTATCTGTTATGAAAAAGTTGGCAGAAGAAGGTATAACTATGGCAGTTGTAACTCATGAAATGGGATTTGCCAAGGAAGTTGCAGATAGAGTTATTTTTATGGATGGAGGTAAATTTGTAGAAGAGGCTAGTCCACAGGTATTTTTTACATGGCCCAAAGAAGAAAGAACTAAGGAATTTTTAAAAAAAGTACTATAGAAATAAAATAAAATTTAAGGTATCAAATATTTTTAGTAATATATAAACTTTTTAAAAATTTTAATTTTAATAATTTTTAATGGATTTTTTACAGAAAAATTTATATAATATTATGAAAGTGTTAAAATCCTTTAGAAAATAACTTGACTATATATGATATAAATACTATAATTAACTAAAAGTGAATAACAAGTAGATAGAGGTGCGGTGTTAATTAGTACTTTTACAGAGATAAGCACTATGAAGTAAGAGGAAAGGGAATATCGCCGAAGTATACAATTGAGGCTTTAAGGTTGTATGCTGGGGTTACATAGAATATGTGTAACACTGTCACAAATTTATTTTGTGGAGAGCTATCATTCAAAGTATTCGTACTGTTTTATTTATGTGCGCACAAGTACGTCTATATGCCTTGAGTGTAAAGCTTAAGGCTTTTTTGTTTTTGATGATGGTTTTCCTCCCCATATTCACTTAAATTTTAAAGCTTATAGGGCTTGAAATTTATAAATAGAGGAGGAGATTTTTATGAAAAAAAATAGGGGAATATTATTAACTTTTTCATTTGTTTTAATGATTTTATTATTTAGTAACATGTCAGTATTAGCAGCAGACTTAGACCCAAAAGTTGTAGCACAAAATGCTAGCAGATTGGGAATATGGACTATTTTACCGCCAGTAATAGCTATTGTATTAGCCTTTATTACGAAAAATGTAGTTATTTCTTTAGCACTAGGTGTTTTTAGTGGAAGCTTTTTATTACAGCTAAATGGAAACAATATTTTCGGTGCTATTTTCAAAGCTTTTTTAGATTTAATAAATAGAATATTAAATTCTCTTGCAGATCCTTGGAATGCAGGAATAATACTTCAATGTATGGTTATAGGTGGACTTATAGCAGTAATTTCTAAAATGGGTGGGGCTAAAGCTGTTGCGGAATCCTTAGCTAAAAAAGCTAAAACTCCAAAGAGTGCTCAAATTATAACTTGGTTTTTAGGTTTATTAGTTTTCTTTGATGATTATGCTAATGCTCTTATAGTAGGACCTATCATGAGGCCTGTTGCAGATAAAATGAAAATATCAAGGGAAAAATTAGCCTTTATAATAGATGGTACAGCAGCACCAATAGCTGGTATAGCAGTTATATCTACATGGATAGGGTATGAAATAAGCTTAATAAAAGATGCTTATGCAAGTATTGGCCAAAGTGTAAATGCATATGGATTGTTTTTATCAACTATACCTTATAGATTTTATAACATATTAATATTAGTATTTATAGTATTAATAGCTTTAATGGGAAGAGACTTTGGTCCAATGCTTAAAGCTGAAAGAAGAGCAAGAACTACAGGTAAGCTTTTATCAGATACAGCAAAACCAATGGTTTCTGATGAAACTACAGAACTTGAACCAAGAGAAGGAATAAAGTTAAGTATTTGGAATGCTATAATTCCAATAGGAATATTAATAATTGGAGCCTTTGCAGGTTTTTATTATAATGGTTATCAAGCTATAATGGGAGGAGAAGATAAGGCTTTAATACAAATGCTACAAACATCACCTGCATCCTTTGATGCTTTAAGAGAAACCTTCAGTGCATCAGATGCCAGTGTAGTTTTATTCCAATCCGCATTACTTGCAAGCATAGTAGCAATAATAATGGGAGCATCACAAAAGATTTTTAAAGTGGGAGAAGCTATAGATGTTTGGATTACAGGAATGAAATCTTTAATTATAACAGCAGTTATATTACTTCTTGCTTGGTCTTTAAGTGCAGTTATAAAAGAACTTGGAACAGCTACTTTTTTAGTTTCAATTTTGTCCAACTCTATACCAAAATTTTTATTACCAAGCATAATATTCATATTTGGATCTGTTATATCTTTTGCTACAGGGTCAGCTTATGGAACAATGGGTATATTGATGCCTTTAACAATTCCATTAGCCTATGCCATATCACCAGATCCAACTTATGTAGTAATAAATGTAAGCGCGGTTTTAACTGGAGCAATATTTGGAGATCATTGCTCTCCAATATCAGATACAACTATAATGTCTTCTATGGGATCTGCTTGTGATCATTTGGATCATACATCAACTCAAATGGTATATGCTTTAACTATAGCAGCATGTACAATATTATTCGGATACATTCCAGCAGGATTAGGGTTACCAATATATATAGTTTTACCATTATCAATAGGATTAGTTGCAGTAGTAATTAGATTTGTAGGTAAACCAAATGATATAGTAGAGGAAGAAAGTTTAAAAGAAGAGACATTAGAAATGAATGCATAAAATAAGGAAAGTGCTAAGCACTTTCCTTATTTTTCTTCTCTAGGTTCTTCGTTTCTGTCCCTACCATAGAATGAGATTGCATATAAACCTGCTATTCCTACAAGAGCATATATAACTCTTGTAAATGCAGACATATCTCCAAATAAAGCCGCAACTAAATCAAATCTAAAAAAACCAATAAGTCCCCAGTTTATAGCGCCAATTATTACTAATGTAAGTGAAATAATATCTAATGTTCTCATATTTACATCTCCTTTATTAGTTCTACAATATTAGTATTTCCAAAATTTAATAAAATATAAGTATTAGAAAAACATTAATAAAAAATAATTATATTATTTCACCATGTCTTTCATAATTAGTTAGTTTTTCTATGATATTTGTATTATCTACAAATAATACTGTAGGATTAAATTTTTTAGCTTCATCTATAGTTAAATCACAGTAACTCATTATTATAATTTTGTCGCCTTTTTGAACCATACGTGCAGCGGCTCCATTTAAACAGATTACACCACTATTTTTTTTACCAGCTATTACATAGGTTTCAAACCTACTTCCATTATCTATATCTACTATTTGAACTTTTTCATATTCTAAAATATTAGCTTTATCCATTAGATTTTTATCTATAGTTATGCTTCCTACATAGTTAAGATTAGCTTCTGTTATAGTAGCTCTATGAATTTTTGATTTTAACATAGTTATTGTCATTTATTTATACCTCACTTATAATATCTTGAGTAGCACAACATGTACTATATGGGTTATATATTAGTTGTTATTATATATAATAAACATAGTTTATATTTCACCGTGAATTTTATCCTAAAACCATGATAAAATTATTTTACAAAAGTAAAATTATCTATAAGTCTTGTTTTACCTATATAAACTGCTAGAGCTACTAATATTGAAGATTTTATTTCTTCAACAGGTTGTAAGTTATCGCTATCTACTATACTTACATAATCTATTTTTGCTAGAGGTTCTTTATTTAGCCTGTTTACCATAATATTTTTTATAGTATTTGATTTTGTTTCACCAGATTCTAATGCATTTAAGGCTTCTTTTAGACTTTTATTTAATACTAAGGCAGATTTTCTTTCTTTTATATTTAAGTAAGCATTTCTTGAACTTTTAGCTAAACCATCAGACTCTCTAATTATAGGACAACCTATTATTTCTATAGGAAAATTTAAATCTTGAACCATTTTTTTTACTACAGCCAATTGCTGAGCGTCTTTTTCACCAAAATAAGCTCTTGTAGGGGTTATTATATTAAAAAATTTTGTTAAAACTGTGCATACCCCTTGAAAGTGGCCAGGCCTTTTTTCTCCACATAAATTTTCTGTAAGTGTATCCACATTTACATGGCTATATATTTTATTAGGATACATTTCTGAAGCTTCAGGATTAAAAATTAAATCTGCTCCAAATTCGTCACATAAGGATGAATCGTTGGTTAAATCTCTAGGATAAGTAGAATAATCCTCCTTTGGTCCAAATTGAATTGGATTTACAAAAATTGAAACTATAATTTTATCATTTTCTTCTCTAGCTTTTTTTATAAGAGAGGCATGACCTTCATGTAAATAGCCCATAGTAGGTACATAACCTATAGATAAATTTTCGTCTTTCCATTTTTTTATAATTTCTTTAACATCTTTTATTGTGTGAACTATATTCATATTGTTTAGCTGA